>Ga0302309_10001645_pt1 | contig 19885 bp, 19 predicted proteins | sample III_Palsa_N1_1_FD_200453 | JGI IMG/M metagenome (GOLD analysis project Ga0302309, IMG submission 200453) | Peat permafrost microbial communities from Stordalen Mire near Abisko, Sweden - III_Palsa_N1_1 | ecosystem: Environmental > Terrestrial > Soil > Palsa > Peat permafrost | place: Sweden... | reverse complement strand
TACAAGTTAAACTTGTAAACATTATATCTTGCGGCTATAGCCTATTTTTAGTGGATCTTACAGATTGAAGTTTACAGTTATAACTTATAATAGATATAGGATAAGTAGATAAGGAGATAGTTATAACTCTAAGTTACAGTTCTAGGTTAAGATTTTTACAGTTCTTCTAAGTTAGAACTTTAAGTTGTAACTCTTATAACTCTCTAAGTTACAACTTCTCTAAGTTGTAATTTACAATCCCTTTAAGTTGTAACTCTTGTAGGTTGTAACTCCAAGTTATAATCTCATAGCAAACTTGGTATAACTTATGGTGTGTGGTGTCTCGACGGCGAAGCCGTCGAGACACAAATACTCCTCTTTATACACTGTCTGCTAGAATCTTGTAGAGATTATAATCCTAAACTACAACTTTTATAATTCTAGGTTGTAAGTAGAAGTTGTAACTCTTCTATATTATAACTCTAACAGTAGTTGAAGTTACATCTGCCACTACGATAAACTATAACCACTGATTAATAGAGACTAATGTAACGTAACTTCTGCAATCTTAGATTGCGAACATAATACTACTACTACTACTACTACTACTCTTACAATATAGTATTGTAAGTAGACAGTGGTAACCTCACTGGTTAGAGAAAGTGAAGCTGCGCACTTTCAGAATAACTATTTGTCTGACATAAAATGTTGTCTAGTCGTGTCAGACCTCTGCCTCGAGTGCGCGCACCAGCAGCCACAGCTGCATCTAAGATAAGGCCAAAGCAGCTTATGGACACTAAGATCCTAGTGGATGAGCATGTAGTCTTCCCTGTCACCATCGACAAAGACACCGGTGAGATCTATATCTTTCAGTCAGATATTGCAGCACTCAGTCCTAGTGGGGAGGTGCCGGCTTTCAATCTACGGACCTTCCTCAAGGATGTGGACAGAGTGGCTTTCAATGTCTATGTTGAGTTCCTGCGTGACCATCATGTTGAGATCATCGACAGACCCACCATGATCGGTTGTCTAACCATCTACTCACTGACTGAGGATAAGAACTTTCTCAAACATATCCTGTCACAGCTATTTAAGTACTGGACTCTTCTATCACCAGTCCTCTACGATTTAAGGGTGGCTAACGAGATCAAGTATGACATTTGGCAGTATTGTCCCAAACAGTTACTGCCACAAGAGTGGCTTGATGACCCCATCTTTATGACTGCCTGGAAGGCCAACCCTGACAACAAAAATGTTAAGCTCAACGGTGAAGAGAGGTTATATGCTGGCAACTTCAATGAAATTGAAGGAACAATAATAAAGCAAGGACCTATTACACACTACTCACGTGTCTCAGATGCCACTTCGATTGATGTCAAGAATGAAACTGTTCTGCGTAGCTCTCTAGGTAAGACTGTTGAAGTAGAAAACAACCAGTACCAAACACTGTCTCAAGGCACCAGAAAGGACATCGAACATGGACTAGTAGTCAAAGAAGCCGGTGATGAAGAGGTTGTAAGTGTCCATCTCGAGGGTTACATGTATGGTTTGATTAGGGGGTATAAAGATGGGATCCTAGACTATGAAGAGTATGTAGTTCCTCCACACGACGTCATTTCCAGAGTCTACTTCGAGGCCGGAAGACCAAAGTTTGCAATTTACGACACTGATGATGGTTTAGCCCAAGTTTATGAGAGCTTCTATAGCAATGAGGCTAACTCTCCCAGATTTGCTCTGTACAGAACAACAGATTTTCACCCGAAAGTGATCAAACAGATTGCTTACCATCCTGATACCAGTTATATAGTGTCAGAAGGTCAGACCCGTTCTATCTATGATGAGCAAGGACGACTTGTAGAACGATTAGTGATCTCACCTGATGGTAGTGCCAGCCGCCTTCTATATGGTGCAAATGGGAAAGTAGAGAGTGAGACGGATATTGGGGCTGACTATGTTAAGAAAATAGACGAAGAAATAAGTAGCCAGATGGTGAGTATAAGAGAACTGTTGAACCACCAACTCTAGGCTAAAAACACGACATACAGAAGCTAGTTTGACTACCATAAGTTTGTTACCACTTATAGCTAGCATTATAACCTTACAAGTCTAACTTGTAAGCTACTAAAAGTTACGTCTATCTCTCTATCTGTTATAACCTTACAAGTCTAACTTGTAAGCTACTAAAAGTTGCAACTATCTATCTATTATAGTGTTACAAGTTAAACTTGTAAACATAAGAATTATAGCTCTAACTTATAATACTTCCACAACCTTATCAGTTATAACTATTACAATAAAACAGCTATAAATAATCTCTGCATTCTAAGATTGCAGATACTAATCACCATACTCTACTTTGAACCAGCAGCCTCGGTATTATATTGGCTGATGTCATTACTAAGAAGTTGACCTTGACTATCCCAAACTTTAGCTGAGTCATGTCTATAACCTTTATAGTGATGAATTACTGCGTGAATCTGCTGCTGCTGTGGACTAAAAATACTGTTATCACTATTATAGACTTTGGTCTCAGCCAGTCTATCCAGCAGTTGATTTAGATTACCACTCTGATCCAACTCCAGTTTTAACTGTTTTACCTCTTAGAGAAGTAAATCATGATGTTGACTGTCGCTATCATAGTCTGTGTGAGACTGTATGCTACCATCATCATTCCATTCTGTATGAGACCTAATCTTCTTGTCCTCTCTAACAGAATGTGTCTTCGGCTGTCCAGTTGGGTACCAAGTCCATGAGTCGCCAACATACATACTGTACTTTAAAGTAGCAAGTTCTGCTTTGACACCGTTGTCATGGAACTCCTCTAGAAGTCCACAAGGTTGAGAGAGTTCATAATGAAGTGACTTTTTGAGCACTGTGTTGGCGTGCCAATACATGATTAGATCACGACTTGTATTCTACCTGTCTCACAGCGATTATAATATTACATCTACTTACCTATCTCTCAAAGAGATAGGACATAACAAAATTACTAGTAACAAAGGTTGTTAGATATTTTCCCTTAACACAAGACAATAAATAACTATATCTCTTGAGCATAAGCTATACTAACCTCAGTACTCAGAGCTTTAACTGTTTTACCTCTTAGAGAGGTAAATCATGATGTTGATTACTACAAAGTAATCAACGTAGCAATTGCCCACTAGTATCATACTCATCGTGCGACTTTACACTACCACTGTCAGTCCACTCTGTGTAAGATCTAATTATCTTGTTGTCTCTGACAGTGTGCGACATCGGTTGCCCAGTCGGATGCCAGGTCCATGAGTCACCAACATAGTCTCCGCCCTTTAAAGTACCAAGTGATGCTTTAGTACCGTTGGTATAGAACTCCTCTAGAGTTCCAGAAGCTCGACCATCTTCATACTGCTGTGATTGTTTTATCGCACCATTTATATGCCAATACATGATTAGTTCACGATTTGCATTCATCTGTTTAATGGTAAGATGGCATATTTTACCTGTCTTGCTGAAAAGCGCATGACGATGAGTATAAGTGTCACCATCTAGTGTGAACTTCTTGCCGTTATTTCTTTCTACCCAACTGCTTGCAAATAGATGGTCACGTTGCAACCTAGCCGGTAGTAGCATGAAGGGAAAATTGAGACAAACGTCTACCAAAAGCTGATCGTGTAGTGTTTCCAGCAGTTGCTGATAGTTACCAGTTGACCAGTTGGACACCATAGTTTCAATCAAGTGTTGTAGATAGCCATCATCCTCGACCAGATGGGCGAACTCTAGCCGAGATTTCATAATAGAGTGTTGCTGTCCCTTCTGAAGCTGTTCCTTCGTGATCAGGTAACTAGCATAGTCGGCTAGTGTAAGTTGTGTAGTACCGTCAGGCACTGGTAGTTCGGCTGTCTCAGAGATACCAATATCATTGAGTATGTTGTTAAACAGCCCAGCTCGTCTAAGCTGTCGTCCTGGCACCAGCATACCTGCAAGGTTGATATTTTCCGCCATTTTGCTGATGCTGAAGATGTTAGGTTTCGTTGTTAACTATAGTGTCAGTTTAGATCACTAACACAAGAAGGATGAGCAAAGAAATCCTACAATGAAATGTTTCTTGCCTTGACCATATACTTCTTTCAACAACAACAAGTCATGTGTAGCTAAGATGACACTGTGTCCTCAGTCTATTAAGTTCTCTATTAAGTTCTCTATTACTATCTTCGCTTAAGTACAAATAATTGTATCCTCAGGATACGACATACTACAACCACTCTAACTAGAGAGTAAAGTATAAGTTACAGATATATTCCGTTTGTGCGTTCAACTCGTATAGCTTGAGCTTTGTCACAACCTAGAGCTATCATATCTTTACGAGTTAGACTTGTAAGCTAGTAAAGAGTTGTGACCTTCCATCTGTTATAATATTATAAGTTAAACCTATAGCTACTAAAGTTACAACTCTCTATCTGTTATAATGTTATAAGTTAGACTTATAACTTCTTACTATAGCTTTACAAGTCAAACTTGTAAAAGGAATGTGTCACTGTGTCACTGTGTCACTGTGTTACAGTCACACAGTCACACAGTGACATACTATAAGTAGTGAAAAGCGGCATCAGCTAGTACTCAATATACTCCTTACCGTCATACTCATTGATAGTCCAGTGACGGTAACGCTTAACCTTAACCAACTTCAACCTACAATGTTTGCCAGAGGCAAAGTGCAAACCAAATTGCTGATAGACGCTATCTGGTACAATGCTGCTCTTAGTCTCACTGCTAGTGATAGCAGTAGTACTATCACTACTAGCTGCAGTTGACTGCTGCGGCTTAATATAAGTTTGGAAGATGTACAGACTGAAGCCATATGGCAACGATGTAATAGCCGCATAGTTGACAAAGCACGGCTGCAGCTGATCTACACCGATCAGTCCGGCTAACGTCTTGATTGACAACAATATCTTGTCGAGGTTGATTTGACACCACGAATGTAACTTAGACACAATCTCATGATAAAGTTCGCTTTGACTATCCCGATCAACTGTCAACAGCTGGATATAAGGGGTTATATCTTCACCTCTCAGCCAAGCTGGTAGTGGGTCTAGCAGAGTTAAGTAGTTAACCATGCTACTAACAGCTGGCTGCAGGTTGTGCACCGCTAACATATACTTGCCAAAGTCAACCATGATGGTTGCGGCCGCTTGGCGGCTGAGATCAGTATCTATCATATCAGACAGGTCAGTAAAAGTTTCGGGTGAGCGTGAATTCATCCAGCTGATAAAGGGGTTGGAGTAACTAAAACCACCATGACAGTCGTTAATAACAATGTCAATGGTAGCATCCTCATCGTGGTGATGGTTAGTCAGCATGTCAATGGCGTGCGCTAGCCCAGCCTTAATCTCCTGCTCAGTTACAGTCTTCTCAACTACGATCTTCTTAGCCAACTCTTGGATTGCGTCCAAAACTTGTTGATCCATAATCACTGTTTGAACTAGGGTCTTAATTAATCAAGATATTAGACTTGCGACAAACAAAGTTTTGTCGTAGATCTTTTACTCCAACTCTACTACTCCAACTCTACTACTCCAACTCTACTACTCCAACTCTACTATCTCTGTTTCAACTTACTAGTTGGGTACTAACTTCAACAAAACTAAGAAAAGTCGCTTACTATAACTGTTGGTTAATAACTAGTGGGTTAGCTAGCTAACTGGCTAATAGTAGCGTCTAATAGACGCTATATAAGAAGTGACTTTCTAGTTGAGGTGAGAAACCTATCTACCTCAATCATGACTTCAAGGCTTATGCGACACAGTCGATCCTTCTCTAGTGTGGTGACTGACCACAGTTGGACGCCTCTGACACAGACCCTTGCCCCACCCAGGCAGGAACGCTTCCCTAAAGAGCAAGCCAAGTTCATGGAGACAGAGGTGCCTAGAGTTAGGAAGGCTCGACTTGATCTCGACCAAAAAGCGGCTGCTGAAGTGGCCGATGTCAACTGGTTGACATCCGAGGCCAACCCCAAAAACCAGTGTCCGGTTATGTAGTTACAAACTGGTATGTTAGAGATCCCCTAGAATGAGTGGAACGTTTATCCTTTTAGTTAGTTCACTGTCTCTGACAGTGACAATCTGCTCGACGATCTTACTGTTTCAAACAGTAAAAGTGTTAACAACAGTCACGCTATCCAGTATACCAACTATCAAACATATTCTGACATGTCAAATACTTATCTGAGTAGACTACCATAAGTCTAATAGCTCTAGTACTAAGCTAGTTGTAACCGTTACAACTAGACTAACAATAAAATCTGGTTGATGTAAGCAGAGGTCTTAGACTATTACAAATAGAGACCAGTATAAATTTGCGAGAATTACACGTTTTACAAGTTTAACTTGTAAATCATACAGGTACTAGACTATGGTTGCTGATTATTGGTTGGTGATCACCACTACATAGTTGGGATCGACAATAAGATTTCTGGTATGAAGCATGTTGTTTATACCAACGGTCTGATGCTGATTGATGTTCAATGTATTTGTTACTACATTGACAGCTCCCTGATAGGGATAATTGCCCAGAGATGTTGTGGATAAACCCAGACCATTCCAACTATAGGCTACTATGTTCGCATTCTTGTCAACATGGGTGGCAGCTGCATTGCCTTGCTCGTAGGTAACATGAAACTGTAGTTCACCACTGTCACTCCACTCTCGCCACTCACCGTGTCTCTTCCCATTATCGTAGATACCATCAGTAGTCATAATGCCAGCCTCATTCCAGGTCCTGTAGATACCATGTCTATTAGACCAGCCAAGGTGACAGCCTATCTCCTCTTTAGGGCTGTTGGTGGCATTGTCATACCACCTGTAAGCCACCCCACAGACTAGACCATTAGAGTAAGGTATCTCCGAACTCTTACCACCAGACAGATGCCAGCGATGATATACCTCTTCCTTGTTACCCTTGTGATAGTTGTACTGCTCTGCTATCTGAGGTGGTTTTGAGCTGTCAGTTGAAGCGTACCAGTGACGTTGCAGTCCATGTTCCAGATTGTAGCCATCAAGAGAGATGAAACGAGACTCAGAGACAATAGTCACACTACTCCACTTTCCAACCAGGCAGCAACCATCACTACACTTCTCTGTTATACAGTAACCATTACTACTGACAACACTATTATCAGTAGTAATACTGGTTTCAACATCCACAGTTACAGTATAGTTGTATATGGCTGCTGGATTGCTAGTAATGATAGGAACAATAACTGCCTGTTGCTGCTGATGCACCAAAGGCGACAAGCTTGTACCTGGTAGACGATTAACCTCTAACCATTGGTCGATTAAAGTTTTGCTGCGAGCTAACTGCTCAGACGGTATTAAGCTAAGTGGTAAATAGAGACAAACTTCAACTTGTAGCTGATTATGTAACTGCGGTAGCACAGAACTATACTGCCGCCAGTTAAGCAGTAGCACATCCTTAACTAGATGCTTGAGGTAACCACGATCACCTAATAGATGGGTCAGTTGTAAAGTCTTAAGCAGCTGTTTGGCTGTCAGTACAGACTGAGCGTTAAGATAGTTAAGGTAGTTATCAGCTATGCTGTTGTAATCAAGCGGAAATGGTACTGAGGTAGCCGTATCAAACTGTGTTAAGTAGCTGGTGTAGAAGTCTGACTGCTTAATAGCTGCCAGTGGCACAGCTGTCAGTCTGCTGCTGTTATCAACACTCCTGATCTCCACCTGAACTACAGCTTCATCATCTGAGGCACTATCCATTATGAGCAGTACTATTTTCAGCCAGATAACTTACTCTTTATCCATTAAATCATTACTACTTCTTGAGTCTGCAACTTAGTAACAAGCAGTGTTAGGTAACAGCATCATAGAATAGTCTTGCAGTTGCTGTATGTCTACAATCTTGGATTGTAGACAATCTAGCTAGCTAGCTAGCTAGCTACCTATAATATAGATAGGTTAGTTAAAGTTTAACAATAATCTTCTGCTAACAATTATAACATATTAAAAGCGCACTATGACGAGTAAGCAATTAAAATTCTGTCACATTCCCAAGAATGCTGGCAGCACTATCACAGCTAATGCTGCGAAGCACGGCCTACAGTGGGGTATTAATAGTCCTGAGAATAGACGGTGGTTTAGACGCATCCCTAAGTCTGAGTGGACGCATCTTGATCACTGTGACTGGCATCATACACCTCTTAGTTTTATGGACATGAGGGAATTAGAGATTGTCTTGGCTAGATACGACTTCTTTGCTGTAGTAAGAGATCCCTATGCTAAGGCTGTAAGTGAGTGCAACTGGAGCACAGTTATGGGTCTTGTCGAAGGTCCCCAAACGAAGTCAGGGTTCAACCAGTTTATCCGTCATCGTCTTAGCCAGAAGCCTGACAGAGAGCACTGGGCGCCACAGGTAAACTTCATCTATGATGTTAATGGTCGTCAAGTGATTAAACATGTGCTACGCTATGAAAACTTGGCTGCTGAGTTTGATACCCTAATGGCACTGTACAACTTACCAGTTAAACTCGACAATAGTCATAATGTCAGCCCTAAACACTTCTCAGTAGAGGATTTGGAACCCGACACCATTGTCGCCATTAACAACTTCTACCATTATGACTTCATCAAGCTCGGCTATACGATGAAGACAGTTTAGAGAGAGTAGCTATAGGTTAAAGGTTAAAGGTTATATCTACAACGTTACGTTGTAGCTAGTCTGATCTTCCGTTAGATAAAGACTTAATTGTTACCAGTAATGATACAAGTTTGTTCATCTAGTAATCAGTTGAAGACTGTAAGTTCTAGTCTTTCCCATAAGTTGTGACTGTCTATCTGGCTACTTGTCTATCTGGCTACTTGTCTATCTAATTACTTGCTTATCTATCTAACTACTTACCATGTAAGTAGTAAAATTCTGTGGTTACTGGGACTACTGTTCATCATCTGAACTGCTCATCCACATGTCAACTTCCTCACCCTCACCTTCGTACTCATCCTGATTGTTGATCGCATAACGGGCAATACCACCATAACCACCGAAACCCTTGACAAACTGGCTACCTTCACTGGTCTTGTCACTGACAATTGTTATTGTGGTGCCTACCCGAGTTGCTATATCACAAAGGACCTCCAGCTCTTCTAACTCATCATGCAGAATACACTGTTGCAGCACCTAACGCCCGCGGTGGCGGGCTTGACGGTGCGCGCGTCTCCAACGCTGTAGTAAACCTTGTTCTAACAAGCTGCAAACCTGCTTCTCACCGAAGACGATCAGCTGAGAGTCTTTAGCAATCAGCTCAAAGTAGACCTGTAGCACCTGTCTCTCCTGCATCAGATCCAGTTGGCTGAACAGATCAGAGCACAAGTTGAGAGCCTCGTTGAGGCCAGCTTCACCACCGTAAGCCACATCTACTTGTCGAATAACCTTGAGTTGAGGATTAAAGAACTCCTTGTTTTGCAGGTGCACCTTGAGGTCAGCCGATCCAGCTATAATGATACCCTCATTAGTCAGCTGGTTATTATCCAGGAAGAAGCGTGACATAGTCTCTGATACTTTGCGCAAGTAATTGTGTCTAGCCGACTCAGCCAGGCGGCTGAATCTCAAAGCTGACTGACCTTAGTCGTCACGATGTGACGCGATCCGGTGCTGCTTGCAGCACCCTGACCACGACCATGCTTCTTGGGTAAGTCAACAGTTTCACGGTAGATAATCTTCTTGTCACTACCTGATAGGGTAGCTAACAGGAAGCCGTTACCATCCATAACTACTATACCGTAAACCTTGTTGTCAGTCAAAGACTTTTCCAACTGTTCGATATGGAAGTTGCTGTCACACAGGTACAAGAAAGAAGTGATAGGTCTGATTGGCTCAAAGCTTACCTTGACCTCCTTTCTTGCTTTACTGTTCTCGTTCTCAATGACAGTGCCGGTCAAGACTACTAGCCCGTTAGCTGGTACCTTGGTGTACAACTCAAGCTGCTGCTGTTAAGGTTTCGCAGAAACCGGACCCGTTATGTGACGGAGTCACATAACTCGAGCTGTAGTGATGGCTGACAAGACCGACAGTCGATTGACTCGACTCTTGATGTTGGCTGCAGTACCATATTCCTCAGTAAGGGTAGAGTTAACTTGATGTAGTTCCTTCTTAGCGGGAATTAGAAGGGTAATCATAGAGGTGCCGTCACCCTTGTAACCCTTGATAGTCTGTAGCATACGTCTATATCGTATCTTGTCGGTAGTTGCTGCGGCAGCAGCGTTTGCTGTAGTTGCTGATGAAGTAGAAGCGGTCTGTTGATCTGCCATTTCGGTACTACTATTACTTTCAATTTATTAAGTAAAAACGAGGTTTCACCTGTTTAATATCTTTTAACACACCAATCATCTGACATGGTAACTAGTTACCATGTCAGATATTGTGTGTGTGTGTGTGTCTGTGTAAAAGAGAGAGGACTCACGGTGCTCAGGCTGATAGGGTCAACTCACACTACCACCAGTTTAACATGAAAACTTCAAAATCTAATGATGGTAGCAAATTTCATGGCTGATACCAATCTCACCATCATCATCATCACGGGTTCTAACTACTCCGACCCTGCCAACCATCACTGCCGCCTCACTGGGCTTGGAAACTACTATAGTAATACAACCTCTCGGAAGTTGTAATAGTGTTGGCAATCCTGACAGTGAAAGTTTGTTTACATAACTCTCGTCGTCAGACACCATAGCTAAAGTAACTATGTAGCACTACTAGTTATAAGCTTACACTTTCACAGATACGATATTACGAGTTACTATTAGCAGACTTTATTGTTATATCTCGAAGATATAACTTTTCCCACTCTGTACATATACATGTATACACGAATACATATATACATAATCACAACTGCGACTTTTTGTGGCCGATAAAAATGGCGAGTTTCCGGGTAGCTGACACAAACTATCACCTTCAGACTAAGCTGGGTTCAGGTAAACAAGCTCACACTTACTTGTATAAGGATGACGAAGGCAACCTCTACACTGTTAAACTATCAGCTGAGGTAAATCGGGCTAACAAGAGGGAGGTTATGGTCAGAGAGATTGCTATCTTAGAAGAGCTCAAGACTGTAGTAGCCAGTTGCCAGACTCACACTTATCCTTGTATCCGCTATGGTGCTATAATAAAGTCTGATAGTCCTAACTTTGAACACTTCAGACAGCTACTAGCTAGTACCGGTACTGATGCTGATTCTAACACTACTTCCAACGCTGCACCTCAGAATAGCAGCGTTATCTCTGTTTTAGTCTACGACTTTGTGGCTGGGGTCTCGTTCGATGATCTAATCAAGAAGCACAACTATAACGTTAACAATAACTTCCTCAATGAGTTCTTGGGTCAGATGTTGTTATCAGTACGAACTCTACATAGCTTGAATATCGTTCATCGCGATATTAAGCCAAGCAATATCATCTTCAATCCTGAATCAACTGATTCAGTCGATTCAGCTGAGACTAGCAGTGGTAGTAGCAAGTTCACTCTGATCGACTTCGGTCTGTCTTGCCGTTATAACTCTGGTGAGTGTGCATCGAAGTCAGGTACCCCTAACTATGTCTTACCGAAGATATTAAAGACTAGTAGTCAAGATAGCATAGTCACACTCAAGCGCTCTGACCTTTTTGCTATTGGGGTTTGTGCCTATAACTATGTGGAGGCTGTAGCCCCTTACAAGATAACCACCTCCACTAATTGGCGAGGCATGCAAGTCTATAACTTCTCTAGCTATCAGGGTTTTAATTCCTCTGTTCAGATGGACGAACAACTCCAAGACCTTATTGAGGTACTACTACTTGATCCGGACCAGCTTACAGCTGACACGGCCTATCAGTACTGGCTCAATCTACAGAGTGAGGTCTAGTGTAGCCCCAATTTTTGTCATGTATAAACAGTCGATCTGTTAGTTATAGTAAGTGGTTACCTCATAGTGAAGTAACTTATTGGCGGTAGTAACGTTGTTAAATTTGTGCAGCTTTTGTTAAAGATTAAAATGGACAGCTTATTACTACCAATAGTAGCCGTTATTCAGTGGTTGACTTATAAGTTTATCTTTCCATGTGACAGAAAGAGAAAACACTACTCTCAATTAACATGTCTAGCAACCACTAACCATGAACATATTATCCTTAGTACTATCATTAATGGTATCGACGTAGACTACGGTGATAGTGCTATTAGTAGTAGTAGTAGTAGTAGTGTTAGAGTTGAGACCTATGCTGTGCTGTATAGACAACGTACAGAACCTAACAAAGTTATTCTTTATAGCCACGGTAACGATTCTAGCATAGAGACCCTACATGAGCGCAGCTGCCAAATGCGTGACATCTTCAATGTCGATGTCTGCGTCTATGAGTACCCTGAACATCCTGACCAACATAAGATTAATGCGGTTATTGATGTCTGTTATCAACAGCTGGTAGCTCGTGGCTACCAGCAGATTATTATTTGGGGTAAGTCCATTGGTACCGGCCCCTCGTGCTGGCTGGCGGCCAGACAGTGCATGGTTGGTAGACCTGAGGCCAGTAGACCTGAAGTCGATCACTCTGAGGTCAACCAGAGGTTGACTAATCAACCGGTTATCAAGCTAGTCCTTATAGCTGCTTACACAACCTTTCACGACATCTTAACTTCAACTTACTGGTATCTACCGTGGTTGAAGTATGCTATACCTAACCTATGGGATAATAAACGCAGCATAGACAGGGTTTCTTGTCCTATTTACCTGTTCCACGGTGACGCTGACACCACTATCCCCTGTCAGCAGTCTGTCAGTCTCTACTCAGCATCTGTCGCTTGTCAAGATAAACAGCTATTTATACTAGCTGGTATTGACCATGAAATCTACTATGAGGCTGTTTTGGCTAAACTCTACCTTGACTCTGTATTAGGTTGCTCCGGCTAAACTCTACCTTGACTCTGTATTAGGCTGCTCTGGCTAAACTCTACCTTAACTCTGTATTAGGCTGCTCTGGCTAAACTCTACCTTGACTCTGTATTAGGTTGCTCTGGCTAAACCATGCCTTAACTCTGTATCAGGACTATTAGTCTCTGTCTCCTATCTAGTTCCGATCTACATCAAGACTACCTCTAATCTACATCCAAACTAGAGCTAGCCGAGATTAGAACTAGGTTACTGATTATTACTTCATCGTGAGGTAGTTTAGATTGTAATTAAGAGATATAGATTTTACTTGCCACAAGTCTGTTATGATCTATTGGTAAGAAACTGACTAAGGACAGTGATGGAGAAATCATGTCTGCTGTCACCACTGCTACTAATAACGTTGTTGGTATACCAACTTTTGAACCCAGACCAACTAACCCAACGGGAACCTTTATACTGACTAGGAGCCTCAGCAAGCTGCTGACATCTGGGCTAGCACAGCAACTTGATATTCCAGCCTACTTTGATGGGCCACTTGTGGCGGTAGACAACTTGCCTGATCTGTGGCAGTATTGTGATCGTGTCGGTAAGTCGTACTTTACTGTCGTCACCGACATTGCTGGTATCGATGTTGATGCTGTCTTCTTTGGTCGTGGTAATGACGAGATTGAAGAGCAGCGTACTAGGCATATAGTTACTAAAGATGATACTATCACCGTCGTGATCTGTGCTGATTCTGCTTCCAAAGTTGTTGTGTATGAATAGTTTTCGTAACCAAGTTACCTTGTTACAAGGTAAATCTTTCTCTCGTAACCCTACTGTTGGCTAGTGTCAGCACTGAGTGCTAGTAGATCTATTGATTTGTCTATTATATAACTCCTGTAGTATAAGTTCCAGTTTATATCTCTACAAATATCTTCTGAGGAGGTCTCGTAGAGAGATCTAGATCTAACAGGAGATTGTTTAGATGTCTAGATCAAAATCTTATCATTGTAGTAACTCTATCACTATCCCTAGTCTTACTACTTCTACTACTTCTAGCATCGAAGGACAAACTACCTATCAGATAGGTAGTGGAGTCAATAGCTGGTTGAGATTTCAACCTCTCACCTACTCACTTACTCACTTACTCACTCAATCACTCAATCACTGAATCACCTGATGCGCCTCAACAGTGGCATGAACCACTTGTTGACGCCAATGACAGTGGCAGCAAGGCCACTATTGAGCCGGTTGGACTTAATGATGCTGTTGATGACGGCGGTACTGTGTGGCACAATCTTGTCATCATCGACAGTCTTGACGATCTGACCGATTTGAATGACAGCCAGATTCTTGACATCTCGATACCTAGTGCTCTTAGCCACCTCACCAATGCTTGTAATAGCTTCAAACTTGGTCTTGTCACTAACCTCGACGTCAGTACGGAGTGCCCTCTCTGTGATAGTCTTGATTTGCGTGGTGTGAGGATACACCTTTTGTTGATATCTGCTGCTAAGCACAGCAGTGCAACCTGCGCTGAGAAAGAAGAGAGCGGCAAATTCCATTGTTACTTTGTCAAGCGGTCAAAGTGTCTGTTTACTTCTATTTAATAGAAACTTCACTTTCCCCTCAGCAGACTTGAGAGAGAAGAGTATGTAATAACACCTTAGATATGTACCATAGCTAACAGCATTAACTAGTTGGTATGTTAAGATATTGTGAACTTATTGAGTACATCAACTGGTTGATCTATCAGAATATCCTATTAGTACACTAACTTTGTTAGTTAACTACTACAGGTTCAACCAGTCTACCCACTTTGTGGCTATGGCTGTGGCTGTAAACACAATAGGGTGTGGTTCAAAACCTTACTGACACAGCTGTAACCTGGTAACATCCTACTATTATATCACTAGAAGATTATACGGTTGCAACTTTAAGTTGCAAGCTGTAGTGAGGTCATTGACAGTATCCTCGTCTCAAGAAATGTGAAGTAGAGTTTGGTTAACATAATAATACTTGCCATTGACACCAAGTACTAGTAGAACTAGATTGTCATCAACTTCAGAATTAGTTGTAAATTGTACTGATGATTGATCAACTGGTGTTGAAGCTCTTGATTCAGGTACTGGAAAACCGTCAGCTATATGATTAACTTCTTCACATGTGAAATAGTCGGAATTTCTTATGTGTTGTTGTGTCATTGGGAATGGTAAAGCTGTTGTCACTGTCCCTCTAACCTTGACATGACTAACATCAGCGTAGCTGACCAGCTCTGGTGGATATAAGACTATGGGGCCTCGTTGCCATTCAGTAAGAATAGAGAGTAGATCGTTACGATGCAGAAGATCGTTAATTCTTTCCCAATCAGAGTTGCTTGTGGTAGCACGCTGCGGCGTTGAAGATGTAAGTATCGTCAAGTCCGCCACCGCAGGTGTTAGGTGCTGTAGAGTGTCAATCTTGGAGTTTATGTCATCCACAGCCTGTTGGTATTTGCTAATGTTGCCGGCGTGATAATCAAACCACTCCTGTTTGGCTACAGCCAAGCAAGCATCAATAGCTTGTTCTTTGCAAGTGTAAGAGTCATGTAGTTTGACTGGTGTTTGTGATAACTTCTGCTGATTATCACGGTATATACAGACATAGTTATTCTGTGGCGGAGTTGTTGTGATTGTGTACACCTTCATCTTTCTTAACAAACTCTTATTTGTCACTTTTACTACATAGTCTACTGTGCGTTGAAAATAATGGTCGATAGTAGACAACACCCTCAACAGTTAATTTTGCTCTTGTTATAATCAAGATCAAGAGATTTAATATTTCAAGATGGTTTGAGGTACTTTCAAACTAAGTTATAGGAAAGAAGAACTTTACCATTGTTAATGTTGAAGTTAGACTTCAATATAATTTTAACTTCCATAGTTAGGATTCAATCGAGGATATCTAAGCAAGCTAATAATAGCTATTACAGTTAATAGTAGCCAACCACACCACTAATAACTCCATGCGTAATACTAATATTGCAACGAGCAGGATTGAGATCAGCATCACATGCTTGATGTTGACCGTCAATAACAACAACTCTGACCTCTTTATGATAGTTTGGATAAATGTGTCGTCTGAAGTCATCATAACTGACACCAATAAGTTTGAGATCATGGGTGTCAACACCATCTACCACAGCATGACGACGTTGCTTCTTAAGTTGTGCCATCCTTGTTATGTAGTTTCAGATATCTTGCTTAACTCACAATCGTGTCCACTTTATTGCAGTTAAGTTGTTATCTGTTAATGATAAATAGGTAGTTTGTTGATATTAACAGTGTCCGACTGCAGATAGACTACTTCTGTAAGTACTTATACTATTAGAACACTCACAGTATTAGAGTATATATTATACTCCTATAGGGACTAACTAGTAATTAGTAACAAGTTAGACCTGTAATCACTAACAAGTTAGACCTGTAACTTGTTACTAAAAGACTCTACAACAATATGTTGTAAAACATAACAAGTCTCTATCTTACAATCTTATACAGAAGAGGATAAGAATAGAAATCTCTGAAGTAGTACATCAGTAAGAAGGTTATCCTCCTAGTCTCCAAACTTATCTTAATCCTGCAAGTTACAACCTTAGGTTGTAGTTACTATATTATACACACATAGTCCGTAATAGTTTATGACTACCAACTTCATCATCATTAATGTCAACATTGATGTCAACATAGCCAAAGTTGCCTGTGAAGATAACTTGACCACCCTTGTTACGCAGTTCATAGTGACCACAGAGTTTGCTGTTGCGATAGTGGCGTATCTCCTTGATATGTCGGTTATGATACCAAGTCTGATATAGACCATATAGTTCACCCATCTTGTAGTGCTGCAATCTCACCGGCTGACCTTGACTATTGAACTGACAGTAGCGACCGTTCAGCTCACCATTTACCAGCTGGCAGTCATGACTAACTACACCGTTACTGTGGTAACTGCGATAATGACCAGACTGCTTGTCATACGACAGTTCTACATGGTGTTTTTCCATGCCACTACCAAGATTACTATGCTGGCGATGAGGGTTCCACTGCCAAAACTTTACGTTGATTACAGCTGTGGTAACAGCGTTACCGTTGTTGTTGCTGTTGCTATTACTGCTACCGCCATCACAAGGAGCTGTTTTAACATGATGACGTGGGTAGAGATCGAAGTTGGAGTATACTCCAACTTGCCTACCACGCACATAGTAACTAAGTTTACGGGGACACTGACTGGCAGCATACTCTACTTGTACACCATGCTTGACACCATACTGATAATTGTAAATCTCGTGAACTGCAGTAATCCACTTCCTACCTGAGGAGTTGTTAGCAGGTTCATCAGTGGCTACTGTCCAGTACTTGAGTTGTTGACCATGCTGCTGGTCATTGGCGTAGTTCAGCAACTCATCCACACTACAACCAGCTACTCTATACCTCTCAACTTCACCGTGAAGTTGACCTAGTTCAACCTTGAAAGGAACTAGTATGTCGAGACTGTTGGCCTCACCAAACACCGCTGATAAGTAGCCATAATTGTGTGCATGGAAAGTGGTGGATGGTATGTGATTGCGTTGGGCTGAATACAGCTTGAGATAACTAGTTTTGCGTTTCTCATAAGCTGTCTCTTTAGTAATAACACCATCTTCATAAGTTAGTCTCCACTTAAGCTTATCATCTAATAAGAACAGCTTCTTCTTGCTAATATGTAACTTTTGCCACATCTTGACAAAGTACTCTTGCCGCCACAACGTGGTTGGTATGTATGGTCGACTGCACCACTTGAAGATGTTAAACCAGATCTCGTCTGGTACTCGTCGTTGTAACATCAACAGTAATAGGTCTTTCACATTAATATCTTGTTGTTCCGACATTCTAGCTGTTACTACTAGTACTACTATTCAGTACAAACTTTACATCATAGGTGTTACTAGTTAAGTTTTGTTCATTATCATTTATCAAACAGCTTATAAACTACTTGTTCGTTGTAATCTCTTACAGTAAAATATTGTAGAAAGAGTAGAATAGAAAAACTTCTAACATCTCATGAACTACGCGTTTACTATAACCTCTTACAATAAAATATTGTAGAAAGAGTAAAGTAGACCAACTTCAACAAGTCATAAGCACAAGGAATGCACCGTCAAGCTAGATTACCCGCTAAAGATTACAACTCTGAGTTGTAATTACATCATACTTGAGGTTCTGCTATGACTCGTCTTGGCTAATATCCTCCGTATTAACACTGTCAAAATTATCTGTAAAGATAATCTGACCACCTTTGTTACGCAACTCATAGTGACTACACAGTCTACCATTCTAGACTGCACTAACTATGATATTGTTGTAAATAGCTCTCGAAGAGCTACTGTTACTACTCTTATTTAGTGTGTGTGTGTAATCCAATTACTTTACTCTAATACCCTGATGGTAGTTACCAATGTAAACAACTTTACCACTAGAGTAGTACTCATGCCAGAGGCCGATTTTCAGACCATCAGCAGAATAACAACCTTTACTGTGTAGCTGACCATTGTCGTAGTACTTCTGCCACGCACCAACCTGGGTACCCTTTTGGTAACTACCTCTAGACAAAAGAACGCCGGTCTCGCTATAGTTCTCATAAGAACCGTCCCTTTTGCCTTTGATGTAACTAACTCTGGTACGTAGTCTACCACCACCCTTAATAATAACATAATGTAGGCTGTTCTTAGCAGCCAGCTCATCAGTGACTGACTCATCATCAGAGAAACAGTTGATAGACAGGTCGACACCAGATAGGTCAGCCGTATTCAAGGTACTCTTGATGATAGAGTAGGTCTCGGCTGGTCCTTCTTCAAGGTCATCAACATATGTATGTCTGACGAGCAGATCTCTAGGGACCTCTAACCACAATCCTGTTCTAGTTTTATCAACAGTTAAGTTTCTAATCGCTGGGGTCAGCTGCCTATTATAGATAAACGTAACTAAGTTATCGATTAGACCTTTCTCCTTTGCCATGCTCAATGTCAATGTTGTTGCTACTCCTGCATCACTTGGTGTCTGCTGCACCACGGACGTCGTAGACATCGCGGATGTCACAGACATCGTAGAGACACGAATTAAAGCAGTTAATGGCTGCTTGTCATAATGGGTGCGATAACAGCAGAGGGGTACGTCGCCATCGAAATAGGTAAGTCTTTGAGCGGCTTCAGCCATATGATAAAAGTAACTGTCCTCAAACTCTACTATCTTGTTCATGTTGGTCTCAACCCAACTAGTCATGAAAGACATACTGTTTCGATAGTGCTGCGGTAGCAGGTTGTAGGGTAACCGAATAACAATCCTCTCCAGCACATCTTGACTAGTAGTAGTTGAGTACAGAGTTGGTGACAACCTAGACCAGTACCTGAAAAGACACTTAATATTCCAATTAGAGTAGCCATCAGCCTGCAAGAAGTTAGCTAGGGCGAAGCGTTCAAGCAAGAGATCAGTGGTCAGGTCTTTGTCCAGGCTTCGCTTCTTTCTGACTGTCAGGAAGTTGACATAGTGAACCACAGCTCGACTATACTCAGACGGCAACGGTAGCTGCAACCTATCGACGGTAGTGGTAGTGTTAGTGGTAGCAGTAGTGGTGGTGTTAGTGGTAGCAGTAGTGGTGGTAGTGTTAGTGGTAGCAGTAGCGGTGGTAGTAGTAGTGGTAGTAGAGGAGGACTTACCACTGTTGTTGTTATTGATGGCCGTCGATGGATAGCTGGTATCAGAGTAGTCTCTGACTAGTTGACTAGATGTTATTATAGTCGTATAAGGTACAGAGAAAGTACGACCGGCAACGATAAACTCGAACAACATTTGTCTGTTATCAATAACAATCTCACTGTTGTCTAACAGTCCTATTACTAAGCATCATGGCCGACGACGAGAAAGTCTTACTTTGACGTCGAGGTTAGCTAAATAATGTAGAGTTGCATAGCCAACTTCAGTACAAACCACAGCTGGTTAAGAC
>Ga0302309_10001643_pt1 | contig 19889 bp, 33 predicted proteins | sample III_Palsa_N1_1_FD_200453 | JGI IMG/M metagenome (GOLD analysis project Ga0302309, IMG submission 200453) | Peat permafrost microbial communities from Stordalen Mire near Abisko, Sweden - III_Palsa_N1_1 | ecosystem: Environmental > Terrestrial > Soil > Palsa > Peat permafrost | place: Sweden... | reverse complement strand
ACCGACCATTCTCGTGGCAGCCCTGGCCTACTGGCTGATCGCCAACCGCGTGGAGGATGCCACCTGGCTCAGCGATGCGGAGCGGCGCTGGCTTCGTACTGAGCTTGAGACCGAAAGCGAGCAATTCGCGACTGCCGCCGGGCGCATGGATACGGTGCGCACGATGGTGCTCTCGGGTGCCGCCTGGAAAGTCGCCGTCGTCTGGTTCGCCTTGCTGCTGGGGTCCAATGGCATCCTGTTCTGGTTGCCGCTGGTTCTGAAACAGTTTTCCGGGCGCGGGGACCTCGCGGTGGGCGTAATGAGCGCGGTGCCGTGGCTGGGGTTGGGAATTGGACTGCTCGTCAACGCCTGGCACTCAGATAAAACCCAGGAACGATGCTGGCATGTCAGCGGCGCAATGCTGGTCGGCGGGCTCGCCCTGGCCGCAGCGGCGGCACTCGGCGCCCAGGGATTGAGTTTGGCCGTGCTGTTCATCGCCGGCTGCGGCATCGGGGCCGCGCAGGGCGCATTCTGGGCCATTCCCGGCAATCTCTGGAGCGGCGCGGTCCTCGGCGCGGCCATCACCACCGTCAATCTGCTGGGCAACCTCGCGAGCCTCGTCGGCCCGTATCTCATCGGCTGGGTGCGCGTACACACCGGTTCCTTTGCCGCACCCGCGTACGGGCTGGCGGCCTGCCTGGTGTTGGGTATATGGCCGCTGGTGACCAGCCGGGTATTGATCAACAAGGGAAGGACTGTCGCATGACCACGCAGCGCATCGAGGACTTTGACGCACTGGCTGCGGAGGACTTCGACAGTCCCTACGCGGTGTTCGCCGATCTGCGCAACCGATGTCCGGTGGCCCACAGTGGCGCCTGGAACGGGTTCTGGTCGTTCATGCGCTATGCGGATGTGGCGAGTGCAGCGTCAGACTTCCGGACCTATACAACCACCATCCAAAATGTCGTGCCCAAACTGGCATTCACCGGCCGCCGCGCACCGTTGCACCTGGATCCACCGGAACATACCGCCTACCGGCGGGCCATCAATCCGCTGCTGACGCGCGAGGCCGTCGAGCGGCTCAGGGAGCCCATTCGACGCTTCGCCGTTGAGCTGCTGACACCGCTTCTGACGCAGAGGCTGTGCGACATCTGTGAGGACTTCTCCTCACGCCTGCCGGTGGCGGTGTTTGCCGAATGGATGAACATGCCGCCGCAGCTTGTCGACACCTTGCGCGAGACCGCTCGCGCCTACGTCTATGCAGTGCAACGCTTCAACGGCGAGATGGTCAAGGCGACCAGCTACAAGCTCTATGAGATGGCGCGCACGCTGATCGCGCAGCGCAAGCAAACGCCGCTGGATCCTGAATTGGATATCACGAGCGCTCTGCTTGCGGTCACCGAGGCAGGCCAGCCGCTGCCGGATGAAATGATAGTCGGCGCGGTGCGCCAGATACTCGTCGTGGGCATCGTCGCGCCAAACGTGATGATCGGGAGCATTTGTGTGCACCTGTCACGGTTCCCGGAGCTGCAGTCACAGTTGCGCAGCAATCTCCAGCTGGTGCCGGGCGCGATCGAGGAATACCTGCGGCTGTTCACGCCCTATCGCGGCTTCGCGCGCACGCCCACCCGGGATGTCACCGTCAATGACGTACTGATCAGACAAGGGGAACCGATTGCGTTGAACTATGCCTCCGCCAACCGCGATGACTCGGTTTTCCCGAATGCAGATCAGTTCATCCTGGATCGCCCGAACATCAAGGATCATCTGGCATTCGGGCGCGGTCCCCACAACTGTCCAGGTGCGTGGCTGGCCAGACTTGAACTGACGATCGCGCTGGAGGAGATCCTGGCACGAACGCGCCACTTCGAAGTCATCGGACCTGTCGAGGTCACCTTATGCCCGGAAATCGGTGCGCTGAGCGTGCCACTGAGGCTGGAGCGGGCTTAAGACAACGGAATTCCGGTTACGCATCGTGCGGACGTAAGAGGTCACCTCGTGCCGCAGCTCAGAAACGCATAAGAGTCGGGCGTAACATTGCGGGAGTACTCACCGCCGTTGTAGTTCATGACAAGCAAGTCGTCCATGAAATACAGGTTTATGTCGGGCCCGATGACCACAAGGGACGGCGTGTAGTCTCCGGATCGCTTATGCCAGCCGGCGGCGTTTGCCTTCAGGAAGTCGGACAGATTGTGAAATTTGTCTGAAGCAGGCGCAATCACGCAGCGCTGGCTCGCCTTGCCATGCGAGTACACCACGACTGTCAGAGCCTGGGAGGGAAGCTCCACGGAAATCGAGCGGCTGCAGCCTGTAACCAGTAGCAAAACCAATATGGCTGAACCGAACGTGCGCATCTCTTGCTACCTGCGAATAGTGTCTAGAAACACCGATCATAAACCGATTCCCCAGCTACCCTTCGCTCTTTGGCGACATAGCACTTCGGGGCGAACTTCCGTTCGTCAGTCACCACCTTTCGGCATTCTGTCGTATGGCAGGGACTCTAACCGAACATCAACATAGTCCGGGCTTGGCAGCTCCGGAAATTGGCGGGCACTAATACTCCCGAGCCCCAAAAGTACTGCCCGCGCCACCCGGTGCATGCCGTCCATGACCCGGCCCCGCGGACAGAGAATTATCGGGTATTCCAGATCCGCAGCCTCGATCAGCGTTGCATGTTCCAAGACAGCCCTGCAGGTCGGCACCGCGCCGTCCGCCTGGAACCAATACACTTCATCGATCTCGCGGATCTGAGACAAGGGAACTTCGGCAATCGGCAGACTTCCAGCGAGCGCTGCGAGTCGGTCAACATCCCATATCAGACGATGCCCATTCGCCATTCGCGAGTGATATTGCTTTCTTGCGATCATCTCAGTGCGATACGGTAGCGCAGTGACGGCATGCCGCCATGCTGCTCGGGTTTCAGGAAACGCTCGACCAGGACGCCGCCATTGGCCTTGATGACCCGCTGCGAGGCGACATTATCGGGATCGGTTGTGAGTTCGACGTATCGCAGCCCCTCGGCGGCGGCTTCAGGAAGCAATTGTGCAAGCGCCTGCGTCGCATGGCCGCGCCCTTGTTTCCACGGTACGACGGCGTAGCCGATGTGGCCCAGGCAATGAGGCGGGAGTGCCTCAGTACCCGGCTGCCAACGAAAGCCGATGGAACCGCAGAATTCGCCGTCGCAGATCCATCGCGTAAAACCAGGAAGACGTGGGACAGTAGAGCCATCCGGAAGACCGATCGGCCGACCCCTTCCCTCCCGATCGACAAGACCTGCCAGGAACGCGTCACTGTTTTCTGTGATCATCAAGAGCTGCTCGTCCGCCGCCACCTTCCCCCGCACGTTATCCGGTGACCAGCCCTTCTGTAGCGCCGCGAGGTAGCTGGATAGATGCTCACGACTTGGCCAAACAAGGTCCATTAGGAACTGGCCCTCAATCGCCCCACCGCCATCGCGGGGGTTCGCCTTTGACGTAGCAGATAAGTGTAAGAAGGCCGACCATGATCAGGGTGAAGACGGCGAATGCAATCGGATGCAGCGGCATCAGCCGAATCCCGGCTGCGCCCAAGATGGCAAGCCAGGCAAAGAGGACGACCCATCCCTGCCAAGTGAGGGGCGGTCCCCAACCCCACCCATAGCGCTTGGCGGGAAACCAGTACTGCTCGGACCTGATCATTTTCCTCATTACCCCCGGGATATGGACAGCGCCCACGGCTCATCGAGCGCCCGCAGGGTCCAGTTCGGCGATCAGCGCCATACCCCACTCCTGGCCCTCAGCAAATCGAACCTCCAGATCGGCAACGTTTCCGACGAAAAGCAGATTGCAGAATCGCGCATACCCTGTCGCCGGCAGATCACGCTCAAGGTATCGCATGCCGAAATCCCGACGCACAGGGCAATATCGCATGCGCAGCAGCTCCGCGAGCGGACGGACCGTATAGGCCCAGTAGGCCGCCGTCGCATCGGCAGGATGGTGGCGCAGCAGCTCCTTCCTCACGAAGCCCTGACTCACGGCAAACCATCCTTTCAAGTCACTATATCGCCGCTCCCTTTGGAGTGCTTGATTGGCCACTGCAGCGGTCCCGCTCAATCACTCAGCCTTATCGAATATGCGGCAGGCTGTGCCATGCCTGGCGAAGTCAAGATAATGATCGGCAGCCGCAACGCGAACGAAGCAAAGGTCGATCAGGAGAAACTCGTCACTATCCCGCAGTCTGTAATATCGGCCGGGTGGCGAGTCATGGCGGAGGGTGATCGGGGAGAGTTTGTTAAGCGCGTCCTCCGCCGCTGAGTACAATTCATCCAATGACACATCGTCCGTCACCAGAAAATTGAGGTCGATGTCGGAATAGTCATCCACGGCGTCGAACGCCGCGCTGCCGCCCTCCCATCCGGCCAGTACTGCTGAATGCGGCTGAAGTACCTCAGATATCGCGGCGCGGATTGATTCGCGCAGGCTGCCGGGGCGAATCATTTGAGGACTCTAGCAATGTAAAGACCGCGGTTGGCGGGACCTGTCGGATCGTAGGTCGGATCGAACCCAGCAGCATGGAACGCCCCCATCAGCTCACCTTGGGTGAAAAGGCCGAGTTCGTGAATCTCGTGCAAGTGGCGGGTGCCGGCGGAGCTTACTATTTCATAGTCAAACAGCAGGCGCGAAAGACCTTCCTCGAGTTCAATCCGGCTGGTCCGCGTGATCCGTGCGCCGTCCCTCTCGCGGGAAATCCGATCGACCCTGGCTGGATCAAGAATGCCGGGGGCGAACCACGGCTCGACGATGACTGCTCCATCGGCACTCAAGTGCTTGCGAAAGCACCGTAAGGTGTCTGTCACCTGCTCGAGCGTACGAGCATAACCAATGGAGCTGAACAGACACATCACCACATCGTACCGCTGCGTCAGTTCGAAATGCCTCATGTCGGCTTCAACGAAGCGGCCTTCCGGATTCTTGTTTTGTGCGATACGCACGAATGCCGGCTCGAGATCCAGGCCATCCACCGTAAAGCCAGCCTTCGCAAGCAGTCGCGCGTGCTCACCGGTACCACAGGCGATGTCCAGCACCGTCCGGTACTTGGGATTTATGGCACGAATCAGTCCGGCGATTTTAGTGGTTTCTTCGCCGTAGTCCTTGAGATTCGCATAGATCGCATCGTAAAACTGCGCCGAAGCATCAAACACGAGACACCTGTTCCTCACCGAAGCAGTTTGAGATCCGCGGTAATGGGCCCGATAACCCGCTCCGGAGCCGGGCCAATACCCAAGCAGGTTACGGTGCCACTCGGAATGACAGTGCGACCGGCGTCCGCCACGAGAAAGACCGGAAGTCCGGCCTCCTGCGCCAGGCTGTAGAGAGCCTGCAGCGCAGATTCGGACTCACAGGCGAGCACGACTTTGGCCATCCCGGACGAGAGCCATTCGGCCTGATCGTTTCTGTTTGTCTCCAGAAATGCCCCAATCGCCGCGTGTGCAACTTGCGCAGCCAATTTGCCACACGGCAATCGAAGTGACTCATTCACGACGATAACTTGTTTCAATCGCGATCCTCGACGCCCGAACTACTGTGGGGGCGACGGCGGCGGGCCTGGCTGTCCCTCCACGCGCTCCAGACCATCGTCCAGACAGGCCCAGGACGGCGCCCTGTGGGCCCAGATGTTCATTGCGGGGCGCACGGATGAGGGGTCATCCAGAGTACCTACACGGACCACCGTGAATTGGGGCCGGGAAGAGGAATTCGCGAACATATGCGAGCCGCACGTCGGACAGAATCGGCGCCGCATCTCGCTACCGCTGTCCGCAGTGCTCAGGTACTCGCTCAGATTTCCGGAAAACTCGACCCCTGAAGTCGGCACGACCATGTTAACAGTGCCATTGGCGGCGATGCGCTGACAGGTACGGCACCAGCACAAGCGCGTGGCAACCGGTTCGGCGGAAATCCGGTAGCGCACGGCGCCACAAAGACATTGGCCAGTTCGATCACCCATTGAATTCTCCCGTGACGGCCTGGGCGCGCTCAGCGCCTCAACAACACCTGACTGTACCGCGCATGGGCTTCGGCGCCCACCGCCGTCACTGCCGAAACGACTTTCCCTGATTCCTCAGCGCCGCGGCCAGGATCCCCAGTGCCTTCGGACCCATCCCATGGAGCTGGTGCAGCTGCGTCTCACTGTATCGAGTCAGGTCATCAAGACGCCGGATGCCGGCGCTGGCGAGCGCGCGCTGGGCGGGCTGGGACATGCCCGGTGGGAACGCCGCTACCACAGGCTTGGTGGCCTGCATGACGGCCGCCCGTTTTGCTGAATCGACTTGCAGTTGGCGCTTCTGCCGGGTCGTCTTTGGCAGTTTGGTAGCCATGCATCCGTGACCTACGGTAACTCCCATTTCGCCACATCCGGACGAACAGATGCCATGACTGGTTTCCCCTTGGCATTGGTCAGGGCGAGTTTTACCCGGACGGGTTTGTTCCCCGCCGCGGCCTTCTCTACCGCGGCCCACGTGATGTGATTCAAGTGCAGCTTGATGCGCCCGACCATACCGGTCAGAACGTTGCCCTTCATCGTTGCCCAATTAAGGTAGATGAAGCGCTCGGCCTTCGGCCCTTGCGCAAACGGGCCCAGGAAGTTGACGGATCCATCGGCATTGCGGCGAGCCCGCAGCACGGGTTTGAACACTATTCGTTTCGAGTCGGCCGAGGCCACCTCCGTGATGGCCTCGTCGCGCTGAATACCCAAATGCAATGACGAAAAATCTGCCCCGGGCAGCTCCGTGCAGACGATCTCGATCGAGACTTGAATCTCCTCAGCGGCCATGACTGCAATTCAAGAGCCCCGTGCCTATTCCTTCCAGCCCTGCGGCGCTTCCGTACCGCCTTTGATCTGCCGCGTCTTATAACGCCACTTGCCGTTGGCCTTGACGAAGGTGGAATATTCGCGGCCCTGGGTCCTGATGTGCGGCGCCTCGCCCTGCTTATCGATGAGATATTCAGTGAATGTCAGCTGTGAACTCGCCGTGTCACCGTGGACGATGATGAGCGGATTACTGATGGTGACGTTAAAGGAATAGGCCTTGCTCATCGGGCTTTCACCGCCGCTGTGCGAGTAGGCCTTGGCTATGCCCTCTTTGCCCGCGAAGACGGTGTCGCCGAGGATCAGCTGCGCACCGTCGGCGTAAAAGTCCTGGAAGCTTTGGGCATTTTCCTTGCCGAAGTTGTAGTAGTAGCGCGTGATCAGATCCTGGATCTGTGCGCGGTCGACCAGCGTCTTCGCTGTGACTTCTTGCGCCCATGCGGCAGGACCGGACTGAAGTGCAAGGCAAATGCCAACGCCAAAGACACCCAGCCACCACCGGTTCAGATTCGCGAACGTCTTCATAGCCACCCCCTCGATTGACGGGACAGCGTAGAACACCCGTGCAAGGGCGACAAGGCGGAAGATGAGGGGAGATGCGGCTACCGATGGGTCCCGCGCTTTAATTGTGCATCGCGATATCAGCCCATCGCATGCGAAGGTCTGCGCACGAAGAAAACGCAGGCGACGGCAAAAATCGAGATGATGGCACCACAGAGGAATCCGGACCTGACGCCGCCTGAGAGCGCGTCCACAGTGGACAGTCCGCGAGCGGCCAGGGTCGCCGCCCGAGCAGACATCAGCGCCACGAACAGCGCAACTCCGGCTGCACCAGCGGCTTGCTGTAGGGTCCCGATGACCGCACTCCCGTGCGAGTAAAGGCTCGGCTTCACCGATGACAGACTGACGGTGAACAAAGGTGTAAACAGAAGCGCAAAGCCGATGCTCATCACGACATGTCCGGCGAGAATATAGGCGACGGGAGTCGCGGGTCCGAGCAGTGTCATTGCCCACAGCACGCCGCTGACGACGATGACCCCGGGGACCAGGAGCCGGGTCGGGCCCCATTTGTCGTACAGATGGCCGACCTTGGGACCGAGCAGGCCCATCAGCAGTCCGCCCGGGAGCAACAGGAGGCCCGTTTGCAGGGTACTGAGGCCAAGCACGTTCTGCAGGTAGATCGGAAGCAGGATGATGGTGCCGAACAGGGCCATCATCATGCTGGCCATCAGCAGCACGGAAACGGTGAAATTGCGCGAGCTGAAGGTGCGCAGGTCGAGCAGCGGATAACCCGAGTTCTGCAGCGCCAACTGCCTGAAAATAAACACGACGAGGAACACGGCGCCGGCCGCACTCCAGACGCCTGCCGGGACGGTTCCGGGGACGACCGGCGCACCGATGTTGCTGAGTCCGTAGACGATGCCGCCGAAGGCGAAGCCCGAAAGAACGACTGAAATCACATCAATGGCCGCGGTATGCGGCGTGGTCACGTTCAGAATACGCCGGGCGCCCAGTACCAGGGCACCAAGGGAGATGGGTAGCACCAGCAGGAACATCCAGCGCCAGCTGAGGTAGTTGAGGATGACTCCCGAGATGGTGGGACCGATAGCGGGTGCCACCGAGATGACCGTGGTGATGAAGCCCATGGTCTGGCCACGCCTGTCCGGGGGCGAGAGCGTCATCGCCGTGGTCATGAGCAGCGGCATCATGATCGCGGTCCCGGTGGCCTGGATGACTCTGGCGAGGATGAGTGCCTCGAGGTTGGGCGCCAAAGTGGCGATCAGGGTCCCAAGACTGAACAGCGACATTGCCCAGACGAATATCGGCCGGGTATTCATTCTTTGGAGCAGGAAACCGGTCACCGGAATGACCACCGACATGGTCAGGAGAAAGGCCGTGGTCAACCATTGGACCGCCCCGGCGGTGACGTTGAGGTCGTGCATGAGCCGGGGAATGGCCACGGCCATCAAGGTTTCATTGAGAATGACCACAAAGGTCGCCACCAGCAGGAGGTTGATGACGAGACGGTTGCGCCCGGCCATGTCGGCAGCTTCGGGGGCGGTACTGTTCGAGGAAAGATCGGTGGTGCGATCTGAGCTATTGGTCAAGTTTCAACCTGCGGATGACGTTCGTCGGGACAGGCCCTGAGGATTGCATGGAAGGTGGCTCTTGTCGCCTAGGTGGGCATCGGCTCGACGTCATCGACACCGAGGTACAGGTGCAGATGCTGACCCGCGCGTACGTAGTCGATGGACGGATCGGGCGCATCCACCAGCTCCGCTTACCCTGACCCCTCAATACGCATCGCGACGTTCCATACGTGTCCCGCCGGATCCATGATCCTTCCCACCCGGTCACCCCAGGGTTGATTCGCCGCGGGGAGCAGAATAACCGCCCCCGCCCCTACGGCGCGATTGATTACCGCATCCACTTCGTCGATATAAATGTAGATGACAACAGGGGAGCTTCCATCCTGTTCTGGGGCGCGACTGTCCAGATGCGGGTACACCCCATGCACCATAAAGAGGGTGCTCCCCACCTTTAACGTGGCATGTACAACCGTTCCATCCTTGCCAGATCTGCGCGATAGCTCTTCGGCACCAAACGCGTTCCGGCAGAACTCGATCTCTGAGGCGGCGTCGGAACAGATCAACATGGGTATAAGCAATGTGAGGGTCATCGTGTCAGTATAAGCCCACTCCTTGGACCGACGTCCGCCGCGGTGAGGTATCATCCACGGCAATTGAGGGGGGAGTATCGAATGTCACATCGTTACCTGATTGCCGTAGCTGCCGTCGCAACAGCTTCGCTGGCTTTCGGTGCCACTCCTGCCACCGCCCCGTCTGGCGGTGCCGTCGCACCGCCCTGCGACCGCGGCTGCATGACCGGGATGGTCGATCGCTACCTCGCCGCCCTCGTTCGCCACGATCCGAGCGGGCTGCCGCTGAATCGCGATGTCAAGTTCACTGAGAACACCGCGCGTCTGAAGGTCGGCAGCGAAGGGCTGTGGATTGCTGCCTCCGAGCCGCCGACCGGGTTCCATATCTACGTCGTCGACGTAGGTGCGGGTCAAGTCGGATTCTATGGCGTGATGAAGGAGCGCGACAAACCATTAATCATCGCTCTGCGGTTGAAAGTGGTGAATGGCCAGATCACGGAGATAGAGCATGTGTTGGCGCGCAATCTTCGCGCAGACGCCGTCAAGAATCTGGCCAATGACCGCCCCGAATTTGTTACGCCGCTGCCCGTGGCCAACCGGCTACCGCGTCAACAGATGGTCAACATCGCCGACAGCTATTTCGAAGCAATCGAGCATGCCAACGGCAAACTGGCGCCATTCGCGGACGATTGCGTGCGCCGTGAAAACGGCGGTCAGACCACACACAATGCGCATCCGGTCCCGTGGCCCGTTCCGCTTGGTTCCAAGCAGGCCGATGACGCAATGGCCTATCTCGGTACGTTGAGCTGCAGCGATCAGCTGGACACGCATGTGATGGACTTCATCACCCGGCTTTGGCCGCGCCGGCACGAGATCGTCGACGAGGAGCTCGGAATCGTCTTCTCGTTTCCGATGTTCCAACATCGCGGCGGATCAGGCACCGTCAAGATCTACAACGTGCCCGGCACGGACAGCCTGCCACTGGGTGGGTCCTCCTCCAACATGCAGGCCGGAGAGCTCTTCAAGATCGACCGCGGCCACATCATCGGAGTGGAGGCGATGGGCGCATCACTGCCGTATGGCACCAAGAGCGGCTGGGGCGAATAGGATCAGTGCACTCTGACCAGCACGGCTCGTAGGGATTGCAGATATCCGGCCATGGTCCCGATACCGTTGTGGTCTGCGCCCTCGATTACGATCATTGAAGCGACGCCCGCAGGGAATCCGGCGAATAGCTTCTCGGTGCTGGCACGCGGAATCACCTCGTCATTTTCGGCTGCAATGATCGTCGTCGGAATACGGATGCGTGGCGCGTATTTCCATGACTCGTAGCGATCGAGCAGGAGCCACTTGACGGGTAGATACGGGTATTGGGCCGCCGCAATCTCCTCAATGCTGTTGTACGGTGTTACCAGGATGAGCTGCGACACCGGGTTTTCACTGGCGAGCCGCACGGCAACTCCGCTGCCGAGACTGCGGCCAATGACGGTGACTTCCCGATGCTGCGCATACACAGAATGGAAGAGCGCGGCCGCGTCGCTATGATTTGCCGTCTCGGAGGGGCTCCCGGTGCTGCCACCGTACCCTCGGTAGTGCATCAGGAACAGAGCCTGATCCGGAAACGCCCCCGAGAAGCTTTCGAGATTCAAGGATACGTCTTCGCCGTTTCCCCCAAAGTACAGGACAGCCTTTGGCCCTGAGTGCGCCCTGACCGTTACAACGAGGTCCGCGCCCTCGACATGGAGGGGCATGGTTGACTCAGGAGCGGTCACCGCGCGGGACTGAGGGTGATAGAGCAACGATCGCTGGAACACGAACATCGCTGCGCAAACGCCGACATACGCGGTGGCAATGACTGCAATAACCATGTAGATGACGCGCTTCATTGTCCTATGAAATTCGAGCTGCGCGCGCTAAGCGGCGCTCCTAACCCCGACTGTAGACATCCGGATCATGCACTTCCATCATCAAGTCAGGAGCGGTGAGCGACTTGAACCCGAACTTCTTGTACAAGGTGTGCGCGTCTCGAGTTGCGAGCAGCATGCGGCGAAGACCCTGGAGGTCGGGATGTCGAATGATTTCACCCATGAGACGCTTGGATAAGCCCTGCCCTCGATGTTCGGGAAGGACGTAGACATCAGCAAGATATGCGAACGTTGCTTTGTCAGTCACGACACGCGCGAATCCGACCTGTTTGTCCTCGTGGAGGATGGCGAAGCACAGTGAATTGGCTATTGCGCGTTCGACTGTCGTGCGCGGAATGCCCGGAGACCAGTAAGACTGCGCCAGGAAGTGATGGATCCCGTCTACGTCGAGACGGGCCTTATCGCACGTAATTTCGTACTGGGGCATAAGCAAGCAGTGGGACAAGCCTATAGGTGACGTTCATAACAGACACTTGTGGGATCACTGACATGTCTGCCAAAGGGCGGCACGCGGTGAAAACCAGAGGCCTCATAAAGCGCCATGGCCGGTGCCTGCCGATCGCCTGTTTCCAGGAGTAGGCGAGTATACCCGAGGCGCTTCGCCTCGTTTTCCAGGTGCAGCAGGACACTGCGTCCCACCTGTTTGCGCCGGTAATCCCGGTGCACATACATGCGCCGAATTTCTGCCGTAGTCGGATCCAATTCACGAATGGCCCCACAGCCTACCGGCACATCGGCGAGCCACGCGACGATGTAAGCATCTCGAGTTCCGAGTGGCGCATTCCCGGGCATGGGCACGCTGGCAGCTGAATCACTGAGATACAGCGGCCTGATTTCATTGGCCGCCTCGCGTAACAGCGCAAGGGCGACCTCACCTTGAGGATCGACGGCTAGAATTCGCAGTGCCCCGGCCATACAGGGCTCACCATCAAAGGCCGCCACCACCGCCTCCGCGCGCCTTGCGCTTCGCTGTGCTCTTAGATGCCACTGCTCGCAGCGACACGGACGTAAGGGCGCAATTTGGGCATTTCGAGAATGTATAGAGCCATGCCCACCAGTTTCCCATTCGCAGTCTTCCTATAGCGAACTGCAGCCAAGGGAACTTGCAGGCGGGACATTTTACCGTTCTGAGTGCGATCCAGATTGGCAGCAACAGCAGAACAGATCCGACAAAGAAGAGTGCTATTCCCCCCGCAAGTAGTCCGCGGGAGTACAGGATAGGCGAGAGTGTGGCGCAGACAAATCCCGCTACCGCGAGGAGTCCAAGGATCGCCAGTCGCCGGGATTGTCTGGTGGCAGTCAATAAAGGTTCAGCGCTATTCATGGGCACAGGCGAAAGGCGCGGTATGACAGGCAACACATACCTTATTGCCCTCGGTATCCCTGAAGTACGCCCCGTAATAGCTTGAGTGGTATTCAGGCCTGAGACCCGGGGCGCCCTCAGAAAGGCCACCGTTCCGGAGTGCCAACGCGTATGCCTCGTCGACGCTCGCTCTGCTTTGCGCCAGGAACGCCACCATCTGCCCGTTCCCGGCGTGATGGGCCTGGCCGTCAAACGGCTTGCCAATGATGAATAGCGGGCGTTGACCCGGTAGCGTCTGCCACCCGGCCCAAGGCCGGTCCGCGTCGCAGAAGCGCTCCTCGAGGCCTAGCAATGGCAGTACCGCCCTATAGAAAGCCAGGGCACGCTCGAAGTCAGAAATGCCGATGAAGATATGGGAAAACAAGTTACCGCCTCCCGCCCGCTCAAACGAATTTCAGGTGCCCGCGTACGACGCAACAAGGAAGTCTGCACACGACTCCAGAATGACCTCGGGGAACTCCTCGGCGATCGCAACCCGCATCTGACTTGACGCCTCTGCGTCCAAGGGACCAGCGGCAAACGCCTTCGAGCGAGCCTCAGCACTTGGCCACTGCGCATAGCTATACCAAAGCCCATCTGATCCACGATGCAGCCGGGATCCAAGGGATCCGCATCGTTCGAGCAGCAGCTCGGAAATTCGAGACCATGCGCGGACGAACGAAGCCTCGGCCTCCGGATGCAACCTCCAGCGGTACAGAACGACAAAACCGGGACCTAAACGAGCCATGAAAATACCCTGCTGTCCAATCCTTGGACACTCTACCCTGCGGGCTTTGCCCGCTCCTCGCGATGTTCGGTACGGCCAGAAGTCGCCCCGACCGACCTCACTTGACCGTGGCACACCTGGCGATGCCAAACCCCTGGCGGGATCACCAGAACCTCGCCGGCGGTCACCGGCACCGTTTGGATGCCATCCGGCCGCTCCAGCATGAAGTCCACAGATCTCCCAGGGCGATTCTCCTTCGTACTGCCCTATCCATGCATTTCCGTCATTGAATGCATCCAGCATCCAAAACGATGCGCCGTCCTGCGACCAATGCGGCGGGGACCTAAGGACTGCTTCGATATTTGAGGCTTCCACTCAACCTCCATTCCACGCGTGACCCACGCCGCCCCAGTCTAGTGTAGGGAAACAGTTGGTAGCCGCCAATGCTGCCACAGCGCTATGAGCCTCAGCAGGCAACAAGTCAGCCCGCCCAGCGGGCGCTAGGCCATGCGCTCCATGACTTCGGGCATTCGCACCCATGAATGCATGCGCTCCTCATAGACCGAGAAAGTCGGACCCGGAAACGACGGCTCAGCGAATACACCGACAGGGATAGCGATGTACTCCTCGCTACCTTCGACCGCGAAGTGGACCGTTGCACCGCAAGTGGGACAAAAGTTGAAAATGGCCCGGCTCCCGGCATCGCCGACTCGAACGAACTGAGTCGAGTTTCCGCGGATGGTCACGGAGTTCGCCGGAAACCGAGCTTGGGCACCAAAGACACTGCCGGTCCTGCGTTGGCAGGCCAGACAATGACAAACGGAGACGCGAACCGGCTCAGCAGTCGTAGTTACTGAAAGTTGGCCGCAGGAGCAGGAGGCAGTGCGCGATGGCATGGCTGGCTTCCAAGGTTGCAGAGGCCTTCATGGGGCGCCGATCTTCACCAGTTTCATTCGACCCGAGGCGCCCGATCTAATCATGACAGCAGCCTTCCGGCAGTGAAAATGCTCCGCCACCAGAGCCACAAGTTCGGCATTCGCCTTGCCATCCACCGGAGGTGACTTTAACTGGGCACGCCATGATCCGTCCGGTTCCTGTGTCAGGGACGAAGTTCTGGAATTGGGCTTTACTTTGACGCTCAGAATCACTGCTACACCCGGGCATAGGCCTAGCGCAGCGCTTGACCAAGGGCGATCATGTTCCCCTCGCTATCCTTGAACCATGCGGCCAACTCTCCCTTCCCGCCTTTACTAGCGTAGTTCCAGACTACGCCTCGAGCCCGCAACACCGCCACGGCCGCCCGAAGATCGGTTACCTCCAATCCCATTTGAGTGTGCGTACCGGGCGGGGTGCCATTAGAAGCGAACAGTCCGAAAGAGCCGCTTCCACAAAAGTAAAGAAATCCGCCGGGACGCGCTTCATCTGGCTCCAGGCCAAGCTTCTCCGAATAGAAGATAGCGCATCTGCTCCGACGGATGTTAGGCCGGTGCATCAAGCAATGGCAGTAGACGTGAGTCCTCAAGCGCGGCGGTACGGTGTCCCATCCCGGCCAGGTAGTCCTGATTTGACGCAAAATTCAGGAACGACTCAACACTGGATTGACGAACGAGCATGGCTGCATCCCAACGCTCATCGGTAGGGCCGATGAAATAGTGCCCACCGCGGCCATAGAACAATATCTCCCCGCCTGACGCCGTTAAGTATGGAAGCGTGTGCTCCATATACAGACGGTACGCCTCCTCCCCAGATATCGGCAATCCCGGCGTCAACGCCGGCGTCGCAGAATAGTCCGCAGCGACCCGGAAGCGGAGCAGGTTCAGCATGACGACGCTACCCTCGATGCGGCGGGTGAAGAAGTCGCGGCCCTGGTCCTGTGTTGGCTCCAGATATACCTGCATAGTCTCGAGTACCTCTTAGCAGCCTATTCACATGCGGTCCGCTCAAGCGAAAGCTAGCCACCGAGCGAGTCACTCGGGATTTCCGGCAAGAATGTCTGCACAACCTCATACATTCCCGGCTCAAACTTTGCTATAGCCAGAGCTTGCTCAAGATAAGGTCGGGGAGCGGGATCATCGCGCATCGCCTGATATGCCTCGTTGCTCAGCCATTGAGCGTACATAGTGACTTTCTTGCCATCCAGGCTGCGATGAAGCGTTGCTGAAATAAACCCTGATTTATGACGCACTATCCCTTCCGTTACCTGCATCAATATTCGTACCAGCTGCGCCTGATTGGCAGGCTCAACACTGAAGACGTTGATAAAGGTAACGGGAGTACCATTCATGGTGTCATCAGAAGTCCTTGCGGAAGATTACCGGTTCTACGCCAGCGCGGCACAAATCGATGCCGCGCTACGGTCTCCGTCAAAGAGCTGTGCCTGAATTTGCCTCAGCCCCGGCCAGGGCACCGATAGACAACTCCCTCAATCGGAGCGCCCATGTACTGTTTGGTGATAAACACGACGTTCCCACTAAGACCGATCGCCTGATTTTGGAATTCGGTCGGGGTAGAGAAAGTTGCGCCGCCCTTTGCGTCCCTCGCGGCGTTTATATTTCCAACCGCCGTACAATGGACCACATCGTCCGCCTTCTGTGTCAACTGAACCTTTTCGGCTCCCGGCGCCAAAACAGGCGTCGCACATGCGTAAAAAAGCGTGAGCATGGCCCCGACAGCTGAGGCTCGAGCACAGATTCCTGGTAGATGAAACCCTGACATTTGCTCCTCCTTACATCCAACGCCAAAGTTGAGCGGTGCGCCGCTGCAACACGACGGGCACTTTATTCATGGCGCTCATTAGTGCCCGAAGGTGAGAAATGCAAGAATGACCAATGTCGCTAAGACAAGCGAATGAAAGCCGACATGAAGTGAATCTGGCCTTATGCCGTTTCGTACCGGCAGAAAGCTGTGCGTTTCTCTGAAACGGATGCTGTAACGCTTCGCGCGATCCGTATCGGCGGCGCCAAGGTAGGGAATCCACCACGCTCGAAGGATCCCATAGGTGCACGCCAGGTAGGTGCCCCACAACCACCACAACAGCCAATCCGGGTAACCGACCGATGCGAACATGATGCTCGGAATGAGCACTGCAGCGAATGGCAATGAACTGATCGCCGTGGTCAATATCCGTTTATTTTGCGAGTCCACGGCACGAAGCCCGGCCATGCTGTTCAGCTTCCCCAGAGGCACCCAATCATGAAGCATCAGGAAGATTACGACAACAACTTGGCAAATGACGAGTGCGTACCGCATAGGACACTTTAGCGCCTTAGCTGAGCGGCACGCCGCAACATCGCAACATCGCAACATCGCAACATCGCAACAGGCGGTTTATTCATGGCGCGACCGATCGAACGAGAGTCAGGCATCACCATCACCGCTGCCGCTAGTCATCGCGGCGGCGTAGCACAGCACTGATCTTTGCGTTTTCCTCAGCGCGGCGGCGCCGGTACCGACCGGCCAGGAGAATGGCCACCAGGGTCGGGAGACCCCCAGTCAGGACACCGCGAAGGAAGTCGTTCCAAGTGACGTGCATTCATCCGCTCCTTGTAGGCAGGACCGCCGACCCTTCGTGCGCCCTAATGCCACGTTGAGCTGCGCGCCGCGACATCACGATTGGCACTTTATTCACGGCGAGTCCGCTCAAATGTTGCAAGGAAGAGATAGCTGCAATGGTTGAAGCGTTCACGCTGACTTCATTGGGCACATTTTTCCGCTCCGATGCACGTTGCCGTCGGGGCGGTCACCTGCCTTCTGAAGTCGTCGAGCGCGTGCTGTTGAGCGTTTCTGTCTGCCTGATCGGTGCACACGGTTCTACCCACCATGGAACCGGTTATTTCTTCATGGTGGCATTGAAGCCCTTGTGCTGACGCGATTGTGCGGTCATCCACCTGCACCTTCTTCGGTTGCGTGGAGCAACCGACGAGAACCAGCAATAAACCCAATTGACATGTTTTGACACTGAGCATGGCGCACTCCATCGCAGTAACTTCCTGTGATCGCACATTAGCGGATCAGGCTGCGATGCGCAGCTGCGACATCTCTTCCGCGATGTGCCACCGTGGACCTCGGTTTTCTCGACGATGGCGAGCCGCTCCTCGACGGTGTACTTCCCCTGGACTGGCCCCAAAAAAGGTTGGACGGTTCCGATTACCTATTTTTGCTCGTGGTCTAACGCCAAAGTTGAGCCGCGCGACACCGCAACACGACTGGCACTTTATTCACGGCGCGTCCGCTCAAACCCATATTAGACGGATGATTTAATCGCGCCATGAAACGTGCCCAGTTAGAAACACCATGCCGATGCATAGCGCAATAATGACTGTCGTCCAGAAGGACCATGGCTCCTCGCTCCGAGTATAAAACCGCAGCCGTCCAAAGATGCGGCCCTTATACATCGAATACGCGCAGTAGCCGACCATGCCGAGTCCGACTAAGAGTTCAACCGAACGGTGTGCAGCTGTGGTCATCCGTCTAACGCCTAAGTTGAGCGGCGCGGCACCGCAAATCGACTGGCACTTTATTCATGGCTCGTCCGCTCGAACGCGAGTTAGACAGCCGACTTGCGGCGCCTTGGAGCTGCGCTCTCCAGAACCTTGACCATCCGTGTTTGCCAACCAGGCCCTGTAGCCTTCCAACTGGCAATTACATGCGGAGGAAGACGCAGGGAGAGCAACTGGCGCGGGTTTTCTAGTTTCGGCCGCCCGCGACGAATTAGACGCCTACCTCTATATAGGTCAGCGCCCTTATTCCACACCTCAGTAATTTCTGGCGGTTCGTCCACTTCAGGTGAAGTACGGACGGAGCCTTTTTTCTTCGCGCTCATGGCAATGCCTCATGCTGATAACGCGCCGAGCCGTACCACGAGGAGTCCAAACGAACACGACCAGTAGTCCAGCCGGTAGTGACAAATCTTGGCTCGCCATAGTCGTGGCGCTCGTCCGCACGCGTAAAATGAGGCTCGGCGAAAACTTCCTTATTAATTGTAGCTACAACTAATCGAGGGGTCAACGATCGCCGCTTGCACAGGTTCGGCGCGGCCTACCGCCTGCGCTACGCTCTAACGACACCGGTGACTGTCACCCATGTCCCCGGCCGGACAAAACTGCTACCTATCTCCTCGACCGCTCACTGCCTTCACCAAAATTGAGCTGTTGCGCAACCAGCACCGCGGCGTCCAGAGACCGCGAGTTTTGGGGGATCGTGCTTGAAGCTTGGATTCAACCCTTAGTAGACACCAATAACTTCTGTGGCCGGGTTTCCTCTCTGGGCATAGCAAACATCAAAATCCGGTCCCCGACGAAGGGTCCAGTTAATCCGCTCCCGACAGGCACACGTGACGCCCCCGCACCGCCGGTGCAAAATGCAGCCTTCCTGAAATTGGAGAGTCCGACGATGTCACTTGCGCTCTTTGGCCATCCTTTCTCCTCGTACACGCAGAAGGTGCTCATTGCGCTTTACGAGAACGGCACCCCCTTCGAGTTCCGCAGCCTCGGGGCTGATGGGCCGCAGAACGCGGCCGAGTGGCTGCGGCGCTGGCCGCTGCGCAAGTTCCCGCTGCTGGTGGACGGCGAGCGCAACGTCGTTGAGACCAGCATCATCATCGAGTACCTGCAGCTCATGCATCCCGGGCCAGTGCGGCTGTTGCCGGCGGATCCGAACGTTGCGCTCGACGTACGCTTCCTCGATCGCTTCTTTGACCTGCATGTGATGGACGCGGTCCAGCACGCAGTGAACGGGGCGCTGTCGGGTGATCCGGTGAAACGTAAGGACGGACTGGCGCTTGCGATGACAAAGCTTGACCTGGCGTATGCGTGGCTCGAAGGGCAGCTCGAGGGCAGGCCCTGGGCGGCGGGCCCGGACTTTTCGATGGCGGACTGCGCCGCCGCGCCGGCGCTGTTCTACGCGGACTGGACGCATCGGATCGGGGAGGCGTTTCCAACGCTGCGCGCCTACCGCGCGCGGTTGCTGGCCCGCCCCTCGTTCGCCCGGGCGGTGGACGAGGCGCGTCAGTACCGGCCACTGTTCCCGCTCGGGGCGCCGGACCGGGACTGACTATTCGTTCCAGGGCGAGGGCATGCCGTAGGGCACAGTGATGAACACGGCTTCGATCTGACGGATCCGGCCATCGACGATCTTAAACAACTCCATGAGGCAGAACGAATGTGGGCGCCGCAGCGGTGCCTGCTCGGTGCTGCCGTCGGTGAGCCTGAAGGCGCCGAGCTTGCCGGTGTGATCAATGAAGCCCATACCCAGAACCAGTCCGCGCTCCTCGTCTACCAGCGGAAAGCGGCGTCCCCGCACACGGTCGTCAAACCGGTAGGCGCCCAGCTTGAACTGCGCTTCGCAGCCCAGGGCCGTCACCGGTCCTAGCGTCTTGGCCGGGTTGTTGGTGGTCAGAATGCCGTTCTCGTACCG
>Ga0302309_10001641_pt1 | contig 19909 bp, 16 predicted proteins | sample III_Palsa_N1_1_FD_200453 | JGI IMG/M metagenome (GOLD analysis project Ga0302309, IMG submission 200453) | Peat permafrost microbial communities from Stordalen Mire near Abisko, Sweden - III_Palsa_N1_1 | ecosystem: Environmental > Terrestrial > Soil > Palsa > Peat permafrost | place: Sweden... | reverse complement strand
TTTTGTTGGGCCGAAGCCGAAATTCCTGAGGATGGTCGTTGCTTCGGGGCTGCTCAGGTAGTCGGCGAAGCGTGTTGCGCCTGGATTGCCTTTGGAATGGGGTAGCAGGACAAAACCCTGTTCCAGCGGCTGGTGCGAAGCCGGCGGTATCCGCCAGTAGTGGCCGCCCGTCTGTTGCATGGATGGGGAGAGGGCCAGGGACAAGGCGATGATGCCCACTTCTGCTGCTCCGGTCTGGGCGTATTGGGCTGTCTGGGCTATGTTCTCCCCGATGACCAGCTTATCTTTTACTTTATCGTATAGGTGATAGTAGTTTAGCGATTCCTCTGCGCGTTTCCCATAGGGGGCGTGGGCGGGGTTGGCGATGGCTATTTTGGTAACGGCGTTATCGAGCAGGGTATTCATCTGTTGCAGAGTGGGGTCGAGTGACTTACTCCATAATACCAGCTGTCCCGTGCCATATAAATGAATATCCGATGCAGTCTTGTTGTTCTGCTTTAGTTGTCGGGGGTAATCGATATCGGCGGAGAAGAAGAGGTCGAAGGGTGCGCCGTTGTTGATCTGTTCGAAAAAGTTACCCGAGGAACCGTAGGTAGTCCTGACCGTGATGGTCGGGTTCTCCCGTGAAAACAACGCGATCAGCGAATCCATCGCGAATCGAAGGTCTGCGGCGGCGGCTACGAGGACTTCGGCAGGCTGTGGGGCACTCATTTTCTTATTAGCCGGCGGCCTGAAAGCCAGCAACATCGCGGCTGTGACGCAAAATGCAGGAAAAAGCCGGATACAGGTTGCCTGGAGACGCCAATGGGCATTGTGCATGTCGATAATTATCCGTAAATTTAAGCTGTTCGCATATCATGAGCAACTGTTTGCCTCTCCTTTCCGCTCGTACTTCACCTCTGAGCCGCCTGCCGGCAATCCGACCCGCTTACCCCTGCCCGTCAATCCCCGCCCTGGTTTCTGCCTAACATACACTGACTTATGCAATATGCCCTCATCCCCGTGGCCAAGAGCCAGGGCCACTCCTATTTTCTGGCAGCGTTCACCCTGCTCAATATCCTCGTTCTTACGTTGCTGCTTTGCGCAGTCGGCTTTCTGGCGGGGTTGCCGGTCCTTAAATGGCAATTTCCCCTGGCATGTGTGCTTGCCTTGATTGGGCATTATTTTGCCGCCGGCTTTTTTGGGGGCGGAAAAAGAAAGCGGCTTTTTGTTCAAAGCGGCGGCCTTGTCCTTGCGGTGCTCATCGGCTCGGTCCTTATTGCGGGCTCCTTCTACGATGTTTCCTTTGATGGGCAATGGTATCACGAGGAAACGGTCATCCTGCTGAAACAAGGATATAATCCTGCGCATCAAAAACTTTCCGGCCGGCCGTACGAGGATGTGGGCGAAACCAGCGTTGGTTGGTGTACCGGTGTGGACAAGCCCATGCCTAACCAGGTGTCTTCTGGTCATCACGTGGTGAGCGTAAAATTCATCAACATCAATAATTTCAGCAAGGGGACGGAGGTTATAGCGGCAGCCGTGTATGGGGTGACCGGCAGGGTCGAGACGGGCAAAGCGGTGAACGGAATGCTGATCGCGGCCTCGTTCTTCCTTTGTCTGGCCCTGTTATACAAAGTCGACCGGATCCGCTCCTATAAAAAATGGATCCTGGCCGCCCTTGTTGCTTTCAACCCTATCTCCCTTATGCAATTGAACAGCTTTTGCGTGGATGGCGATCTCGCCTGTACGCTGATTTGTCTGTTGGCCATCAATCTTCTGCTTTTGGATGAAATGAACCGTTACTACCTGATCCTGCTTGGGGCAGTGATCGTGCTGGCGGTGAATATAAAGTTTACCAATGTCGTCTTTGCCGGTATTTTTTGCAGCCTGTTCCTGACTATTCTGTTTGTTTACAAAAAGCGGGAAACCTTTAAACAGGTCTTGAAAGTTGGGATCATTGCCGGGGTAACCGGTCTTTTCCTGTGCGGCTATAATCCCTATATCACCAATCTGATCGACAAGCATGATCCCTTCTATGGTCTGAGCGAGACCAGAGATGTCATCCGACGGCTGACGCCTCCTCTTTTCCTGCATCTGGATCGTTTCGGAAAGCTGTTCTTTTCGTTGAGCGCGCACCAGGGATGGAACAGCGCCGACAAGCGCTCTGTTTGGGAGATCCCGAAAATCCCGTTCAGCCTGAACAAGGAAGATATCATTGACGCCAAGGAAGCTCAACAAGAACTTTCGGCTTTTGGCCCGTTCTTTAGCGGAGCCCTCCTGTTGACTTTCCCGCTGTTCGTGCTTGTACTGGTACGGTTTCCCCAGAGCAGCTTTTTACGGCTGTTACTGGCCGTTTCCCTGGCCATCCTCTTGACCGTATTCCTTATGCCGGACCCCTGGTGGGGGCGGTTTGTACCGCAGCTTTGGTTATTTCCAGTGGTTGTGATCAGCATGGGAGAGTTGCATCCCGATCGGGTAGGGAAGTTCCTTACGGTCCTGCTATCCCTGGCAGTGGGACTGAATATCGCCTGGGCGGCGACGGGCTGGGTCTCCAATCTATCGACGAGCGCCCGGATCGACTACCAGATGCGGCAGCTCCGGGCGATCCACCAACCGGTAAACATCGAATATTGCACGCGGAATACTTATCTGAGCAATGAGGTCCGGTTCCAGGAATGGGGGATTCCTATCAGGGTGAAAACGCTCACCGGGCCTTATGTCTACAATGTCGTTGAATCCAACACGCGCTTCGAAACGCCGGTCCCCCTGCCCGATCTGCCCAGACCATTGCTGCTCCGTTGGGCGATCAGGATAACAGGGAATGACATACCGCCCAACCGCTGATAAGGAACAAATAATTAGTGTCTTTCGTTGATAATGTTATTTGGGATAGAAAATTTCTTCTTAGATTTATGACGGTCGATGGTCGCCCTTCGGGCGAATGCATCAACTACTCCTCCACTTACCGATCGATTCACGCATCTCAACCTGTTGTATGCAAGAGTCCCTTATTCCGGCTACCCGGGGGAATAGTCGTTTTTATTTTTTAGTCGCCTTCTCTCTGATCAATACCCTGGTGATCACTTTGTTGCTTTGCGCCGCAGGCTTCCTGATAGGCTTGCCGGTTGGAAAATGGCCATTCCCCATGGCCTGTGTGCTTGCTTTTACTTTGCATTATGCTGCCACCCGCTTCTTTGCGAGCGGGAAAAGCATGCGGCTTTTCTTCCGGAGCAGTGGACTCGTCATCATCCTGCTCTTTGCCTCCGTCTTTTTTTCGGGTTGTTTATACGATGTTTCATTCGATGGACAATGGTATCATCAGGAAACGGTATCCGTGCTGAAGCAAGGATACAATCCTATATACCAGCAACTTTCTCTCCCCCAGGATGAAGATATGGGCGATGTCAGTGTCGGTTGGTGCACGGGGGTGGATAGACCTATCCCTAACCAGCCACGCGACGGGGCCCATAGCATACGGATGAAGGTCATCACCCTGAATAATTTCAGCAAGGGCATGGAAGTCATCGAGGCGGCGATCTACCAGATGACCGGCCGGATCGAAACAGCCAAAGCGGCAAATGGCATCCTGATAGCGGCTTCTTTTTTCCTCTGCCTTTCCTTATTGTACAAAACGGACAGAATCGGAACCTACAAGAAATGGGTCCTGGCGGCCTTGTTTGCCTTCAACCCGATCGCGCTCACGCAGTTGAATAGCTTTTGTATAGATGGCGATCTTGCCTGTACCCTGGTTTGCCTTTTGGCGATCAACCTCCTGCTGCTGGATGAAGTAAACCGGTATCACCTGCTCCTGCTCGGATCGGTGATCATACTTGCGGTCAATATTAAGTTTACCAATGTTGTCTATACCCTTCTTTTTTGTGGCACCTTCCTGTCCGTCCAGTTCGTTTGCAAAAAGAGGGAAGCCTTTAAGCAAGTATTAAGAGTGGGTATCATTTCCGGAGCGATAGGCCTCTGCTTCTGCGGCTTCAATCCTTATATCACTAATTGGATGGGCAAGCGCAACCTTTTCTATGGTCTGGACGAAGCCCGGTATGGTGTCCGCCTGATAACCCCTCCCCTGTTCCTGAAAATGAACCGTTTTGAGACGCTGTTTTTTTCTCTGAGTGCTCACCAGGGATGGAATAGCGCCACTAAAAGCTCCATTTGGGAAATTCCAAAGATCCCGTTTACCCTGAACAAAGAAGATATTGTCGACGCCAAAGACTGTCAACAAGAGCTTTCGGCCTTCGGTCCGTTCTTCAGCGGTGTGCTTCTGCTTGCCATTCCGTTTTATATTGTTCTTTTGGTCCGTTTTCGCAAGAACAGCACTTTTCAACTGGTATCGGTCGTGTCCCTGATGCTCCTGCTGTCCGTGCTGCTCATGCCGGACCCCTGGTGGGGGCGGTACGTCCCACAATTATGGCTGATCCCCCTCGTGATAGCGATCATGGGAGAGCTGCATCCTCTCCGGGGCGGGAGGTCCTATTCAGGCCTGCTGTACCTGGCGGCGAGCCTGAATATAGCCTGGGCTGCGACCGGCTGGGTCTCCAACCTGTCGACAAGCGCCCGGATCGACTACCAAATGCGGCAACTCAGGGCGGTCCACCAACCGGTAAACATCGAATACTGTCCGCGCAATACTTTTAAAAGCAATCAGGTCCGGTTCGAGGAATGGGGGATCCCCATCAGGGAGAAAACGATCGTCGGGCCTTATGTCTACAATGTCGTTGAATCCAATACGCGCTTCGAAACACCCGCCCCCTTGCCCGATCTGCCCAGACCATTGCTACTCCGTTGGGCCATCAAGATAACGGGGAACGACGTACCGCCTAACCGTTGAACAGGGACGACAGCGTGAAACGATAATTTTAGGATATTCGCGTATTATGAGCAAACTGTTCACCCCCTTACAAATAAGAGATATCATTTTTGGCAATCGTATCGTTGTTTCTCCCATGTGTCAGTATTCAGCACACGATGGCACGGCAGGAGACTGGCATTTGGTCCATCTGGGCAGCCGGGCGGTAGGCGGTGCGGGTCTGATCTTTACGGAGGCGACGGCGGTTTCGCCGGAAGGCAGGATCTCGCCTTCCGATCTTGGCATCTGGAAGGATGAGCATATCGAGGGTTTGCGAAGGGTCGTCAAGTTTGTGAGGGGCCAGGGCAGTGAGATCGGCATACAGCTGGCGCACGCGGGCCGGAAGGCGAGTGTCCGCGAACCCTGGAACGGGGGGCTTCTTGTAAAAGAGGGCGAGGGCGGTTGGCCTATCGTGGCGCCGAGCCCAATTGCTTTTGGGGATGGGTTTGGGCTCCCTGCGGGGATGACGGCCGGCGATATTCGCAAGGTGATCGATGATTTCGGAGCCGCGGCCAGGCGGGCGATGCTGGCCGGATTCAAGGTGATCGAGATCCATGCCGCGCATGGGTATCTGGTCCATCAATTCCTTTCTCCTTTGAGCAATCAGCGGCAGGACGCCTATGGGGGGAGCTTTGAGAACAGGATCAGGCTGTTGACGGAGATCGTCGGTGCGGTGAGGATCCATTGGCCTGCCGTATATCCGCTTTTTGTGCGCATTTCGGCAACGGACTGGGCCGAAGGCGGCTGGTCACCCGATGAGGCGGTCAGGCTGGCGGGTGTGTTGCGGGGTCTGGACGTGGATCTGATCGATTGCAGCTCGGGTGGGCTGGTGCCTTATCAACAAATTCCGGTGGGGCCGGGGTATCAGGTTGTTTTTTCGCAACGTATCCGGGAGGCCACGGGCATCCTGACCGGCGCCGTAGGCATGATAACCGATGCGGTTCAGGCGGAATCCATTTTGGCAAGCGGACAGGCCGACCTTGTGTTTATGGCCCGGCAATTGCTTCGCGATCCATATTTTCCGTTACATGCGGCTGACGAGCTGCATTACAAGAAGATACACTGGCCGCTTCAATATCAGCGGGCCCGATTAAAATAATTCCTATCGGCGAACTTTTCTGTGAGACACTTGGTTTAACATATTCTTGATAGTATCCAACATGAAATTTACATTTTACGGGCATGGCACTTTTGCGATCGAAGTAAACGGCAAGACGATATTGATCGATCCTTTTCTTACCAACAATCCGAGTGCGAAAGGCATTGACATTGATAAGATTAAGGCCGATTATATCTTTGTGACCCACGGCCACGGCGATCATACCGGCGACCTGGTCAGCATGGCAAAGAAAACAGGGGCGGTATGCGTGGGCGCGGCGGAGGTCGCTGGCTGGTTAGGAAGCATGGGTGTAGAAAAGGTTCGTCCTTTAAATCATGGTGGTCCTGTGACCTTTGATTTTGGCAAGGTCAGGGCCGTAAATGCGGTACATTCTTCTTCTTTTAGCGATGGCAGTTATGCCGGAAACCCTATGGGCTTTGTCTTCACCACTCCGGAAGGCAATTTCTACGTGGCAGGAGATACTGCCCTGACCATGGATATGCAGCTGATACCGCTTTGGGCGAAACTGGATTTCTCCGTTTTTCCTATTGGTGGTAATTACACGATGGATGCTGACGATGCCATTCATGCCGCCGATTTTGTAAAATGCAATACCGTTATTGGTGTTCATTACAATACCTGGCCGATCATCCAGATCGACAAGGAGAAGGCTAAAGCGAATTTCGCGGCTGCGGGCAAGAAGCTTTTACTTCCCGCGCCGGGGGAGACCATTGGACTTTAAGGATTAAACTGTTGCAGCAAAAAGCTATCTATACTTGTCATTAATTGGCAGGGGAATTGATAAGCACATGGGGGAAACGCGGGTCCGTCGCGATGCCCGGTGCACTAACAGACTGACCTAAAGACACAGGATTTGATAAAAACTCTACAGCAATGGACATAAGCGGCTATTTAAAAAGGATCAATTACAACGGTATAGTTTACAGAGACTTGGCGACGTTACGCGACCTACAGTACAATCATGTTTTCGGCATCCCGTTCGAAACGCTGGATATTCACAACCAGATTCCCATCTTATTACAAATCAATTTTTTATATCAGAAGGTCATCCATGACCGAAGGGGCGGTTATTGCTATGAGCTTAATGTTCTTTTTCATAATTTATTGGAACTCTGCGGCTTTGAGGTTTCCATGATAGCGGGGCGGCTGCACCACGGCAACAACAAGTATGGCCGAGAGTTCGAGCATATGGCCCTCATGGTGGAACTGCATGGACGGAAATGGCTGGTGGACGTGGGATATGGGGATTTTTCGCTCACTCCGCTGGCGATCATGCCGGGCGAGATACAAAGCGATGGGCGCAATTATTACCAGATCATCGATCCGGTGGTGCTGGACGGCCGGCAGTACCTGGGGGTAGCCAAATGGAGTGCGTCCAAGCAGGACTTTAAGATCGACTATCTTTTTACGCTTACGCCCAGGGTTTTGGCTGATTTTCATCATATGAATGAATACCATCAGACCTCACCCGAGTCGCATTTCCGGCGCAGTCTGATCTGTACGCTACCGACCCGGGAGGGCAGGATAAGCCTGATCAATAATAAGCTGATCCGGACGGAGAATGGCAAACGGCAGGTGAAGATCATCCAGGGGGAAGATCATCGCGACCAGTTGCTGGAGAAATACTTTCACATGGATATGGTGTATCTGCCTTAGTTGCTCTTTTTTACAATTTTGCTTTTATAGCCAGGGTCGGGTAGGCCTCAACAATGTTGGCGGTGGTATTGACATGGTAATAGCAATTGAGCTTTGAGCCGAGCGCTATCGTTTTGTTGAGGTTGTACCATAGCTGCGGTTCGGCAAAGAAGAAAAAGCGTTTACCTTTAAGCCCTGCCGTGGTTTCGTCACCATGGTTCTTGTTTTCCGTCCAAACGGAGAAGTCGCCGGCCAGTTCCAACTTATAGTGCAGGAGTCCTTTCCACCAATATAGGGTATAGATGGGATCGTAGGTGGGCCGGTTGTAGGATACATATTTAAAATCCAGCACGCTGCTGAGCCAGGCTCCTTTCCAGCGGAAGGGGATCTCCGCTCCTGCCTGGCAGGTATTCGTAAGATAATAGCTGTATTGTTTCGGATTGGTGATGCCGGCGCCGCCGCTGTATTGCAGTTGTAGGAAGATCTTTGGCGTCCAGCAGCGGAAGGACTGGGATACCTGCAGGTAGAACTTACCGATATTGTTGTCTTCTCCGAGCAGGTCGGCCTCCGTTTTTAGGAGGAAATTACCGGGTTTTATAAATGCCTGGCCTGAGTCGCGGGTTTTGAAATATTCGTAGTAAAGGGTTGGAAAATTATGCGGGTTTTCTGCCGGGTCGACGGTGTGCCGCAGGTCGTAGTGTAATTGGAGGTTTTGAGCAGAGAGGCCTGTAGTGAACAGGCAGGCGGCTATCCATATTTTTTTCATAGGGTGAATTTCCTTTATCGGTTGGGGGAAGGCCGGAAATGGCGCGGAAATGTATCGGAAATGTCCTATTTTGATGACTATGAACGATATAGATCATGGCGCCTTTCGGGCCTTATTTGAGGAAGCTTGTCTCAAATGTTTTGGGCATGTGGTTACAGTGCCGCTGACCGAGACGGAGAGCAAGGTTTTGTACAATAAGGTATTTGAGGAGACGGGGTTGGTGATCGGGTGGAAGAGTGTAAAGAACTACTCCTCTTTTCTTTTTTCGGGTTCGACGACGGGTAAGCCGGAGAATCCGCAGGTAGCGACGCTGGACACTTTGTCGCGGTATGTGCAGGGTGCGGCGTATACGACCGAGGCTGAAAGGAAAAGGGTGGGAGGGCATTTTCCTTTTTGGTTTGGATACAGGGAGCAGTGGCTGCAGCGGCGGCCGCTGGCAGTCGACCGGCCGGCGGTGGGGAAGACGCGTGGCTGGTGGCTGATGGGAATGGGGTTGGCCGTCGCGGTACTGGGTGTCGTTTGCATTTCGCTTTTTTTCCGGCGGGGTGCGGGTGGGAGTTTCCGGGATGATTTTCATTCGTTGTCGGCGGACTCGCTGGCGGAACGGGGTTGGTGGGTGTTGTCGAAGGATGCCGCTTACTGGGAAAGGCGTGCCGAGCGACCGGGGTGTCTGACCCTTTATACTTTAGAGGGGGACATCTGGCCTGATCCGGTACAACAGCCCGTGATACGGAATCTGGTGCTTCGGCGTATCCCCTGTGATTGTTTTACGATCGAGCTGCATCTGCAGGATTTTATCCCCCGGCAGAATTGGCAGCAGGCTGGGATGTTGTTGACGGAGGATACGGCCTTTGGCGGCCGGAGCCTGCGTGTGTCGGTGGCGTATAATGATTTTAACGGCGTCTATCCCCGGGCGGGGTCGATACTGGTGCAAGTGATCAGTTCCCAGGCTTCGGGTAAACCGGAAGAGATTGCGCATGTCCAACTTTTTAGTACCGACAGTTTGTTGACGCATCCGGCGTTAGCAAAGACCCTGGCGCATTCGGCCTTGCGGATCGAAAAGCAGGGCGATCGGTTTAGGATATTGTATGCCGACGGTATCCTGCCGAACACATCGTTTCGGGAGATTGCAACGCATGAGTTTGCAATGCAACCGCGGTATGCCGGATTGTTTGCGCTGAAGGGTTTTGTGGATAGCTCGGATGCGATACCGGCGCGATTCAGTTGGTTTAGTTTGGATTGCGAGGAGTGTAAATGATCATTTGAAATAGGATAACGGGATGGTCCTCCACAGGTCGTGGGAGAGGTGGCCGACGAGGAGCTCGTATACGAGGTAGACGGGCCAGAAGATATAGTGGACGATCAGCAGGATTATCGAGTGATTGTAATGCCAACTGATCAGCAGGGTATAAATACCTAAGATGCCGTAGATTAGGCCTGAGCTTCTGTTATCCATACCAACTAAGGTAGTAAAAAGTGTGCCTATAAAAAAGATTGCCTGACCAAATTAAAAGTCAGGCGATCTTTTTTTGACAATGTCCGTCAAAAGGGGCTTTTGACGGGGGCAAAAAGCCTCCTTGCGGAGGCTTTTTAAAATTTGGGGTATTTCTAAAGATGTATCGCTTCACCGTAGGCGGCCTCGACGGCGTCTTTTACCGCTTCGCTGATGGTCGGATGTGGGTGTACTGCGTCGAGGACCTCGTGGTAGGTGGTCTCCAGTTTCCGGCCCAGGACCGTTTCCGCGATGATCTCAGTCACGTTGTAGCCGATCATATGGGTGCCCAGCCATTCGCCGTATTTGGCGTCGAAGATGACTTTTACGAAGCCTTCCGTGTGACTTACGCCGGTAGCTTTGCCGGATGCCGTTAGGGGGAACTTGCCGACCTTGATCTCGTAGCCGGCGTCGCGGGCTTGTTTTTCCGTAAAGCCGGCGGAGGCGATCTCCGGGGTGCAATAGGTGCATCCGGGGATGTTGTTGTAGTCCAGCCCTTCGGGTTGGTGGGCATATTTCTTCTCCATGTAGGCAATATTCTCTACACAGATGATGCCTTCCTTGGAAGAGACGTGAGCGAGGGCCTGGCCGGGAATGCAGTCCCCAACGGAGTAGATACCCGGTACATTGGTCTGGTAGAACTTATCGACGAGGATCTTGCCTTTGTCGGTCTTTACACCCAGGGTTTCAAGGCCGATGTTCTCGATGTTGGCGGCGATGCCTACCGCGCTGAGGAGGATGTCGGCTTCCAGGGTTATTTCGCCGGTGGGTGTTTTCACCTTTGCTTTCACGCCATCGCCGCTGGTATCGACGCCGGTGACTTCGCTGTTGGTGAGAATATCGATGCCGTATTTCTTGTAATTTTTTTCCAATTCCTTGGAGATCTCTTCGTCTTCAAGCGGGACGATCCTGGGAAGGAATTCCACGATGGTCACTTTTGTGCCCATGCTGTAGTAGAAGTACGCGAATTCTACGCCGATGGCGCCGCTGCCGACGACGATGATGCTTTTGGGCTTTTGCGGCAGTGTCATTGCTTCGCGATAGCCGATGACCTTTTTGCCATCCTGTTTGAGGTTGGGCAGTTCGCGGCTGCGGGCGCCGGTAGCTACGATAATATGTTTTCCTTCGACGAGTTGGGTGTTGCCGTCGGCGCCGGTGACTTCGACCTGTCCTTTGGCCTTCAGCTTACCATAACCTTTTACTACATCGATCTTATTTTTCCGCATCAGGAATTGAACGCCTTTGCTCATCTTGTCGGCGACGCCGCGGCTCCGGTTGATCACGGCGGGAAAATCCACCGTCCCGCTGGCTTCGATGCCAAATTCTTTTGAATGCAGGATATCCTGAAACACCTGGGCGCTTTTCAGCAGGGCTTTTGTCGGGATGCATCCCCAATTGAGACAAACACCGCCCAGGTTTTCTTTTTCGATGATTGCTACTTTAAAGCCTAGCTGTGCGGCGCGGATGGCGGCTACATAACCACCGGTACCGCTGCCCAGAACGACTACATCGTATGCCATGTCTGATCCTTGTTTTTTTGATTAACTATTAAAATGCGACCCGCGAAGCTACTGCACAAAGCGGAATTGGCAAAAAAAGGTACTTTTGCGGCCATGAAACCGAGCCCATTGCAATTTTCAGCAGGCAATATTGAGCTGCGAGGTTCAAGCGGACCTTTGGAAAGACGTATTGACCCGCTTAAACTTGATGTATTGGCTGTAGCCGTCCATCCCGACGACGTCGAATTGGGTTGTGCCGGCACGCTGCTTATGGAAAAGCGCAATGGGAAAAAGACGGGCGTAGTCGACCTTACCCGGGGAGAATTGGGTACGCGCGGAAGTGCCGAACTGAGGGCTGAGGAGGCGGCGAAGGCGGCGGCTATCCTGCAACTGGATGTCCGGGAAAACCTGGGGATGGCCGACGGGTTCTTTCGCAATGACGAAGCGCACCAGCGTCTTTTGATCCGGGCGCTCCGCAAGTACCGGCCGGAGGTCGTTTTGGCGAATGCGCTGGAAGACAGGCATCCCGATCATGGCCGGGCGGGACATCTTATCACGGAATCCTGCTTTCTCAGCGGGCTCCGGAAGATCGCCACGCTTGACGAAGCCGGCAGGCCGCAGGAGCAATGGCGTCCCAAATACGTGTTCCACTATATTCAGGACCGGTATATTGCTCCGGATTTCGTGTATGATATCTCTGCCGTATTCGAAGCCAAATTGGAATCCATAAAAGCGTATTCTTCACAGTTCTTTTCGACCGATTATGAGGAAGGGGAGCCGGAGACGTATATTTCGACGCCGGAGTTCCTGGACGCGATCATCGGGCGTCACCGGATGTTCGGGAAGATGATCGGCGTGCCTTTTGCGGAGGGATATGTGACGCAGAAAACCATTGGTGTTCGCAGTTTTGATGCTTTTGTACAGATCGATACCTAAATCAGCAACAATAAGACCCCTAAAGCGTTAATATATTGTCTGTCCTTTAACACAAAATGCCCGGTCAAAAGGTTACCTTTGGAACCATTATTCAAATTATCAATCGCCGCAATATGTCTCTGCCTAAATTCACTCAAGCTACCCAATCTTTTCACACTGAGTTGAAAAAAAGGATCAGTGACTATTTTGAGGAAGTAGGGACGTCCACGACGGGCAATTACAACCTGTGGATGAAGGCGATCATCCTGATGTTGGGTTTTGCCTTCATCTATATCCACCTGGTCTTTTTTACCCCCAATGCATTTTGGGCTATTTTGGAGAGTGTCCTGCTGGGTTGTTTGACGGCGGCGATCGGTTTTAATGTCATGCACGATGGCGCTCATGGCAGTTTTTCGAAATACAAGGTAGTGAACGCGATCGCTGCTTTTTCGCTGAACATCCTGGGAGGCAACAGTTTCATGTGGAATATGAAACATAACATCGTGCATCATTCTTATACGAATGTAGCAGGCATAGATGACGATATCGATGCCCAGCCCTGGATGCGGATGAGCGAGACCCAGAAAAAATATAAGTTGCACCGGTATCAACACCTGTATTTTTGGTTCTTTTACAGCATCCTCTATATCTTCTGGATATTCGTCATGGATTATGTGAAATATTTTAAGAGCAGGGTCGGGATCGTGCCGCTCAAGAAGATGAGCCTGAATGATCATCTTGTGTTCTGGGGTTTCAAAGTCATCCATGCTTTTGTTTTTATTGCGCTCCCTATCTACCGCCTCGGCTGGTATGACTGGCTGATCGGTTTTTCGATCATGGCGATGGTGGCTGGGTTTGTGCTGAGCATGGTCTTCCAACTGGCGCACACGGTCGAGCATACAGCGTTCCCGCTGGCAAGTGAGGTCACCGGCAAGATGGAGGACGAATGGGCGGTACACCAGATCAAGACGACGGCCAATTTCGCCACCAGCAATCCGGTCGTGTCCTGGTTGGTCGGCGGCCTGAACTTCCAGATCGAACACCATCTTTTTCCCAAGATATCTCACGTACATTATCCCGCGATCAGTAAGATCATCCGGCAGGCTTGCCAGGAGTATGGATTGGTGTATATCGAATACCCGAGGGTCCGGTATGCGGTTGCTTCTCATGTTGCTTTTTTGCGGCAAATGGGGAGAAAATAGGGGGCGAAATAATCCATTCAAATAACTACGATTATCGTAATTTTGCGGCGCGATTCGGATAGCTACCAGAGTTCCGAAAAGCAAAAATGGGCCGTGGCCCATTGGCCGAAGGCCCGACATTAGCGAATTTTTTGCCGGGGTAAATTTGGTCAGGAACCCCGGGCAAAAAATTACCGTAAATGAGTAAAGTAAAGGTGGGTCTGGTGCAGATGAGCTGCACGGCCGATAAGGCAATGAATCTGCGGAAGGCTGAAGAAAAGGTCAGAGAGGCTGCCGGCAAGGGTGCGCAGATCGTTTGCCTGCAGGAGCTATTCACTTCCCTCTATTTTTGTGATGTCGAGGACTACGAGAACTTCAAATTGGCCGAAGCCATACCTGGTCCCTCCACCGAGGCGCTGGGCCGCCTGGCCGGAGAGCTCGGCGTAGTCGTCATCGCGTCGCTTTTCGAAAAGCGGGCGCAGGGCATCTACCATAATACCACGGCCATACTGGATGCCGATGGTTCTTATCTGGGCAAGTACCGGAAGATGCATATCCCGGACGACCCGGCTTTCTACGAGAAATTCTATTTTACCCCGGGTGATCTGGGATATAAGGTCTTCAAGACCCGATTTGCGACGATCGGGGTGCTGATCTGCTGGGATCAATGGTATCCCGAGGCGGCCAGGATCACGGCACTGATGGGTGCGGAGATCCTTTTCTATCCGACGGCCATCGGCTGGGCCACCAGCCAGGATGCGGCAACCAACACAGAACAATATGACGCCTGGCAGACCATACAGCGGGGTCACGCGATAGCTAATGGGGTGCATGTGGTGAGTGTCAACCGGGTAGGATTTGAACAGGACGGACTCATGAAATTCTGGGGCGGCTCCTTTGTCTCCAATCCCTTTGGATCGGTGATCTATCAGGCTTCGCATGCCGTCGAAGAGACGCCGGTGATCGAGATCGATACAGCGGCCACGGACCGCTATCGGACGCACTGGCCGTTTATGCGCGACCGGCGGATCGACTCCTATCAACCCATTACCAAACGTTATATAGACGACAACTGATGAGTCCCAAACAGGCAGGCTATTATTTTCCGGCGGAATTTGGACGTCATGCGGCGACCTGGCTTAGCTGGCCGCATAAGGAGGCTTCCTGGCCGGGCAAGATAGCTGCGATCTATCCGTTTTATGGGCAGTTCGTGCGGGAATTGACAAAGGGGGAAAGGGTCTGCATCAATGTCGCTGATGAAGCGATGCGGGCATCTGCCGCGGGTCATTTGACGGCCGCCGGCGCCGACATGGATAGGGTGCGTTTCTTTCTTCATCCGACCAATGATGCCTGGTGCAGGGATCATGGTCCCGCTTTCCTGGTCAACCCCGAGGCGGTACAGCAAAAAGTGATCGTAGACTGGAACTACAATGCCTGGGGGAATAAATATCCGCCTTTTGACCTGGACGATGTCATCCCTACGCTGGTAGGAAAGGCGTTGAACCTGCCGGTTTATCATCCGGGTATCGTTATGGAAGGAGGTTCTGTGGATTTCAATGGAGCGGGTACGTTGATCACATCGACCTGCTGTCTGTTAAATCCCAATCGGAATCCTCATTTGAGCAAGGAGCAGATTGAAGGGTATTTGCGGGACTATTATGGTGTCGAACAGATCCTTTGGGTGAAGGAAGGTATCATTGGAGACGATACGGATGGTCATATCGACGACACAGTTCGATTTATCAATGCCGACACTGTGATAACGGTCATCGAGGACAATTCGGGGGATGACAATTATCAATTACTGAAGGATAACCTGGACGACCTTACGGCCATGCGGTTGCTGAACGGAAAGCAACTCAATATCGTAGAGCTGCCGATGCCGGAGGCCGTAATCTATGAGGACCAGCGTCTTCCGGCCTCCTATGCCAATTTTTATATCGCCAATGAATCGGTGATCGTTCCAACCTTCCGCTGTGACCGGGATGAGAAGGCCTTGCAGATCATCCAGGACTGTTTCCCGACACGAAGGGTAGTTGGCATCGACTCCACCGATATCATCTGGGGCCTGGGCAGTTTTCATTGTCTAAGCCAGCAGGAGCCTGCAGTGTAGGATTAGTCTTACCTTGGTCAAAACTTATTGCCATGCTACCCCTGCGTTTGCTTTGCCTGATGGGTTTATTCTTTCTTTTCTCCTGCCAAACACCCGTGAAGGAGAATCCACCGGCCACCGACTCCTCCTCTGCCGGGCGAAAATGGTGGAAAGAGGCGGTAGTTTACCAGGTTTACCCCCGAAGCTTTAAGGACAATGACGGAGATGGGATCGGCGATCTGAAAGGCATCCTCTCCAAACTGGACTATATAAAGAGCCTGGGCGTTGACGTTATCTGGCTAAATCCCATTTATTCTTCTCCCAATGACGACAACGGCTATGATATCAGCGACTACCAAAACATCATGAAGGAATTCGGGACCATGCAGGACTTCGATTCCTTATTGAAGGGCATGCATGACCGCGGGCTTCGGCTGGTTATGGACCTGGTGGTCAATCACAGCAGCAGCGAGAACGAATGGTTCAAGCAGTCCCGCAGTTCGAGGAACAATCCTTTCCGTGACTTTTATCATTGGTGGCCCAAAGAAAAGGGCAAGCCGGCAAAACGATATAGTTTTTTTGATGTCAATAACGACGCCTGGAAATTTGATACGCTGACGAATGCATGGTATCTGCATTATTTTTCGCAAAAGCAGCCGGATCTGAACTGGGAGAACCCCGCCCTTCGCCAGCGTATCTTCGGGATGATGAAATTCTGGTTTGACAAGGGGGTGGATGGTTTCCGGATGGATGTGATCCCATTTATTTCCAAAGACACGAGCTTTCCGGAGCTTCCTGCTGCTTACAATGGCGACTTTGTAAAATATTACGCACAGGGGCCGCATCTGCACGAGTATTTGCAGGAGATGAACAAGGAAGTGCTGAGCAGGTATGATGTCATGAGCGTTGCGGAAGGGATCGGCGTCACGACTGCGGACGCCTTGCAATTCGTGGATTCGGCCCGGCATGAGCTGAATATGTTGTATCATTTTGAGGGGGTGAGCCTGGGTTATCTGCCCAACAAATTCAAGACGCCTGACCCCAAGGGGTATGACCTGGCCGCCTTCAAAAATATCTATTCCCGCTGGGATAGTGTCTTCGAAGAAAAAGGCTGGGGGACGATCTATCTTGGCAATCATGATCAGCCCCGGATGGTGACGCGATGGGGGAATGACAATTCCGCCTACAGGGAGCTCTCTTCCAAGATGCTTACGACCTTCCTGCTGACCATGCGGGCCACGCCTTACTACTATGGCGGGGATGAACTGGCGATGAACAATATCAAATTCGACCGGATCGAGGACTACCAGGATATCGAGTCGCGGAATATGTATCAGAAGATCAAGAACGAAGGGGGCGACCTGCATGCTTTCCTGGAGGCGCAGAAGATCTCCGCAAGGGATAACGGCCGCACGCCTTTCCAGTGGGATACCACGGCCAATGCCGGCTTTACTACCGGCAAACCCTGGTTGAAAGTCAATCCCAACTACAAGACGATCAATGTCGCGACGGAGGAGATGGACCCTCACTCTCCGCTCAACTATTTTCGGAAGATGGTGAAGCTTCGCAAAAGTGACCTTACGCTGGTCTATGGCAAATACACCTTGTTGGACAAGGATAATCCGCAGGTCTATTCGTATACCCGGGAGTGGAAGGGGGAGAAGTTGGGAGTCCTGTTGAATTTTTCCATGCGGCCGGCGACTGTTTCCACCGGAGCGGGTAGCGGCAGCGCGACCGTGCTGATCGGCAATTATCCGGATGCGGCTGCGACGTTAGGCGGCACGGTGAATTTGCGGCCCTATGAGGCGTATGTTTTTCGGTTGCCTTAGGAGTCGTGTTTTCGGGCGATCAGGAAGAGCTCGGTCCCTGCCCGGGGTTTGATGGAGTTGTAACAGGGGGCGAGCTGTTTTATCGTGAAGTTTTTTTCCAGTAGTTGTTGGTATTCCTGCCGGCTGCCGCCGAAAGGTGGGCCGCCAGTGATTCCCGAGCAAAGCGAAGGGAACGGACGAGGAGGAGCAAGGGACGACGCTCCGACGAAGTTCCGGTCAAAGAGGAGGCCTGCCAATTTTCCTCCGGGGCGGAGGAGCCGGGCTGTCTGTTCGACGTAGGCCGGCCGTAGCGCTGGGTCCAGCGCACAAAAAAATGTTTGTTCGACGATCAGGTCGTATTGGTCATGGTGATCGAAGAAGTCGCCGGTAATGAGGCGCAGACCGGGGGTGTCGCCGAGGGTGGTGCGGAGCCGGGTCATTACCACCCGGGAGATATCCAACAATGTAATAGCTGTGAATCCTTTTTCCCGCAAATAGCCGGCCTCGTAGCTGTTTCCACAACCCGGGATGAGGATGGAAAGGTCTTTACGCTGCAACTGATCGAAGTATTGTTGCAAAGGCGGCGAGACCTTTCCGATGTCCCATCCAGTTTGACCGCTGAGGTATCTTTGGTCCCAGTAGGACATATCAGGCGTTGATGGCCACGATGGGGACGTGACTATGGTAGGCCAACTTTGTCGTACTGGTCGTCTTGAAGACGTTGGAAAGGAAGGAATGTTTGCGTGGGAAGGTCAGGATCAGGTCGATGTGGGTGTCGGAAACGAACTGGTTGATGGCTTCCACAAAATCGAACAGCCGGATGAAATAGAAATCGGGCTTGTAGTCCTTCAGTAGTTCTTCGAGCTTTGTTCTTTCCGTTTTGTATTCTTCGGTGACCTGTACGTAGTGCTCGTGGTCTACATTGACGATGTGAAGACGGGGTTTGAACAGGTCGAGGACGGACTTTACGGTGTCTATGGGGATGGTATTCTCGATGTCCTTGAAGTCGGTGAGGAGCATGACATTTTTTGCGGATTGGGAATGGGTATGCTCCGGAACGATGATGACGGGAGCGATCGCCCGCTTTACGATATTAAGCGCGTTGCTGCCCATGAATACCTGGACCAGCCGGGTATTCCCGGTGCTGCCCATAATGATCAGCTGTATATTGTTCTTAACGACATAGGCTTCGAGTGTATCGAGGAAACGGTTGCTCTCTTCGGCCACCAGGGATATCCTGGCGCTGGTGATGGCGGAGATGTCAATTTTTACGCTTTCGAGTGCGAGTTCCACGATGGCTTTGCGGCTGGCGTCTTCTTCCCCATCCGTGCCCAGAGGGCTGCTATCGGATCCATATTCCAGGGCGTCAAAAACGTTGTAAAGGATGATGTGGGCATTGGGAACCGACGCGGAAAGGTGGGCGGCGTAGCGGGCTGCGTTCTTCGATGTTTCCGAGAAGTCGATAGGAACAATAAAATTATTCATATATGGAGTTTGGGCTTAAATATACGATCAAAATTGTTATTAACGAGTTTTCAACAGGGCTTTGCCGTCGCCGACTAATTTCCCGGAGAATTAGCTATTTTACTGTAGGTTTGTCGGCTGGCCAGAAGGGGCTGCCGACGCCAGGGGACGAAATAATATAAAACAATTGTGCTGTGCGATTAAAGAGCCTAGAAATAAAGGGATTCAAGAGTTTTGCTGATAAGACCCTTATCAGCTTTGACGAAGGTATTACGGGCATTATCGGCCCTAATGGCTGCGGCAAGAGTAACATTATCGATAGTATCCGCTGGGTGATCGGCGAGCAGAAGATCAGCCATCTCCGGTCGGAGAACCTGGAAAGCCTTGTCTTTAACGGCAGCAGAACGAGGAGTGCTTCGGGTCTGGCGGAGGTGAGCCTGACGTTCGAGAACACGAAGAACCTGCTGCCTACCGAGTTTAGCACTGTGACGGTCACGCGCAAATTTTATAAAAGCGGCGAGAGTGAATACCGGCTTAACGATGTATCCTGCCGGTTGAAGGATATCCAGAACCTCTTCATGGACACCGGGGTGAGCACGGACAGCTATGCCATCATCGAACTGGGCATGGTTGACGATATCATTAAAGATAAGGAGAATAGCCGCCGGCGCATGTTGGAACAGGCCGCGGGGGTCACGATCTACAAGACCCGCAAGAAGGAAGCCCGGTCGAAGCTCGATGCCACCGAGCTGGACCTGTCGCGGATCGAGGATCTGTTGTTCGAGATCAACAATCAGCTCAAGAGCCTCGAGAACCAGGCCAAGAAGGCGGAGAAATACTACGAGATCAAGAAGGAGTACCGGGAGCTGAGCATCGAGCTGGCGAAGGCGGCATTGGAGGGTTTTAACCTGACCTACCGCGAACTGAATGAGCAGGCCGATACCGAGACGGACAGGAAGTTCAGGCTGGAGGCGGTTATCGCCACAGAAGAGGCAGGTCTGGAGCAGGAGCGGGTGGGGTTTATTGAGAAAGAGCGGGCGTTACAGTCCATGCAGCAGGTGTTCAACGATTTGCTGCAGAATTTGCGGACCAAGGAG
>Ga0302309_10001637_pt1 | contig 19946 bp, 17 predicted proteins | sample III_Palsa_N1_1_FD_200453 | JGI IMG/M metagenome (GOLD analysis project Ga0302309, IMG submission 200453) | Peat permafrost microbial communities from Stordalen Mire near Abisko, Sweden - III_Palsa_N1_1 | ecosystem: Environmental > Terrestrial > Soil > Palsa > Peat permafrost | place: Sweden... | reverse complement strand
TCTTTGAGGCAAGCTTCGACCTGAGAGTCACGTTGGCGATAGCCCGTCAGCCATAAAATGACTGGCATTTGGATGCCAGGGATCTTCGCGAGCATACGAGGCGAAAAGTACGCGAGTCCGTGGATGCTCGAATAGGCTGGGCTCCCGTCAGGTTTCTTCTTTTGGAGGATTCGGTGAAGCAAATACCAGACAACATTCGGCTGAAGGAACTCATTTCCGTCGCTTGCCACCCAGAGCAAACCTCTCGCCTCTGGAAGGTCTAGAAGTTCCTTCGTACTTTTGATCTGTGCATTCGCGGCTGCGACGACATGCTTCTGCAGCGATTCCGACATGGCCGCAAACATCTCATCGCGGCACTCCGGAGGCAAACGGCTGCTACTGACCATTGTTCGCCCAAAGACAATCAGCTTTCGCTGCTCTTGCCAGCGTGTCATCAAGGACGTCAGTTTGCGTTGGAAGCTTTCTTCGAAGCTGCCCGCTTGCAGAGACTTCAACTCAGCGATCACCTGATGGCGACGGAAGAGATAATCGGCATTCTTCTTCGGGTTTTGATTGCCAACGATTTCGGAAACGCGCTGTCCCCCAACACGAATCACAAACGGGTCGACGATCGATTCGAGAGACCTAATTTCTTCCACGTCGATACTCCGGAAAACTGCACTGAATCTTTACGCGGATGCGACTTCGGTTTTCCCCTGAGAAGCACCCTTGCTCAGCAGAGCGACGGCAATAAAGAGCAGGAACAAATAGGCGACAAGTTTTGGGGTGTCGGAATCAGAGACAAGGGCGCGACGGTTTCCGCGCATCAGAGTGTTGGCCTTCAATGTCACCCAACACGTCAGCAAACCGACGTAAAAGAGCGCGTAAAGCTTGAAATGTGCCCAATTCTCTACGCCTGTATCCCATAGAAGTTTGGTCTTGATGTGCAGCGCTGCAATCAGGAGCTTACCCGAAACGACGATAGTGCCTGGGCGCGAATCAATGTGTCCTAGCCAATCACTGTCGTATTTGACCAGCAGCGATTCAGGGGCAGTTAGGATCGTTCGATCGAAAAACCGGCGTATCTCCCAAATGGCCCAAGCCTTGGCTTCGTCCGCGGCCCATTTGCCGGAAAAGGCGGCGACCACTTCCACGAGTTTTGCAAATTTCATAAGCGCACCAGTCACTCAATTAGACAGCAACACGCTGTTGGAACTCTACGCCGAGGGATTTTTTGACGTGCGGAGCACAGCAACCAATGGGAGGGTAGTTGGGGGATGGCGCTCCCAACGGACGTAGGCGACCCTCGAGCTGGCTATGTTCAATTCAACTCAAAGAGCACTGCGGGAGGAACAGGTTCGGTGATGATTGCGCCATATTGACGTTCCCAGAGGCTAATCCAACGGAGGAGCTGATCTGATCCACGCAGATGAAGCTTGTCCGCAGCAAGTGTTACTTGTTGATCGAGCAAGCGAGGTCCAAACCCGCTTGATGAAAGGAGTATTGCACCATCTGCCTCGCTGTCCTTGCGAACAGACATGAGACGCATGGCCCAGCTCATTGTGACCTTTTTGCCAGAAACCCAATGCTTACATTCGATCAGGAACCGTGAGCGGTGTCCGTTGCTATCGCAGTGTGTGGCGACAATGTCTTTTCCTCCATCCTTTCGGGCTTGCGTTAACTCCACATCTTCGAGACCGAGATCAGATAAGAGCGTGGCAACAAGTTCTTCGAAATGACGATCCTCGATCGCATTGAGCAACTGCGGATGTTTGACCAACCTACCTAGCAGGCGCCTAGCAAGATTCATCACCTCAACAAGAACAATGGTCATTTCCTCTGGAACCTGCTCTCCTCCGCTCGATCCCATCCGTAACGCGACTGTGTCCCAAGACCATAGATTGATGGGAATTCCTATCTTGTCTTGAACACTCTGGGCAGCCGCCGCAGCGGTGCGGGTAATTGGCCCGCGACCGGCTATGACGTAAGCGACCTTGATAGGCAGCGGAATGCCCGTCGCTGGTCGCAACATTTGCTCGAACTGTTTGGTAGCCGAAAGCATGGAGGACTCAACGGGGGACGAAGGGCGTCTGATTTCGACTGCGCCAAGTGCCTGGTGATCTTTCAAGACGAACACCACATCGAGACCTGCGTCACTTGGCGCCTGAGGCCGCACGATCTGGGGATTAGGTGCGCACTCGGGGAAGATTGCGGGACAGACATCTTCAAGAAATTGGACAAGAGCACTTTCACCCGCTTCAGATTTCAGGAGCGCAGAGAGACGTTCACCTTGGGCGGCGAGTGACGAGCTGGCATTGCCGCTCGTTTGTCCTGCAGCTATTCGTACCTTTTGCCCGCTTGGCAGTGTTGCTCTGAAATATCTCGGCGTGTTGGTGTCTGATTGATTCACAAAGGAATCTCCAATAGATTCATAGCCGATCCGCAACTCACGCCGCAATTTGATGCACGTAGTATGGGAGCTCCTTATCCGAGAGGATGTGTTCCAGCCGATCTTTGTGAAGCGTATGAGGTGACAACCATTCGGATAGATACTGTTCCTGAATCGTGATGACGGTACGTTGGTGACCGGTGACCGATACTTCCGGCGTCGGCTCATCGGTGATAGCCGCAAACGAATCGAGGCTAGGCTTTCCCGGCCGTGTCCACTGATCCTAGAGACAGGCCACGAGCATGTCACGTGCTGGTTGAGGATCAAACGCTAGGACGAGATTTTTCTGCTTTTCATCGGGCGCAAGTTCACGATGCTCGTAAAGATGTAGGGGAACATTTTCGTAAAAGCCGGAAATGACCATGACAGCGTGATGCCGTCCGAAGGCTTTGCTCCAATAATCGTCAAGGCTGTCACGCCGCGCGTTATAGGTACCAGGGAATCGTTTGTCATAGTCGGCTGGCTTGCCAGCTAAACGGCAGGCATAGCGCATGGGGCGGATCATTCTCTTGCCGTCCAGCTCAACAATCACGGGCGCGTACATCATCGGGAAGATGCGGGCGTCTTCGTTGTTCGCCTCGGCCCGTCTGAGATCCGCTAAACGTTCGAGAAACGCCTGGGACTTAGCGATCGCAATGCGTATTTCCTCCTTGGCTTTCTTTGTTTCTTTCTTCGCCAGAGATTCTTGTGCAACGTCCAAGCGACGGCGCTGGGCGAAGACCTCGGTTTCCCACTCGGTCTTTTTCTCTTTGAGATATTGCGCTATATACGCAGCGGTGCGTTTCTGGACATCCGTCACGGGATGCTGGTAGTTGCGCTGGAGATCGCGGGACATTTTAATGTCCTCTCCCTCGGCGCGGCGGCGGTACGCATCTTCAAACGCTTTCCAATCCACCTCTGCACCGTAGCGCTTGGAGAGGTGTCCGAAATGCTGTTTGACTCGGGCCGAATAGCACATTCGAATATTGTAAGCGGGTCATTTAAAAAATAGTTATCCCTTTTGATACAGGCATTTAGCATTCCTTGCGCTCCGTTCCCGGTGCAACGGACATTGACGGCCCCACCCGCCAGTAGGCGAAGATAGGGCGAATACACTATGCCGTCAAGCGCCTCAATCCGGGTCCAGATCGAATCAGCTCTCGCTCATAAAATCCCCTCTGCCCTGACGCCGCTCCCACGCATCGTTCGTCCTTTCGTCGCGACAGGAATTGGCGAGCTCGACGGCCTTATCCAAGGCGGCTTCCCCATAGGCGCCGTCACTGAACTGGTAGGCGGGGAGTGCTCTGGCAGAACATCCGTGGCCCTCTCATTCCTGTCACGGATCACGTCGGCAGGTAAAGTCTGCGCCTGGATCGACGCTTCCAATTCTTTTAATCCCAGTTCGGCCACCTCGGTAGGCGTCGATCTGAAACGGCTGTTATGGGTGCGGTGCGGCGTGCATGAGAACGTCACATCGCAACAGACACGGCAATTCACGTTGCCTTCGGCCTGCTTCGCGACGAAGCCCGTAACGAAGGGTCTTCATGGCGGAGGCCACGGAACCCACCCGCGTTCTGAGGCCAAGGGACTTTCGGTTGCGGTAGACCGACTCCTCGGCAACGAGACCATTGCAGCACGTTGCGCGGAGCCGATAGCCAAACCATGGTCAACTCAGCAGACTTATGTATCAAGTCTTGTACCAGCAGTGGCGTCGGTGCGTTTACCTCGCCGTACCCGTGTCTATGACGCTATAGAGCAGGCGTTACGCAGCGCCGATCTCCTTATACAAACGGGCGGCTTTAGTGCCATCATTCTTGACCTCGGGAGCGTTCCGCCCGAAGTTGTTTCTCGCATTGAACTCTCAACGTGGCACCGCTACCGCCTGGCTTCTGAACAAACACAATCGAGTATTGTGCTCCTTTCGCAATATCCCTGCGCGAAAAGCAGTTCTGAACTGCAGCTGCGCTTAATTACGATGGAAGACGCACGCGAAGAGCGAACGGTCTTTACGGGACTGAACGCGCGAGTAGAAATCCTACGCCAGCGGTTCACGGAAACACCAACCAACGTCGTGTCGATACGCAAGCCTCCACAACGTGTTCGCGAGGCTTGCTGGAGTCAAAGAACGAGCTGGGCAGGGCCGCGATGAACGTTCCTGCCGAACTCTATGCGTGTATTTACGCACGGGAACTCCCGGCGCAAGCGTTACTGCGCTTGCGACCGGAGTTGCACGATAAGCCCTGTGTCGTCCTCGAAGGCGAGCCGCCCGCACAGACGGTATGTTCTCTGAATACACGTGCCCGCCTGCTTGGTCTTCGGCGCGGCATGACGAAGGTAGAGGTAGACACGTTTGAAAGCGTCTCGGTTTTGCAACGCTCCATACGAACCGAAGATGCCGTCCGCATCATTCTTCTTGAATGCGCAGGTTCCTTTTCACCACGTGTAGAGGAGCGCAGCACCGACAGAATTTTCGTCTGCGCGCTCGACATTGCTGGAACGGAAGGGCTCTTTGGGCCTCCACTTATGCTCGCGAAACAACTTCGCCAACGTCTCCGCACGATGGGTATTGCTGCTTTTGTGACCGTCAGCGCCAACTTGCACACGGCGGTCTGCATTGCCAGAGAGCTCGCTGGCGGCGTCCCCGTCCAAATTGTTCGACGAGGAGATGAGGCAAAGGCTCTATCGTCCTTGCCGCTTACGGCGCTCGATGTAACCGAGGCTCAAGCAGACACATTTCGCGCGTGGGGTATCCGCACAGTAGGCGCTCTAGCCACGCTGCCGGAGAAATCCCTTATCTCGCGTCTTGGCCAAGATGCAAAACGGCTGCTGCAACTCGCTCAAGGAAAGCATAGACACCTCTTGTTGCCTATCGACGTACCATTCGTATTGGAAGAACACGCGGAACTGGACTCGCCGTTAGACGATCTCGATTCCTTGCTGTTCGGTGTTTCCACGATGCTGGAGCAACTGATTCTCCGAGCCAGGTCTCGCGTGTTTGCTTTAGCATCTGTGACCCTCTCGTTTCGTCTGGATGGCGGAGGAAACCACGAGCGCACCGTCAATCCTCGCGTTCCAACGAATGACAAGAAACTGTGGGTCAAGCTGCTTAATCTTGACCTCCAGAATCATCCACCTCGAGCTTCCATTCTTGCAGTACATCTCCACGCCGAGCCAGGCGAAACGAGCAAAGTACAACTTGGGCTTTTCTCGCCGCAACTGCCTGAACCCGGCAAGCTCGATGTTGCGCTGGCGAAGATCATGGCGATTGTGGGTGAAGGCAATGTCGGTCAGGCAGTACTCGATGACACACGGCGAGCGAGTGACTTTCATGTAGAGCCGTTTTGCGTTCCTTCAACATTGCCGGCTGAGACGGATGCGCCGTCGCGACTCTGCCTGCGGGTCTTGCGTCCCGCCGAACGTACCACTGTGGAGGTGCGCGGTGGCCGCCCACGCGAGATTTACTTTCGATCGCGGCGATACACACTCGAAGGGGCGTACGGGCCTTGGTTGAGCGGCGGCGACTGGTGGAACGAAGCGATTTGGGGCAACGAGCAATGGGATGTTGTCGGAAGAGCGAGCGATAGCGAGTTTCTGGCGTGCCGCATTGCGCACGACTTCATTCAAAACGACTGGCGCGTGGCAGGTCTCTATGACTGAGAGCTATATCGAACTCCATGCTGCCAGCGCGTTCTCCTTCCTCGAAGGCGGTTCCCAACCTGAAGCCCTTGCCGAACGGGCATTTTCTCTGGACATGCCCGCAATCGCTCTGTTGGACCGAAACGGCTTCTACGGTTCGGCGAGGTTCCATAAGACCGCGACGGAGAACGGCGTCAAGGCGCATGTAGGCGCTGAAGTGGCCGTGACCGGTCTGGGCAATCGACTCGCTCCGCCGATGTGGTTGCCGCATCAACATCACGCGGAACCTGTCCGACTTCCTCTTCTCTGTGAAACGCGAGAGGGATACCAGAACCTCTGCCAGCTCATTACGCACTTCAAGATGCGCGAGTCCACAAAGCAGGAAGGCTCGGCGAAGCTGGCGGATGTAGAGGAATACACTCGCGGCCTTGTTTGCTTGACGGGCGGCGATGAAGGGCCGCTCGCGGCGGCGCTGATGCGCGGTGGAGAGTCGGCAGGCCGCGAGGTCGTGGAACGGCTGGTACGCATGTTCGGCCCGAACAACGTTTACGTTGAGCTACAACGTCATCGGGAGCGAGCCGAAGAGTGGCGAAATCAAGCAGCGATCCGTATCGCCCAATCGCTCCGGTTGCCTTTGTTGGCGACGAACGGAGTGCGCTATGCCACGAAGTACGACCGGGAGATTGCCGACTTATTCACTGCGGTTCGCAATCATACGAAACTCGACGATGCTGGGCGTCTGCTCGCTCTAAACAATCAACGACATCTGCGGCCAGCGAGTAGGATGGCCGCACTGTTTCGCGATGTACCGGGCGCAATTGGCAACACCGTGGAACTGTCCTCACGTTTGGATTTTAAGCTCTCTAATCTTGGATACGAGTTTCCACGCTATCCCGTACCCGATGGAGAGTCGATGGACAGTTTCCTCGCGAAGCGGGTGGAGGAGGGAGTTCGTCGGCGCTATGGCCCGAAACAAGATACGGGACTGCTGGAGCGAGCTAAAAGGCAGGTGGAACACGAACTGAAACTGATCGCAAAGCTCGGCTTCGCTGGATACTTCCTCATCGTTTGGGACATCGTAGAGTTCTGCAAACGACGCGGCATTCTCATCCAGGGCAGAGGGAGCGCAGCCAACTCAGCCGTTTGCTACGCGCTGGAGATTACGGCGATTGACCCTGTCGGCATGGAACTGCTCTTTGAGCGCTTCCTATCCGAAAGTCGCGGCAAGTGCGAATGGCCGGACATCGACCTTGATCTGCCTTCCGAAGAAAAGCGCGAGCAAGCAATTCAGTACGTGTACAAGCGCTACGGCGAGTTGGGTGCGGCCATGACAGCGAACGTCATCACCTATCGCGGCAAGTCGGCGGCGCGCGAAGTCGGTAAGGCGCTCGGCTTCGATCCTGATTCGTTGCAGCGCCTCTCCGGTCTGGTTGCAAACTACGAGTGGAAGGGCCCAAACGACACGATGGCTCGTTCTTTCCAGAACGCAGGCTTCGACGTGCAGCATCCACGGATCGCAAAGTACCTCGAACTGTGTACGCGGGTGCAGGATCTCCCGCGCCACCTTGGCCAGCACTCGGGCGGCATGGTGATTTGTCAGGGTGCGCTCAACAAAGTCGTCCCGCTGGAGCGGGCGTCGATGGCGGGCCGAACTGTTGTGCAGTGGGATAAAGAGGATTGCGCGAACCTCCACATCATCAAGGTAGACCTGCTTGGGCTCGGCATGATGGCGGTGCTGAAGGATTGCCTCACGCTTGTACCTCAGCATTACGGCGAGACGATTGACTTAGCGCAACTCCCGGAAGACGAAGAGGTGTACCGAACGCTGCAGCGGGCTGACACTATCGGCATGTTCCAGGTCGAGAGCCGTGCGCAGATGGCCTCGCTGCCCCGGAATCGCCCGGAAAAGTTCTATGACCTCGTGGTGCAAGTTGCCATCATCCGCCCTGGCCCCATCGTCGGCAAGATGATGCACCCGTATATGCGTCGCCGGCAGAAGCAGGAAGAGGTCACCTATCCTCATCCGTCATTGGAACCGACATTGAAACGCACGTTGGGCGTGCCGCTCTTTCAAGAACAACTGCTGCGCATGGCGATGGTCGTTGCAAACTTCTCAGGCTCCGAAGCTGACGAACTTCGTCGCGCCGTGGGAATGAGGCGTTCGTGGGAACGCATGAAGAATCTCGAAAGCAGGCTTCAAGACGGCATGACCGCGAACGGTCTCGATGCGAAGACGCAGGAGACCATCATCCAGAACATTAGCTCGTTCGCGCTGTACGGTTTTCCGGAAAGTCATGCCGCGAGCTTCGCCCTGATTGCCTATGCCTCCGCGTATATCAAAGTGAAATACCTCGCGGCGTTTACATGCGCGATGCTGAACAACCAACCGATGGGCTTCTACAGCCCGTCCGTCATCATCGAAGATGCACGCCGACACGGACTGCGGGTCAAGCCCATCGACGTGCAGGTGTCGGATTGGTCCTGTTCTGTTGAGCACGAGGAAGACTTCTCTCTATCGTTGCGGCTGGGTCTCGGATATGTGCGCGGTCTTAGAAGACAATGTGCAGAAGCGGTGGTCATATCCCGCGCTTACGGTCTTTTCAACTCCATCGATGATCTCGTGTTGAGGATTCCCAACCTCAACCGCAAGGAACTGGCGCTGCTTGCTAACGTCGGTGCGCTGAATGGTCTCAACGGTGTGGCGCATCGTAGGGACGCTCTCTGGCAAGTGGAGCGTGCCGGTAAACCCGAAGGACCTCTGCTGATGCAACAGAGCCAATGGCTCCGCGAAGAATCTGCGGAGTCTCCATTGGTTGCAATGACCCCGGAGGAACGGCTGGTGGCGGACTATGCAGTAAGCAGCGTCACGACCGGCCCGCATCCCATGTGGTTTCGACGGAAGGAACTACATCGCAGAGGTTATCTGCGAGCTGCGGACCTCGCGAATCGAGCAGACGGCTCATATGTCAAGACCGCCGGACTTGCCATCGTCAAGCAACGACCTGGCACAGCTTCAGGCGTGGTGTTCCTTTCCGTCTCTGACGAAACGGGTGTGTTCAACGTATTTGTTGGCCCCCAGTTTTTCGAGCGACACCGTTTAGAGGTCACAAAATCAAAGTTCATTGCGGTCGAAGGTCCGATCCAAAGAGAAGGGCCGATTATTCATGTGATGGCATCGTCGTTTAGAGAATTCAGACATGAGAGAGAGGCAGGAAGCCTCCAGGTGACGTCACATGACTTCCACTAAGAAAGGCTCACAGGTCGGGGGCTACCGGTCTGAAGTCGAGCAACAGAAGCTCGGCCCTGCACTTGTCATTGCTTCGAGCCTGATCTTAGCGATTCGAACGGCACGCTGGCCGACAACGCATAGCGATGGGTTGGCAAACATGGAATGGGAGAAAGAGATGGAGCACAGCGTTCGGATCGGCCGGCTGGTTCTGTCTCACCTGACCACTCGCTACCCTGATCTCTTTCAGTCCAAGCAAGTGCCTTGGTATGTGGCAACAGATGAGGATTCTCCCCAATAGACCGCCATGCATTCTCCCCATCTTCTCGGCAATGAAAAGATAGTCGATATAACCGAGGTTACGGCTTCTTCTTTGGGGATCTGATGCTGTGCGGTGGTAGCGGATTATCGACCGGGGCATCCACGATGGGAGCCGCTATAGCCTCGGCGGCCTGACTGAACGATTGAACGCTCGGCATGTTCGCCTCGTTGAGGCCCAATGGTATCCAGCTAGGCAGGTCACAGGTAACAGCCATAATGAGGCGCGAGACGCCGACTACATAATCGGCACGTTTTTGAGGAATGTTCAGTCCGTTAAGGAGTCCGGTCATCCGGTGCATGACGATGACGGAGGAATTGTCTGCAGCATACTTCGTCGGGTGCGCAAGAACGCTTAACTTGCTCCAGTTTGAGGCGAGCTGGATGCCGACAGCCCCCTGCTTTGTAAGAAATTCATCAACTTTTGCATGGTCCGCCTTCCATGCGTTGTCCGCGCCTCCGGCGAACCAATAGCCGACTCTTTCGCGTATCCCTTTCTCATCAAAACGGAAATACATAAGAAGATCCCTAGCTTCGATGGACGCGCGGTTCAATGTCTCGAAGCTGTCTAGGGTGGCCAGGTCAAGTACCCGAGACATGCCGCTCAAGATGGAAGCCGAACGAAGCGCGAGCTGCAAGCAGGCTGTGAGCTGCGATGTAGCATCTACGAGTATTGCTTCATGTGTTCTGCGAAAGATCTCCCCTGTAAGCTGGTCGAGTGTCTTTGGCGCATCGCGCAAGAGGTCATCAACGGTCACTACTGGGCTCACTTTCTTCGCCCTCTAAGGCGCTGATGGCGGAACAATGTTGTACTTCGCAATGATACGTCTACGCAACGTCTCCTTGAGTCTTTCGGCCAGCTCCCGATTGTTTCCTAGCGCGACATCAAGTTGAAGTCGATCTTTGTAACGTTCGTAGACCAGCTTCTCCAATAAAGAGACTGTGAGAAGCATAGTGAACACTTCGGGCTCCCATGCTCGGTCTTCTACGCCGGTGTAATTGAGCCGGTAGTTAATGTCTTTGTCGCTCTCGTTTACATGAAACCGGCTTGCGATCGCCTGGGGGGTCGCGTGTGCCCCAGTCTCGCATAGTCGTCCCCATTGGATGTAGAGTTCGGGAAGACCCTTGAACAGGCGGTCCTTCTTCTCCTTCTCGAACGCTTGTCGGAATGCGTTTGCTTCCGCTGGACCATCATCTTTGCTCAGCCAGATTTTTTGGAGTTGAGGATCGCTGACCATGTAATAGGCGTAAACCGCCGCTTCAAGTGCGTCCCGCAGGACCGACCGTGCCTCCTCCATGCAGCGGGAAAATGCAAGTTCTATGCTGACGCGGATTTTGGCGTGAGCATTAAAGAATAGAGCGAGGGGAAACATTCGATTAACATCTGTGGCGATGCCCAAGTCGTCGAAGGCGGACAAGAAGTTCTTGTCAAGTAGTTGAAAATAGCGCCAGAGATCGGATGCAGCCTGAACGCTTGCAAAGAAGTTATTAAGCTTGGTCATGTAATAGACGCGATAATGCTCAGGAATTACCCGCATCTCGACCGGCAAAAGGAGATCCTTTTCATCGGGTAGCTTGTTGTCCATGCAAAACTTGCTCCTTCAATACCCACCGCCCTGTGGCTAAGACAGCTATTGGCTTTTTAAACCTTCACTCCCTGCCGGAAACATTTTGATCGCGCGCCGGAAACGATAGCTTTCGGTCCGGCAGCGGTAAGATAGTTCCGCGCATACTTTCCGCCAGGCCATTGGTCGCGAAGAAACGGCGCAAGCCTTCGACTTTCAAGTGAGCGTAATGAAGGACTGCGTTCGATGCGATGGAATAGGTCCGGATCAGTTCACCGTTAGATATGAAAGCGTGCAGCTTTTTATCTGGATTCGTCTCGTCCTCGATACTGAAGTGCGCGATACCGTTCCGTAACTTCAGATAGTGCTTGAGCAGCTTTTGCAGCTTGTTTAGCGGTTGCGCCTCTTCCTTCGGCATTCCCAACTTCATCAGCACGTCGGGTTCGACGGACTGTTCTGGGGGCAACTTCAAATCTAATTTTCGCGCCTTTATTATGTCGCGCATGAGAGAGCGCAAATCGTCGCAGGCATCGTACATCCTGTAACCGCAAAGAAGCCGGTAGAAGGGACTAGGGGATACTAGGGCTTCTCTCCAGATCGCATCGACAGGAATGAAAGCCGGTTGCAGGACTATGCCTCCGAGTGGCCCCATTGACAAGCCTGATGAGTTCGGGAGAAGGAGATTGTACGCAATCACCTCACCTGAACCGGGACTCAATAATTCCAACCGGCTGATGATGAGTGGCAACGGATGGGTTCGGACAATGCTATCGAGGAGGGTGCTGAATGGTTCCCAAGCTAACAGGATTGCTCGATCCGGGAGGTCAGTCTCAACCCTAACCTCAATGTGAGATAGTTTGTTGTCTATTCCACCAACGAGATCAAAGTACACGGGATTTCGACCATTCAGGCTGGCGTAAATAGTCAATGGGTTTTGATTGAGTAATAGGCTGTGCTGCGATTGCCGCTGAATAGCATCTTCAAGTTCGCCGTACAGTGGGACAGGATCGGAGATGATGGCTCTGACAGTCCAAAGGCGAACTTTTCGGTCTGACTCCAGTTGCCCTATCTCGGCAAGGTGCTTCTCCGGGATGCAGATCCCGCTGACGCCGGCACTGGGCTGTGAGGGGAATACGAAAGCGTAGCGACTCGGCATTGCGTTTCACTCCGTATGATCGAACAGGAACAAGATTACGCGCCGTCATCTGCATTCTCAATTTTTGCCTGTCAGCAAAGCTTATTCTTCTAGCTGAAGCCCTGTTCGATGCCTGATCCAGTAGAGACTTGTTGGTCGAACGATAACGCAGACGATTTTGTTATGTCCTTACTCAGCGCGCTGACGAGCAAAGAGGCGTTATCGGTGAACACTTGGGCGTCATGGGACGCTCGCGATACGGCGACGTATGCGAATCGTTTGCTAATCAGGTCTGGGTGGATGTGGCTATCGATATTCACCATGACGCGCTCTGCGGTGAGGCCCTGGGAACTATGACTCGTGACCGCGTAGCCATGGTCGAAGTGTTGCATTTTGTTGGCGTCGAAGTTGACGGATTTCCCGTTGTCCATCTTCAAGGAAAGTTGGCCGCTTTCCTCGATGCGCTGCACCGTGCCAAGGTCGCGGTTTGCCACGCCTAATTTTTTGGACGGCGCGGTAAATCCCAAACGGTCACCAACCGCAAACTCCCGCTCCAACTCGCGGTAGACGTTTACACCATAGAGCCGCGCTGGGTTGTAGGTGACGGTAGCTCCATCTTCTTTCAGGACGGTCAGTAGGTTGTCTTTTGGTTGGGTAGCGATCACCTTCGTATAGCTTTTTCGCTCTATGCCGATGTCTTGGCTGCCGCGCGGATAGTAGAGTACGTCACCCACGGTATAGCGTGCGGCCCATGTTCTGTCGGCCCCGGTTATATCAGAACGGGGAGCGAGGACGCGCATCGCGTGGTCCTCCGAGGCGACCGTCCCAAGAGTTTGCAATTCGGAACGGACTGCCTGATTGATCTGATGGCGCGAGGCGTTATCGGGAGAAACAACGATGGTATTGTCCGGGCTTGCGGCGTAGCTCCGGGCAATGGCCGCGATGCGCTGTTGCGGGTCGGCAATCTCGGTAACGCGGCCCTGCTGTTCCAAGAGCCCCACACCTTTGGCGATTTCGCCACGTGACAAATGCTCAACGGCCTTCAACAGCTCGGGAACGTCTCTTTGACGCACGATCTGGTCGACTTGGGCCGTGTTCATTCCGGCGTTGACTAATTGCTCGAAAGGCTTGCCAGCTTCAACACCCTGATGCTGCCGGGTATCTCCGATCAGCAACACGCGGTCGCCGGGCTTTAGCTTGGAGAGGAAGTCGCGCACCTGTTTGGTGCTAGCGAGACTCGATTCATCGACCATATACAGATGGCGGGCGAGGTTCGGCTGACGGGCACGGATGAGGAAGCCTTGCAGGGTATCGGTGGATATCCCGGCGTCGCGGAGTTGGTTCGCGGCACGGGATGTCGGCGCGAAGCCTTCGACGACATAGCCGCGTTGTTCGGCAGCTTCTCGGACAGATTTTAAGAGGGTTGTTTTGCCAACCCCTGCCCGCCCTTCGAGCCCTTGCACCACATCGCGCGAGGTCAGAATCTCTTCGGCGGCGGCCCGCTGTCCAGCGTTCAATTGTTGCTGCCTCTCCGTATGCGCCACGGCGTTCTGAATAGACATGATCTGTTCCGCGCCCCCCTGGCCCTGCTGCATCCGCCAAAGAATTTCTTTCTCGGCACGGATTGTCTCTGCTGTCGTGAACTGCCGGCCGGTGTCGTGTTTTTGTCTAGGCACAAGCTGGAATTCGCCCGAGGCTATCCGCGCCTCGAACCCGGCCCGAACCTCGGAGTAGGTGGTTTCACTCATGCCGCGCCGCAACGCATCGCGGTAAAGCTCGCGCTCGTCCGTGACAGCTTCACGCTCGAAACTGCGATCGCGAGCATAGGTGACGGCCTGCCGAGCGATTTGTTGCGACTTTTCTGGATGGCGCTCCGGTGCGTGCCCCCGCGCACACGCCTCTCTGACCACAGCATCCGCTTGGTTGCCGAATTCGGCGGCGATTTGTCTGTGCGCAGCCAGTACCTCGGCGGCCGAATGAATCACTTTCCGGTCACGGGTAGAGTGCGCGGCAATTTGCGCCGCCTCGGGTCCCTGGTAGCCTGTCTTCTCCAGATGCGCGCGTATCTGCTGGCTGCGTGGGCTTGAGGCGTCAAGGTATTCCTGGGAATAGCCTTTGATCTCTGGCGCTCCGCTGCGGCCCGCCTCAATTTCATACCCGAGTCCACGGAGTCGGTACGTCAACTCGGACTGATATATAGCCGTCGCGAACTGCTGTGACTCGAATAGACCGTGTTCCTGTAATGCGCTCGTCTGTCCGCTTTCGCGCTCGGTCACATTGAAGATCACGGCGTGCGTGTGGAGCTGTGGTGCGGCGTAGCCATCCACGGGGCGGGCGGTGTCATGCTCGAATTTTGCGGCGATGAATTCGCCGGTGGTTTCGGCGGCGCGATTCCCACCGATACGAGCTTGCGTGTAGCGTTCCAATTCGCTCAAGGCGACGTTGACAGCTACGCGATGTGCGTCCCTCACTCGGTCATCGCCCCCTACAAGAGCAGTCAGGGAGACCGACTTAGGAGCTGAAAACGTGGCGTCCCAACCCGCACGATGTTCGACGGGTGCGACCGTTTTGCCGTCCGCGCCTTCGTACTCTTGGACGATGCGATGGCGGACAAGCTGCTCGTCGGTGATGGGGTGCTGGCCGTCCGCGAGCCGCGCGAAGTGTTCCTCCGCTACGCCTCCGGCGAGGCCGAACTTTTCAGCTAGTTTTCCGTGCCACTCGCCCAAAGTCCGGTCGTCCTGCTTCCAATAGTTCTGTTCCGCGGACGTGAACTCTTTCGCGTGGTAGGTCTTGGCCTGTGATGCCGAAAGCGGTTTTGAGATGGTTAGCATGATTAGTCACCTAAAGAGAACCCAGTTTCCATCGGCTCATCCTCGCTGGCCTTCGAGATGCCGCCAGTCGTTACCGACGCAGCGGTCGGTGACTTCTTTGGGAGGGCCTTCGGCTCGAATGTAAGCTCATCGTCTTCCAATGGACGCGGGACGAATGCAGGCTGGGTCGCCGGGATATTCCAATAGTCGAAGGCAAAACGGGAAACGTGATTGCCCAGCTTTAAGAAAGCGTGCCTGTCGGGCAGACCGGAGATTTCCGAGTCCAGCACAAGCGGTTCCACTTGGCGCTCCACAGTAAAGTTATTGCCTGCCCGCAAGCCGGTGGAATGTGTCTCGCGTAAACGCTCGATTTCGATTTTGCCGATCGCGTTCGACACCCATTCGGAAGCCTTTGGCTCCGTCGTTCGTAGAAAGATCTTGGTGGTCGGCTGCGATAGCATGACCTCGGCCAGGTGCCCGTAAATCATTTCAAGCTGGGCCTTTCCCTGGAAGCCAAGAACCAACGGATTTTTCGATTTCCGGTTCTCGGTAATCGCGGTGTGGAGTTGCGGCAGAAGTTGCAGGCTCGCTAACTCGTCCAAGACAAACCAGACCGGATGCTGGGTTTCCTTCGGCTCATTCAGTAGACGCAATACAAGCAAGTCGATCCATAAGCTGTGCAGCGGCCGCAGTGCCTCGCGCTCGCTCGGTTTCGATGTGAGGAATATCCATCCTTGCCGATGTTCCGCCCAGTCGGTCGCGCTCCAACTGCTTTGCGCCGTCTCCTTTTTCGGCAGCATTCGCAGGCTGTCGGCTATCAAGCCAAGCGACGCGAGAACACCATTGCGTTGTTGCTGCGCGCCCTTCGCAATCATCATCGCCATCTCTGTGTTCTGGACGCGGCGGTCGATTTCGTCAGGGTTTGCCATCCACTCGACCAGCTCCTGCGGACTTGGCTTGAACGTCAGCAGATGGGCAAAGATTTTCTGGGGAGTCTCCGTGAAAAATTCGCCCTTTTTGTCGGTCGTTGGCTGGTACAGAGAGGCCGCAATGGCCTTTGCTTCGGCACGACGACGCAGCTCTTCGGATGGTCCCCAATAGGGGCAACGGGCATCCAGCGGGTTGAGGATGATGTCTTTGGTAGGGTCATAAAACCTCTGCACAAACTCGCAGGCTGGGTCGTAGACGATGGCGGAATGCCCCCTTTCCCTGATCTGCACAAGAAGCTGCATGATGAGTCTTGTTTTGCCTGTACCCGTGTCGCCCATCAACTCAAAGTGCTGGCCTTCGGCACGCTGGGGGATACGCATGAGGTCTTTCGATTCGGTCGTTCGGAAGCCGATGCCATCGCCCTTAATGGCCTTATTGAAAGCCTTTGGCGAAACCAGGACCGGCCCTTTCAGCAAGCGCCCGTACTTCATCTCTTTCAGCCGTTGAACGTCTTTGCGAACGGCGAAGGGGAGCTGGAAAAGAAGCACCGCCAGTCCGGACCACAGCGGCACACGGAAGATTGCCAGAAAGGTATCGCCGTCGTAGACGAACCTGCGCAGATACACATGTAGAGGCTGATTCTTATAGCTGACTTTCGCCCCGCGATACAAGAAAACGACTCCTGCGGCACGTGCTGCCGGGGACAGGGCAAGAGGAATCGGCTTGCCTATTGGCTGTGAGGTCGAGCCCGGCTGCACGTCGGCCTCGGTGACTGGCCGGGCATGGCGTTGGCGGTCAGCGACCGTGACGAGTTGGTACTCGCTGGTCTGGCGGACCGTGCCAAGGAAGCCCGTTTCGAGATAGCTGGAGAGGTAGTAGCGCTGCAGCGGCGTCATGATGAACGCGAGGTGCAAGAAGATGCAGAGGCCGGCGACAATGAGCGATACGAAAACGGCGCCGAAGCTGTAGACGGGATAGTGTGGGGGACGAACGATGGTCTCTTTCCGTCCCCATTGTGTGTCGGTCATGGCTGTTCCGTTGACCCTTCTGCATAGCTGGCGAGAACGTCTGTGGCCGCTTTGCGCTTGTTGGTTTTCACGTACCGGAGCATTTCTTTGAACTGATCCGGCGTCATCTTTTCCCCGCGCAACAGCGGCTCCAAGGTGTTAATCAAGAGCAGGCGGAGCCCTGTAATCTCGCTTAGCAGCGGCACAGTCCCGAGCCCGTCTTCCGGTCCGCGCACCTCGCGCAAGACCACCTCGCGCACCCACTCGCCAAATGCCACATTGCGCGCTTCGCAGAACTGTTCGACCTCGGCAAACTCCAGTTCTGTGAGTTTGGTGTTGAGAGTCATGTTGCGTTTTTCCCGGCCCCTTATCTTTCGGAGCGACGGCCGAAATTCTGTTGCGAGCAACGTCATGTCTACCTCCATTCCTCTTTAGCGTTCGGAAACTCATAAGTTTCCCAAACGCAGGATCTTGATTGAAATCAACGAGTAACTCGTAAGTTTCTTGGGAAACTCAGCAGCTCCCTACTAGGGATGGAGTGTCATAATTCTTCCGGTGCGCAGCACCGCTGTGGTGCTGCCCCGGAACCAGATGGAGGATCATGCTCTCGAACCGGCTGCAGCTGCCGATGTTTCCACTGCCCTTGCTGGCGGCTTTGACGGCGCGGGCGTAGGCTCTACGACCGGCGCTTTCCGCACCCGCAATGTCGCCTCTACACCTTTCGCCTGCGGTGTCTTTAGGAAATCCTGAAACTCACGATCTTTGATGAAGACGTGTTTCAGAGCTTCCTCAATCACTTCATCGGCGGATGCCCCGATGAAGTGACCATATTGGTTGAGCTGGCCGGCGGTAGCCTCGGTCAGCCGAATCGAAGCGCTGATGTGTTTCGTTTGAGTGACTTCGAGCAGTGCCATTTCGTTCTCCTTTTGGTTGTGAATCAGGCAGTCTTTCTGCGGGCAATCATGCGAGCCGCTGTGGTCGCAATCTCCCGCGCACGAGCGGAATAAAGAGCGGCTGGAACTTCGAAGTTGCGGCGAACTTCCAGCATGGTGATTACGTCGTCGATAGGTGTGCCTTCGAGCAACCAGATACGGGCCGAAGCCATGTCCACGGTGCGCTGGGCATAATAAAGAGGATTGGGCTTGTCAGCGCGGCGCAAAGCAAGCGCATGCGTCAGTCTCGACGCATCGTGCCCGTGTGAGAGTTCATCAAGAACCCACGCCCAATCCTGCTCGGAGTGCGTGTTCTTACCCGCCTGCATTTGTCGTGCAACTCCGCGCAGCGGGAGCACGGCAACGTCGAAGTGAAAGTCATCGTCATTCCAAGTCGAGTCGGAGGGGTATTCGACCGTCACGGGGTGACCGGGAGAATACTTCCGATTGAGGAATCCGGGGACGCGTAGGACCCGGTTGCAATCGGTGCAAGCGGGATCGCCGCCGAAGGCAAAGGCGAGCTGCTTGAGTGCCGTTTCTTGGCGTTCAAAGTCGAAACCTTCGACGCGCCAAAGCATCTGGTACTTGTCCGCAGATGTCGAGAGTATCGCCGTAGGAGCTGGGACGGCAGAGGAGGTGCGGAGCGCAGCGATACGCGCCTCCCCATCGACATCGATGTCTATATATAGATGGCGAACGGAAGCGATGCTGTCCTTGGTGCGACGGCGGCTGCCGGAGCGGACCGGATTGGCAGCGACGTAGATATTCGCGCCCGTACCGTTTTCATGGGCCAGCCAGCCGAGGTAGCGGGGCGATAGGACCTGTTCAAGCCGGACGATTCTCTGTGCTGGAGGCTCTCCATTGTCCCGGCGTAAGAGGAGGGCGATGGTTTCCCCCGGAGCGAAGCAACGGGTAAGAAAGTCTTTGGCGGTTTGGCTCATGGAAGGCTCCCTCGGAGACGGCGGAGGTACTGCGGGTTTAGCGCGAGAGAAGCCCGGCTCTCGCCGGGCTTCTAGGTTGATGAAAGATGATCTATGCGGCCTCATCTTCCAGCGGAAGCTCCTCGGTCTCTTCCACTTCCGAGGAGGTCTTTTGTGAGCGATCCAGCTTCTGGATGTTGGTGACCCGGATGCTGTCGGACTGCTGCGTGGTGTTCGTCTTCTTGCTCTCGTATTCCGTGTGGCGGAGCTCGCCTTCTACCAGGAGGTGGTCGCCCTTGTTGAGCTTGGCTGCGTATTCGCCCCGACCGCCGAAGACGATGAGTTTGTGCCACTCGGTGCGCGAGATGTACTTGCCCGATTCCTTGTCCTTGTAGGAGGACTTCGTGGCGAGTTCGAGGATGGTGAAGTTGCCGTTGTTGCCGGTGTGGATGGTGGCGTCTTTGCCGAGGAAGCCTGCGAGGATGACTTTGTTCATGTACATGGTGTTTCTCCGTTTTTGAATTCCCGAATTGCTCGGGTCACTATTAAGCGAAGGGGCCCATGCTCCCAAGTGCCAAGGAGTGCTTTCTTGGGCGCAGGCCGGTAGAAGTTTGAGCGGCGCTCTTTGCCGCTGTTTTCAAACTTGTTCCGGAGGGCACCGGGAAAGCAGAACGACGCCGAGCCGCAGGGCGCAATGGGTGTTTTCCCCGGAGCAGTGACCGAGCATGAACGGGATTCGTAGTTGGAGACATACCCGAATGAGCGCTCTTATCCCGCTGCTCTTCGGATGAGCCAATGCCCGGCAATCTAACTTCGCCTGAACTGCCCCAGTCTTCCGAATGGAATCGGCTATCGTGCCCGATGACTAGCGGCTTGTCGGGGCTGCTGCCCAGTTCAAGAGACCATCTCTTGGTGAAGCGATGCTGCGCCGAATTGAGAGCAAGAAGTTCCATAGCAGTAGTCCGCTCCGGGTCACACAGAAGCCGGTGCGCGGTAGATTTCTTCGGTCTGGAAAGACTGATCCGCGTGGGCATAGCCAGTCACTGAAATCAGCTCACGA
>Ga0302309_10001632_pt1 | contig 20013 bp, 14 predicted proteins | sample III_Palsa_N1_1_FD_200453 | JGI IMG/M metagenome (GOLD analysis project Ga0302309, IMG submission 200453) | Peat permafrost microbial communities from Stordalen Mire near Abisko, Sweden - III_Palsa_N1_1 | ecosystem: Environmental > Terrestrial > Soil > Palsa > Peat permafrost | place: Sweden... | reverse complement strand
GGGTCGATCCCGCACAGGCGGAAGATCAGCCGTTCGACGGGGTTCAGAAAGTCGGTGATCGTCCGTTCGCCTTTAAAGACTTTTGCGATGTACTTTCCCAGGGGGAAAGCCAGCAGGACCGTCAGCAGGAAGGTGGCAACGACGCCTGTTAATTCGGTATTCATATCAAAATTTTTCCGGTTTAATCAAAACATACAGGAGGTAGATAAATACCCCGATGGATAAAACAAAGAGGGCTGTCATCATAGTTTTAAATTTTTTCGAATAGATCGATGCATTTGAAAAAAAGCGCGAAACAGACCGCGCCGGCCAGGAATAGGATGGCTGTTAGCATAGAAAGTTATTTGCGGGGGAAAGGCCAAATTAGATGCCTAAAGGGGGATTTTCAGGTGCCGGACGGCCAAATACAGTGCTGATAGCGGCTTTTAACCTTGCCGCCCGACCAGGCGCCCGGCAGAAAAAGCCCGGCACCCTACCAAATTGAAAAGCTGACGCGCCGAAATGGAAAAGTCGCCCACCGCGCAACCGTCTCGCCGCAGGATCGTCGCCCTAGGCCTCGTAAGTCAATTTATATTCGTCGATCTTTCGGTACAGCGTAGTCAGGCCGATATTCAGCAGCCGGGCAGCTTCCGTTTTATTGCCGCGGGTGTGGTTCAGTACGCGCTGGATGTGCAATTTCTCCACGCTGGCCAGGTCGAAGGCCGACAGCGGGCCTGCCACCCGGAGGCTGGCCACCTGCAATTCGGAAGGCAGGTTCTCGACGGTCAGTATGGGCCCGTCGGAGAGGATGACGGCCCTTTCAATGATATTTTTAAGTTCGCGGATATTGCCCTTCCAGTCGTGCTGTTGGAGATGGTCCAGGAAATCCTTGCTCAAGCCGTCCATGCGTTTGCCGCTTTTACGGGCGAAGAAGCGGAGGTAGTAATCGGCGATGAGGGGGATATCTTTTTTTCTGTCGCGGAGCGAAGGCAGGGCGATGGTGAAAACATTCAGGCGGTAGAACAGGTCTTCACGAAAACCGCCATCTGCCACTTCCTGTTGCAGGTCGCGGTTGGTAGCGGCGATGATGCGGACGTCGACGCGGGTGGACCGGATATCGCCTACTTTGATGAATTCGTTCGTTTCCAGCACCCGCAGCAGTTTAGCCTGCAGGTCGATATGCATTTCACCGATCTCGTCCAGGAAAAGGGTACCCTGGTTCGCCTCTTCGATCAGTCCTTTTTTGTCTTTCGATGCGCCTGTAAACGCTCCCGCCTTGTGGCCAAACAATTCGCTTTCCAGAAGTTCTTTGCCGAAGGCGCTGCAATTCAGCGCCATGAACGGCTTGTTCGTTCTTTTGCTGCCGTGATGGATGGCCTGGGCAAAGACTTCCTTGCCGGTGCCCGTCTCGCCCAGCAGCAGGACGGTAGCTTCTGTGGGGGCCACTCTCCGGGCCATGTCAATGGCCGCCTGGATGAGCGGAGAACTGCCCAATATACCCTCAAACGTATATTTTCTCCCCACTTCCTGCTCCAACTGCACTACCCGCTTTTGCAGTTGTACCTTTTCAAGCGCGCGGGCCAGCAGGGGGATGATCTTATCGTTATCGTCGCCTTTGGTGATATAGTCGAAAGCGCCATTCTTCATGGCCGCGACCCCGTCCGCAATGTTGCCATAGGCCGTCAGCAGGATCGTCTCTACCGTCGGGTGTTTGGTCTTCATTTCTTTGACAAAACCCACCCCATTGCCATCCGGCAGCTTTACATCGCACAACACGACATCGATGTCTTCCTTATCCAGCAGCCGGCCGCCGGCCTTCAGCGTCTCCGCCTCCAGAACCGTCATCCCTTCCAGGCGGATGATCCTGGCCAACAGTGCACGCAACTTCTCTTCATCATCGATAATCAGAACAATACCTGTAGACATTCAAAATCTAATTAGGAGCCAAAACTATCGGTTTTCCTCCAATCCGGCACATTTCCCCCCGTCGCCCCAAAAATCCATCCCCATTAACCCCGATAATTCCACCCAACTATCTAATAATTCCCCCAAAATCTTTACTTTTGCTACCCCGCGGACCCATCCGCGGCAACCGTTCCGGAGAGGTGGCAGAGCGGTCGATTGTGGCAGTCTCGAAAACTGTTGTGCGGGAAACTGTACCGAGGGTTCGAATCCCTCCCTCTCCGCCGTTAGATTATCAAATTTGTTCAAAAGCCTGTAAAACCGAGTGTTTACGGGCTTTTTGCTTTCCGGGGGTTATCAGATTTTATCAATCTCTACCCCTTTTATCAGTGAGTAATTCGTGAGTCACTGACCATCTCCGGAAAGGACTCACTGGAAGCCTGCTCAAACTCGCGCCATGGATCGCGGAAAACTTTTGCCAGCCCGAAGGATATCCCCTTCAGATTTTGAAAAAAGGTATCAAAGAACGTATGCAATTGCTAATTTAATCACTGTTCAAAAGCAGTTGTGTATGATCCCGAAGAGTTTTGGTTTGCTTTTTTACCTCAAAAAGCCCCGGGGCTATGCCGAAGGCCAGTGCCCCATTTACCTGCGAATCACCATTGATGGCTTACCAAAAGAAATGTCTATTCAGCGGGCCTGTTATCCCGACCAATGGAACCCCGATACAGGGAGGGCCATTGTCAAAAAGAAACCTGACGACCCCGCCCGCGCATTAAATGCCTACCTGGACACCCTTCAGGCAAAGGTCCACGAAGCCCGGCATCAGCTGCTCATGAGCGGCAAGCCGATTACAGCGGAAGCTGTCAGGAATATTGTGCAGGGGAGAGCGGCCAGCGGGGAGCGCCCCCACCTGCTGCTGGAAATCTTCCAATACCATAACGACCAGGTCAAGACCCTGCTTGGCAAGGAATACTCCAAGGGGACGCTGACCAAGTTTAACACAGTGCTGAAACATACCCGGTCCTTCCTCCAATGGAAGTATAAAATGGACGATATCGACATCCGGAAGCTCGACTATGAATTCATTACCGAGCTGGAATTCTGGTACAAAAGTGTGCAGCATTGCGACCACAATACGACCATGAAATACATCGCCTGCGTCAAGAAAATGGCGATCCGGGCCTTGCGAAACGGTTGGTTGCAAAGAGATCCCTTTCTGGGTTTTAACCTGGCGCTGCGGGAGGTGGAACGGGAGGCGCTCACAGCGGAAGAACTGGAGACAATGGCCGGTAAGAACTTTGCCACGGAACGGCTGAACCGGGTCCGGGATATCTTTCTTTTCAGTTGCTTTACCGGGCTGGCCTACGCCGATCTTCAGAAACTGAAGCGGTCGGAGATCAGTACCGGAATTGACGGCGACAAGTGGATCTTCACCCGTCGGCAAAAGACGGATACGCCTTCCCGCATTCCGATCCTTCCGATGGCGTTGGAGATTTTGGAACGGTATGCCGACCATCCCCAATGCAAGATCCAGGACAAGGTATTACCGATCCTGAGCAACCAGAAAATGAACGCCTACCTGAAGGAGATAGCCGATTGCTGCGGGATTACCAAGCGCCTGACCTTCCATATCGCCCGGCATACTTTTGCCACGACGGTTACACTAAGCAACGGCGTCCCGATCGAAACGGTCTCGAAAATGCTTGGCCATCGAAACCTGAAGACAACCCAGCATTATGCCAAGATCCTGGATCGAAAGGTCAGCCAGGACATGCAGGCCTTGAAAGAGAAGCTGAGCCTAAAGCCAATTTTTCAGGCCGCGAAAAGCGGCGGCCAGGGATAAACCTATTTTTTTTCGTGGCACGTTTTCGCAGAAACGAAAACCAGCTGAGAGATAACGACAGGCAAAATGTCATACTCATACAATAGGACAGAGGAAAATACAAAGGCAAATTAATGAGGAATGGATGCGAATGGCTTGTCTTCCCAATCGGCTTTCATCCAAATATCCCCAGGAGTCGATTAAAAGCCAATACGCCCAAATCGGGGAATGCTGTGAAGGATAATATTGTTTTTCCCGGCGCAGGTTTTAAAGAGAAAACAGTAGGTCTATACGCTATTCGCATAGCCCTCCAAAAGCAGACTTTTTTAGACCGCCATTTTTTTCGCGATCGGCCAGATGTCCCAACGTTGCACGTTGGTGGTTATTTGCGGTAAATAACCCTGGGGGCGAAGGCGCTCCGGGGTCGCGCCTTCAAAGAAAAATGCAGTTAAAATGCAAAACGAAAACAACATGGAATTGACAAATAGCAACCAGCAGGCAACTCCTCCCGGGGATGCTGGCCAACAAGAAGAAGCGCCAAAGAAAGGCGGCAGGCCGTCAGGGAAACCTAAATATGCGAACTGCCAGCTCAATATTTATCTCTCCGAGGACGAGTTCAGGCTTTTTCATGAGTTCGTCGCGGAGGGCTGGTATGACAAAAATGCATCCGGCGCAGGCCGCTTTCTGTTAATGCGCTCGTTGCACGAATGGGTAAAGAAGGGGCGAAAAAAGTTCTGAAAATTCCATTACAGTCGTGCGTTTTAAACCCAAAGATCAAAACTATTGGAATGAACATGATTGCAAATAGCAAACTGCAGCCTTGGAAAGATCACGATAAAAAATATTTATTTAATAAATCCAACTGCTTTCCATTCAGAATCTTTTTCGATAGTGAAATTTATACCCCTCTCTTTCATTATCTCATCACAGAAAGAAGCCAATTGCTGCTGATTGATGGCGGGTTTATCTATATAAAACAATAAGTCTCTGAACCCATTTCGCGTGACACGGGCAACAAAATGGACAGTTTGATTCCTTTTCAAAAAAGCATCGACCTTATCTTCTATTGCATTTAGTTTTGCTGCCTCAGAGTCGATTGGATGACCGTTTTCATTTTTATCTATAACCTCCAATTCAATTAGTACATGCCATCCATAAAATGATTTATTCGGATAATTGTCATACGCCTTATTAGCACTGGCCAGCCCCCAACCGTCAGGAAAGTCCAGCTTGAAAATGGTAAAGCTTTCCCCGGGAAAAATTGGTTCAGAAGGTTTCGGTTCACCTCTACGGCCCAATACATTTTTTAAAAAACTCATGTTTCAATGCTGTTTAAGGGGTGTTTATTAATTTCGAATTCAGACGCAATTGGTTTCGATTTGGGTTGATCGGAAGTTTTCAAATAGCCGAAAACAGTTCGCCTATTTCCCGCCAAACATATGGAATAAATATATTAGATTTGATAGAATTTGATATATGAAAACAGAATCATATAACCATATCCTAGATAATTACATCGCTTACCTGGAGACTCTAAGCCCACGGGCGAAGTTGGACATTATTTCCAAGCTAACTCATAGCTTGAAATCGGAAGTTAAGCCCAAAGAAAACCTTTTTGAGAGCTCCTTTGGCGCATGGGCTGGCAAAGATTCAGCAGAAGAAATTGCTAAAAGAGTACAGAGATAGCAGAACGTTCAACAGGCAAATTGAAGGGCTGTGAAGCAACATCTCTTGGATGCAAATGTTTGTATCTTTTTAATAAAGGCCTCTATGATCTGAAGAATAAAATCCTTAAAGTGGTGGTGGCGCAAATTGCTTCATATCAAAAATTATCTTGGCAGAATGTCGTTAAGTTCTTGACAATTTTGCTGTTATCGCAACCATTAGCCGCACTATCCCAATCTAAGCTCGATATTGCGATTTCTAATCTAAAAAAATTATGGAGCGAAAGCGCAAGGTATCCCAATCCAAGCAAGATTTATTTTAATAAACCGGAAAAATTAATCGACCTCGGCAAAGGAGAAGGTTTTCAAATACCTATTGACGCAACGGTAATCTACGTTTACGATCCTGTATATAAGCCGCCAGGACATGGATTAAAATTTTCGTGGACAACCCCCAACCCCAACGCGAATCCCTCATTGCCAAATACCAAGACTATCGAGAGGAGCTTTGAACTCTTATTTAAGACAAAAGATGGGTGTTACAGTTTAATTGACGCAATATTTGAAATAAGAAAGGCTTATGAAAACTGAATTTTAGATGCCCGACCGGCCCGCTCGAAATTCGGAATTTCCAGAAACCTCCGCCCAGCAAACACTGAACCCTACAAGCACTATTTTGCGATTTTTTCGCAAAAAAAGGCGAACTTTGTCTATCTTCAATCTATACTAGCCAAAAATCTGCACTAAAATAACAAAATGATCGTTGAATTTTCCATCACGAACTTTCGTTCGATTAAGGAAAGGCAAACCTTTTCTTTGGTCGCGGAGACCACCAAAAGCAAACGCGAATCCAATACCTTTGAGGTCGATTTGCAAGCCGGAAGCAGCCTTCGGCTGTTACGATCAGCAGTGATGTATGGCGGCAATGCTTCCGGAAAATCGAACTTTATCCGGGCATTTGCGCAATTACGAACCCTAATCGTTTCATCCGGCTATGCCGCCATCGGTGAACCCATCCTATTTTATTCCCCTTTTCTTTTCGATGTATCTACTCGGGAGGCGCCGACGACCCTTGAATGCACCTTCATTGCAAATGACAACATTAAATACGATTATATCGTATCGTTTGACCGAAAGCATATCCTGAACGAAGAGTTAAATTATTATCCGAAGCAAATAAAAAAGAATCTGTTTAAACGATTGGTGGATGCCGAACAAGAGTTTGACTCGGCCAAGTTCAACAAAGAAGTCCTCCAAGAGGAAGAAATAGGTTTTTCAAGTCCACAGAAGATATTTAAGAACCAGGCCATCCTGGCAAAGTTTGGAAGGGAAATTCCGCATGTGCAGCTATCGGCAATATTTAGCTATTTCGCAGGTTGGCGGATATGGGAAGCGAATAATTCAGAGGACATCCGCATGCTAACGGCCACTGTTATAGACAGCGTTATTTCACAAGAAGATCCGGCATTTTTCCGACGCCTTCAACGATTGATTAAAGCGACCGACACGAAAGTCAACAAACTTCTTTTAAAACCAGCCCAGGAAATACCAAACGCGAATCGGAGCAGGCGCTATATGATCGCGCTGGCTGATCGGCTTTTCGGGTTGCATACTGTATACAACGAGAATAATGAGGAAACGGTCCATGAATTGCCGTTTGCCGAAGAATCCGCCGGTACCAAGGTTCTTTTTGCCTTGGGTGCATTGGCCCTCTCTGCGATCGAAAATGGAGGACCGGTTATCTTCGATGAACTGGACAACAGCTTGCACCCGAGAGTTTCCAGATTCTTAGTGCAACTGTTCAATAATCAGGAGTTCAACCCTAAGAATGCCCAAATCATCTTCTCCTCGCATGAGGCAAATTTAATGGACAAAGATATCTTTCGCTCCGACCAGATCTGGTTCGCGGAAAAGGACGAAAAGGGTGTTACAGAAATCTATAGTGCACAGGATTTTGACGGGGTAAGGGAAGATATTTCATTTGAAAAATGGTATTTGTCTGGTAAATTTGGTGCGATTCCGCATACTAGCGAAATCGCTTATATCTTCTCCGATGCCGAGGAAACAACGCGCCCTTAATAATACAATGGTTATTGTCTGCGAGGATTCAGTGGTAACGCCCACGTATCTTCGCGAGATAAGAGCAGAAGTACTGCCCTTGGGACTATGGTCGGAAATCGCCATTTATCCGATCCCCCCGGACGAAACCGCGACAGCGAAAAATATCAATCCACAGAAGTCTCCCCGGAAGATTAGGGCGCTCCTCGCTGGAGATGGAGGGGCAGCTGCAACCGCTTTGGATATCGAAGAGCAATACCGGGCAGTACCAATTCGATATGTCCGGGAGGCGCAGCTCCGCATGCTGGGAGAGGGCTACAATGAAGGCTGGGCGGTCTACGATCTCGACGGCCATCCGGCGCAGGAACAGGCGCACAAATTGTCGTTGACGGAGCCTGTTATAAAGCTAGCTTTCTCTAGCGTGGCGATCGAACACTGGTTTCACCTCCATTTTGTGCGGGATGCCACAAGCTATTTGAAATCGGCCCATGTTCCATTAGACGCCCACATCCCCGGTTACGCCAAGAATACCAAGGGCGGGATCGATGTCTACCGCCACACCCGTCCCAATCTTGAGATCGCATTTGAAAATGCCGGCTGGCTACGCACGATCAATGCTTCCAATCCGGCACCATTCTATACGATCAACCCCTACGTGGACATGGATCGACTCATCAAACGACTTTACGGCAAGGAGGAGGAGATCAGATGGGGGCAACTCGGTGCCCACCTAAGCATAAGAAACCTGAACGTGATTGCAGAAAGGGCAGGAACAACGACGACGATTACAATCGTCAACCTTTCCGCCATCGGCCTGATGTCCAGTCAAATCGGTATCTACGTCCTGGACGAACATCGGGATAGGGTCGATTATGCTTTGGGGAATAAGCTCATTCCTTCCGGCGATCCATTTCATTGGGAAGAGGATATCCAATCCCCCAGTCTCCTGAACCTGACATTCGAGAACTACCGGCTCATCGTCCCGGTCTGAGAAAACGCGCTGGCCGCTGGCCAATATTTCCTAATTTCACATCGATAAATCGCACACGTTCTTTGTTACCCGCCTAATTCATGGCGTCAGCATCTACAGGCAAATCAAATATTTGATAACCAACATATTGGAGAACAGGTTCATTTCCCTCCCTCTCCGCAATCCGAGCTAACAAATTCGATCAAAACGCTATAAATTCTTAATTTATAGCGTTTCTTTTTTTCAGGCATTTTCAAATCTTCTCGTTTTCGCTCAATGTTCCAGGGACTTTATCGAGACCTCCACCGGCAAATCATAGAGGTCTCTGGAAACTTCAATCGACAACCGGGTAAGTAAAATGGACGCATCGCCACCGATTAAGGGCAAGGATTCGCCTACTGTTTTACAAAACTAACGGTTGTCCCCCCGACAGTCAAATAATATACGCCTCGGGCAAGGCCACTGACATCCAGGGAAGCAGAGATGCCGCCGGCGGCCGGTTGCATTCGTATTATCCTCACCAGTTGCCCCGAACTCTCATACATTTCCATTACAACCGGTCCTGTCTGCCAGGGCAGCTGAACATGCAGAACATCCGTTGCAGGATTTGGGAAAACGCCCATGCCGGTAATAACGCCCATGCCGGTAATGTTATCAAATGATACCACTACAATATTACTGTAGGTGTAGCCACCATTACGGTGGACGACCTTCAGCCGGTAATAATTTATCGGAACCAATGGATGCTTATCATAAAAAGAGTAATTTCCGGCCAGACCGGCATTGCCGCCAACGTTCGCAATTGCAGCAACGGTACCAATGCTGTCGAATACAGTTCCGTCCGCACTCCTTTCAATGTCAAACAATATTGCTCCAGTGTCATTGCTGACAGTAAAATCCAGCCGGACGTCGTTATTCACTTTGGTCGCTGTCAAAGAAACGAGAGCTACCTGTAAGACAGGCAAACTGGCCACCAACTGGAGAGAGGTGATGGACAACGGCGCCAGGGTCACTTGCAGGCTGGTATCGCTGGATGGCATTATCGTTGAGGCCTGCAATGCGTTATTGGTATGCGAAATGAAGGTTTCCGCACCTGCCGGAAGGTTAGACAAGGTTAGCGCCTGGACTGGCTGGTTAGCCAATGTGAAATGAGCAAGGTTGACCGTAACGGTTTTGGTGAGGGTAAGCGACCTGTTTACCAGCACCACTGTACTCGAATCATTAGCATCACTAGCCGTAGCATAGGCGGATACATCAAGCTCATCGTCGGAAAGTGCATTGATACTGTTCTTTTTATTGTACCGGCTGTACAGGTGGAGTGTTTCCCACATGCCATACTCCCAGCTCCAGGGCGAGAAATATTCCACGCCATGCTTCATAAATTCACCTAACATGGAACCGTACCACACCGCCTGGGCGTTGGGGTTGTTGTTGAGATTGACCGACGTTTCAGAAATGCCAAAGGTTACCCCGTTGCCCGGTCCCATATACTGGTTCAGCCAGTCTTGACACCTGCCGAATATATCTTCAATTTGGATCGAATTGTCCCATCCGCCATTGACTAAATGCACCCCGTTAGCCTCGGGGTATGCATAGGTACTGTCAAAAAATACCCGGTGATACTGCAAAATGTCGCTGGTGATGGAACTACCCGGATAAAAATGGAGGTCGATGACGTCCAGCAGGCGTATACCCGTTCGTTGCTGCTCTTCGGCCAACCGCTTGATAAAGAATTGTAACCAGGGATACTGTACACCATCCGACCCCGTTACCGTCCCGCCCTTCCAGGCATACCATTGCCATTCGTTAGGGCTCACCGGGCCGCTTAGCTTTATACCGGGGTAGAGCGCCCGTGCCTTTTTCGCTACGGCAAAAAAACGCTGCATAAAAGATTCCGCATCCAATTGAACCGGCATGACATCGTCGTGTGTAGCAGACCATATCTCCACTTCGTTATCCATATTCCAGTACCGGATATGGGTAGAGTCCAAACCTTGCCCCCCGCTTCCGAACCAATGGTTCAGGACCCCGGTGGTGGAGTCTTCGTTCCAGCGTTCCAGGTACAGGGAGGTATCGCCGTTTACAAGGGCCTGGCCTCCACCGGCGGGGTTAACGACACCCCCGCCCGCCAGGTTCTGGGCCAAGCCTGACCAGTATTGCGAATGGTTAAAATCCCAGTCGTCAAAGTTATTGTTAAGGTTCGATGCCGCCTGGCCTAACAGCTGGAATCCCCACATGCCCTGTGCGGAAGGAATGTTTTGTTGCAAAGAAGCAGCGGCAAAATCCCAGTCGTGCTTGTACACATTGTTGTACCAGTCGGGATGACTGGCTAGTTTAAGCCGCCAATTATAGGTGGAAAGATTGTTACCCCCGTTTTCACGGTAAAAGTTCAGGCCCGCGTCTTTATACAACTGCCAGGTGGCGGCGATCGTCGGGTTGGAAGGGTCATCTGATATAGAAGCATTCCGACCATAAATAAAGGGGGAAACCGCCTTTCGGTTGGACTGCAGGTCTACGGTTACCTGTACATTCTGGGCTGAAAGCGCCGAATAAATTAAAATGAGCAGTAGGGACACAGCTGTTTTTCTCATAACTGGATATTGAACAGCCCAAAAGTACACTACGCGTTCCAAAGTATCGTAGCCAAACCAGCAAATCAAGGGTCAAAAATGTTAGCGGCAGCGGTATCATTCTGTTATTTCGGGGCAAAAAATGTTCAACTGCCCGGAACCGATTATGCTGCGGCAGGTGCCTCCGGCACGCAAAATCTGGCTATTACGCCCAGCGAGACCCCGACATTCCCGATTAGTTGTGTCGTATTGGCAACAGAGTTCCTGTCTGTGTCAGCCGTTTATCAACATGGAGATTGTATCATCAACTGGCAGGTGGCGAATGAAGAGGCTGTAATGGAATATGATATTGAAAGAAGTTTCGACGGTAGCAATTTTGCCACCGCCGGTGTGGTGGGATATAAACCGGCCTCCGGCAGCATTAATGACTATAGCTATTCAGACCCCGGAACCGGCAGCATTCATCCGCTGGTCTATTACCGGATCAGGCAGGTAAGTATAGGCGGGCGATACGTATTCAGCCGTGTCGTCCTTGTAAAACCGTCCACGCACGCTACATTTATGGTAACACCAAATCCTGTAATGGAATCGGCCATTCTTAACTTTACAAGTGATCACAACGCCAGTGTATCCATCCGCCTGATCGATATCAGCGGTAATTCCGTCTGGCACAAACAATGCCTGGCCGGAACGGGGATGAACACGCTGCCACTTGACCATTTGCCGGAGCTTCCCAATGGAATTTATGTATTGCAGTTGTTTGATGGCGAAAATGATGAAAAGGTAAAAATACTTATCCGTCATTAGCGTGCAGATACCTTTAACAATACACAGCTTCTCAGTGAAGTCCTGAACAGGTTATGATAGTCGTTTCTTTGATGTCTCTCGACGACGTTCCCACCAGCAGCTGGTATTGGCCAGGTTCGACTATCCATTTGCCGGTCTTATCGTCATAATAGGCCAGATCTTTTACCGGGATAGATAGTTCAACAGTAGCCGTTGCGCCCGGAGCGATCATTACTTTTTTAAATGCTTTCAACTCTTTTTCTGCCCGATCAACCGAGGAGCCGGATTTACTTACATACAATTGAACCGTTTCCTTACCGGCATATTTCCCGTTATTTTTTACTTTCACTGTAGCGTTAATGCTTTCGGTAGGCTGATAGCTTGGTTTACTTGTCTTTAAGTCTGAATAGTCGAAAGTGGTATAGGAAAGGCCATAGCCAAAGCAATAAAGCGGTTCAATCTTCTTTGTGTCAAACCATCGATAGCCCACCAGTATGCCTTCCTTATAATCCACCTTCAAATTTTCACCCGGGTAAGCATCCAATGCGTGTGGAGGCGAATCCTTAAGGTCGGCCGGAAAAGTGAATGGCAGCTTACCGGATGGATTGACCCTTCCAACCAATACGTCAGCCAGTGCATTACCATTTTCTGAACCATTGTACCACGACCACACTATAGTAGCATTATTCGATTTGATCTTTCCGATATCATAAGGCGCACCGCCAATGATGACTACGATAGTATTTGAATTGACAGCGGTTACTGCGTCTACCAATTGCTGTTCCCCAAATGGCAGGCTTAAGTCTTTTCGGTCACGCCCCTCGCTTTCATATTCCCGGTTGCCGCCGATGAACAGAATAGCCACATCTGCACCGGCGGCCGTCGCAGCGGCCTGTACAATCAACGCTGAATCCGGTTCGGTTGACGGGCTGGGAGTGAGTGAAGGCTTGTAAACCCCCGAATAACCTTGCGCATAATTGATCGTCACGGATCGACCCAGCCTGTTTTGCAGGCCTGCCAGGGCGGTTACCTCGTACTTTGCTTTTACGCCTGCGCCAAAACCGCCTGAATGAAAACTGCGTGTAGCATTGTCGCCAATAACCGCAATTCTCTTTATCGATCCGACAGACAAAGGCAACAAATGCCGGTCATTTTTTAGCAATACAATCGACTCAGCGGCTATATCATAAACCGTTTTGCTGTGTTCTGGTGTATTTATTTTTCCTTTCGGCGGATTGTCGTACATGGAAGTATGATACATCACCCATAAAATATGTTTCACCTTTTCATCGATTACTTCCATGCTTACTATTCCGGCTTTCACCGAATCCAGCAGCTTGTCGGCAAAATAATAGCTGTTATAGGGCGGCTCCGAGCCCATTTCCAGGTCGAGGCCATGATTGGCGGCGTTCACTGTGCTGTGTGTTCCGCCCCAGTCGCTGATCACAATACCCTTGAATTTCCACTCACCCCTTAATATTTTTTTGAGCAAATATTCATTTTCAGAACAATACTCATCCCGCAATTTGTTATACGCTGACATAATGGTCCAGGCATCGCCTTCGGTTATAGCAGCTTTAAAAGCAGGTAGATAAATCTCCCGCAAGGCGCGTTCATCAACATTCACACTTACGCGACTCCGATCAACTTCCTGGTTATTGACAGCAAAATGCTTTATGCAAGCGGCAATGTGTTGGCTTTGTATCCCTTTTACAGATTGCACGGCGAGCCGGGCATTTAAATAGGGGTCTTCAGAGTAATATTCATACGTTCTGCCGCATAACGGTGTGCGGGCTATATTAAATGCAGGGGCGAGCATGATATATTTTTTTCTGGCCCTGGCTTCTTCACCCAAATCATGCCCGTAACGGTATGCCAATGCAGGGTTCCAGGTAGCCGCCAAGGCCGATCCGTTCGGAAAAAAAGTTGCAGAATCGGTGGTCAGATTGGCGGGACCAAAGCCTTCCTTGACATCCTCACGTACGCCCAAAGGACCGTCGTCGGTCATTAACCCGGGTATACCCAATCGCTCCACTCCCCCGCTGCTGAAAGTACCATTTGCATGTAGCAACGCTATTTTTTCTTCCAACGTAAGCCTTTTTATAATACCCGCTATTTTGGCATCTGTATTTTTATCGTTTTTTGTCTGCGCGTTCAACTCGCCGGTTACCATTATCAGGAGGCTGAATACGAACCAGGATGCAATTTTATTTTTCATAACTGGCTATTTTCCGGTGATTCCATCTTCACCTTGCTTTCAACGTTTAGGAACATAGATTCGCAAAATAAGGTAAATTTTGATTCAATTGTTTCAGACACGCTCATTCGAACGCTTGTATTCTGCGGGGGTAAGGTTTGTCACCTTTTTAAAGATTTTCGAAAAATATGGCAGGTTCGCAAAACCGGTTTCTTCTGCAATTTGGGTATAAGACATATTGGTCGTAGCTATAAGGTATTGCGCGCGTTCGATCCGTTTAACATGTATATAGTTCAACGGTCTTTCCCCGGCGAACTGCATAAATAAGCGTGAAAAATAGTCTTGGTGAAGGTTGGCTCTTTTTGCCAGATCGCAAACGGTAAGCTGGTTCTGCAGGTTTAGCTGGATATAGCTGATCGCCTCGAGGATCTTCGATGGCATGGGAACCGGATTGTTGAGCTTGAAATGCTGCGAACCCAGGAAGCGGGAAATGAATTGCAGGATGATGCCCTGCGTCTCCAGGTAGGCGGAGTCGCTGACGGTGTTATTCAACTGCTGGTAGTCCCTGTAGTAAACGTCCTTTTCATACATTTTCGGGTCGTCGGACCGGTTGATACCCCTACCCCGGTTGATCTCCAGCAATCGTCGAAAGTTCAGGATATCCGTTTCCCGGGCTCGTTCCCTGATTACTTTCCGGTTGTATTCGAAAAGAGAGATGCCTGCTGCCGACTCTTCAAAAAAATGCAGGAAATACTGGCTGAGGCAGTTGTCGCAGCGGAGGTGGCACAAGGTAAAGCTCGGGATGAGGTAAATAAAACTGGGCTCCAGCCGGCATTTATCCCCGGCGCTCAGGACGAATCCAGCTCCTTCGTCGATATAATAAATCCGGAAATAGGGACTGATCACATTGGCATAGTTCCATTTGTCATCCAGCTTAACGTAGTCGATATGCAAAAGGGAGAACGTATGCCCTATGCCCCGCTTGTTCATACATCGAATTTAGGTTAAGGTACAAAAAAGTCGGATTTGTATAATAGAAAGTCTTTTTAATGTATTGGTAAAGGGCGTTTTGATAGTACATTTGAAATAGAGATGCTGACGGAAGACCAGGTTCGTATATATCGAAGTATTGCTTGTCTGCGCTTCATGGCGCCTCTATTTCCCCTTCCTGCGATAATTAAATCACATTGTATGATCAGGAGATTTTCCGGGGTTGCGATCCTTTTGTTTTTTTTCACCGGTTTTTGTCCTGCCCAAACGGCCGCGCCCAAACCTTTTGGCCCAGTACCGAATGGAAATCAGCTGCATTGGCAGGAAATGGAGTTTTATGCGTTCGTCCACTTGTCTGTCAATACGTTTACCGACCAGGAGTGGGGCAATGGCGATGAAGATGCGAAGATCTTCAATCCCGACAAGCTGGATTGCCGCCAGTGGGCGCGCATTGCCAGTGAAGCAGGTATGAAGGGGATCATCCTGACGGTCAAGCATCACTCCGGCTTTTGTCTTTGGCCGTCCAAATACACGGAATATTCGGTGAAGAATTCTCCCTGGCGCGGCGGAAAAGGCGACATAGTTCGCGACCTGGCCAATGCCTGCAAGGAATACGGCTTGAAATTAGGCATCTATTTGTCTCCCTGGGACAGGAACAGTGCGGTTTATGGGCGACCGGAGTATATTACCTATTTCAGGAACCAGCTCAGGGAATTGCTAACCAACTACGGGGATATTTTCGAGGTCTGGTTCGATGGCGCCAATGGCGGCTCGGGTTATTACGGAGGCGCCCGGGAGACCCGCCAAATCGACCGGAGAACTTATTACGACTGGAAGAACACCTACAAGCTGGTCCGCCGGCTGCAGCCCAAGGCCGTCATCTGGAACGATGGCGGAGACAGGGCCGATCTCCGCTGGGTCGGGACGGAAGCGGGTAATGTGGGTGAAACGAACTGGAGCTTATTGAATGCTACAGGCGACGTTCCCTATGACATGCTGCATTTCGGGGTGGAGAACGGGGATTCATGGGTCCCCGCCGAGGTCAATACGTCGATCCGGCCGGGATGGTTTTATCATGAATACGAAGACAGCCGGGTTAAATCGTTGCCACAGCTGCTGGACGTCTATTATAGCTCCGAAGGCCGCAATGGGAGCTTGTTGCTCAATTTTCCCATCGACCGGCATGGTCTGATCCATGAAACTGATGAAAAGGCGGTGCTGGAATTTTCCAAAGCTATAAAGGCAGCTTTTGCGGTGAATCTTGCCGGAAAGGCGAAAGCGACAGCTTCGAACGTTCGGGGCGGAGCCAGGCAGTTTGGAGGGGAGAAGGCGATCGATGGCAACAATGAATCCTATTGGGCTACGGACGATAGTGTAACGACGGCGTCACTGACGCTGGATCTCGGCGCGCCGACGACTTTCAATCGGTTCCTCGCACAGGAATATATCCGTCTGGGGCAGCGGGTGAAAGCTTTTAAGGTGGAGGCACTGACGGGCGGGGAATGGAAGGAGGTGACCAAAGGGACAACAATCGGATATAAACGGATCCTATGTTTTCCGGCGGTTATGGCGACGCAGGTGCGGTTTACGATAACGGACGCGAAGAGTTGCCCGGTGATCTCCAATGTGGGCATTTTCAATGCCCCTCAGGTGCTGACCGCACCGGAAGTCAGGCGGAACAGGTCGGGTGAAATCAGTATCCAGGCAGCCGACCCGGAGTCAGTCATCTATTATACGCTTGACGGCAACTCGCCGGGGGTCGGATCAAAAAAGTATAACGGACCTGTAGCGTCAGACGGAAAAATAGAGATACGGGCAATCGCCTACGATCCCGAGACCCAAAAAAGCAGCCCGGTAAGCCGGGAACAATTCGACATCAGCAGGAAGGATTGGAAGATCATGGGGACAGCCGATGAAAAAGCATATAACCTGCTCGACGGAGACCCGGAAACAGCCTGGCAACAGCCGCGTGCGGGAAAGATGCCGATGGACCTGGTCATCGATCTGGGAAAGGTGCAAGACCTTGCCGGTTTCCGTTACCTGCCGGACCAGGGCTGGCCTGCGGGTATTATCACCAATTACGAGCTCTATGTCAGCATGGATAATTCGGAATGGAAACTGACGGATGGAGGAGAGTTTTCCAATATCCGGAACAACCCGGCCTGGCAGATCAGAAAATTCCCACCCGTACAAGCCCGCTATATTAGGTTTCGTGCTATCCGCAACACGCAGAACAACGATGCGGCCGGTTATGCGGAATTCGACGTCATCACGCAATAAAGATATTTTGATATGAATTTTTACAAGCCTCTTGTTATTTCAGTCGCACTGTCGGTTGCGGTCCTGTCGGCCGGCGCTCAGTCTTTGCCGGTAAACGATGGGCCTTATAAGCCCACCCTGGAGTCGCTCAGGCAATACCGGTACCCGGAATGGTTCAGGGATGCCAAATTCGGCATCTGGGCGCACTGGGGCCCCCAGGCCGTCCCAAGGCGCGGCGACTGGTATGCGAGGAGAATGTACCAGCAGGGTGACGCTGACTACGAGGACCACCTTTCCCGCTACGGCCATCCTTCGCAATTCGGGTACAAGGATATCATCCCATTATGGAAGGCAGAGAAATGGGACCCTGAAAAGTTGATGGCCCTTTACAAAAAAGCCGGCGCGAAATACTTCGTGAGCATGGGCAGCCATCATGACAATTTCTATTTGTGGAACTCCAGGATCCACCGCTGGAATGCGGTACAAATGGGACCGCATAAGGACGTCGTGGGTCTATGGCAAAAAGCAGCCCGGAAATACGGACTTAAATTTGGCGTTTCCGAGCACCTGGCCGCAAGCTACACCTGGTTTCAGGCCGCGCATTCGGCCGACACATCCGGGCCCTACAAGGGCATTCCTTATGACGGCAACGATCCGCAATATGCCGATCTGTACCACACCCGGGCCGCGCCCGGTGACAACGGATGGCTCACAACCGGCACAGAATGGCCCGGGGAATGGTATAAAGTGGTCAAAGAACTGGTGGATAGCTATCATCCTGACCTGCTGTATTCCGACAGTCAACTGCCCTTCGGCGAAGTGGGCCGCAGCATGCTCGCCAATTTCTACAATGGCAACCTCTCTTATCATCATGGTGAAATGACGGCTGTATACAATTGCAAGCAGCCTTCGGACGGCATGTGGGCGCAGGACCTTGAACGCGGCGTGCAGGACACCATCAGCCTCTACCCCTGGCAAACCGATACCTCTATCGGCGACTGGTTCTATTCCACGGGGCAGCAATATAAAAGCGCGACCGACATTTTGCAAATGCTGGTCGATATCGTCAGCAAGAATGGGAACCTGCTGATCAATATTGTACAGACGCCGGAGGGTGATCTGGAGCCCGATATGCTGGAGACCCTGGACGAAATTGGAAAATGGACGGCCGTCAACGGCGAAGGGATCTATGGCTCCAGGCCATGGAAGATCTTCGGCGAACGCCCCGCCGGCGCCGCTGCGGTAAAGGCCGGCAATTTCAACGAGGGCCGCATCAAATACACGGCGGAGGATATTCGTTTCACCACCAGGGGAAACAATCTTTATGCATTCGTGCTGGATACGCCTGCCGGTGACATCAGGATCAAATCACTGGGCAGATCCTCTAAGATAAATGACCGGCGCATAAGATCGGTAATGCTCCTGGGCAGTTCGGCTACAATCCGCTGGGAGCAGAAGGATGATGCGTTGGTCATTGCAAAACCTGCGCTGCTGCCTGATTGGAAAGTGCTGGGTATCAAGGTTGAACTGGGGGACCAGGTTAAATAGGAAATGGGTATACCTGTTACCTCCAGTTATTATAAGTTTTGGATGTTTCTTTTCTTTTGTTAAGCCTTTTTTATCTTGCCCATTGCAGCCAGCACCAAAAAGTAATATTGTGAGAAAAGTAAAAACTTGTGCGTATTTCATAATTTATTAAAGATTCAGGTGTTTACTTTTTTGCCACAATCTCTATATTGAATTCTACAGAATCCGAAATAGTTTTATCAGCTAAATTATCATAGAACTTCCCGGATCTATAACGGACATCCCAATTTGTTCGATCGATGACCAGTCTGCCATTCGCTTTGACCATTTCGCTCTTAACTTCTATTATGGCCGGAAAAGTAACGGGGTGTGTGATACCTTTAATCGTTAGGTTCCCCGTAACTGTTTTGTTCTCAATATTTGTTGATTTAACCCCTGTAATGGCAATCGTAGAAAAAGGAAATTGTTTAACATCAAAAAAATCGGGACTTTTTAAGTGATTAACCATTGCATTGTCACTCCCATGGTTTTTATCTTCAATGGTATTCATGTCAACTTCTACTGTACCACCTATAAGTTGACCTTTTTCAATCATCAATTCACCTTTTGATATATAGACGTACCCTGTACTTTTCCCATGAACAAGTGAACCTGTCCATGCTACAACAGTTTCCTTCGTATCTATGATAAAATATTTTTCATTCCCAACATGTAAGGACAAGGAGCTTGCCGATACATTATTTTTATTTTCCTTTGTTACAAGTCCACTGCAACCGAAGAACAAAGGAGCAATAATTAAAGTTAAGTAAGAGAGCAATATCTTGTTGTTCACAGTACAGAAATGATATTGATTAATAATAATTGACAATAATCTTAAAACCAGCTATACACGTTATTTCTGACCGGCCGCATTTTTAAAGTATGTAAAGGTCTTTCCATCATAACGATACACCCCAGGTGCAGATCCAAACCAAATACTTCCATCGTTAGCTTCCAATATCCCCAAAAAAGCCATTATTCCTCCTGACTTAATTTCCGTTACAATGGGCATTTTATTGTACAAGGACTTTGCATCATAACGTGAAAGTACCCAGACTTGCCAAACTGAAGGACTTACGGGACCAGTAGTCCAGATGTTTCCTTTTTTATCTTGGATTATGGCATAGGCCCCCCTCTGCGACACCTTAGTAACGGTACTGCTGTCATAGCGCCAAAGACCATCATTGTCACCGAACCAAATGCTTCCTTTTTTATCTTCGATTATTGACCAAACGTTTCTAAACCCT
>Ga0302309_10001630_pt1 | contig 20046 bp, 15 predicted proteins | sample III_Palsa_N1_1_FD_200453 | JGI IMG/M metagenome (GOLD analysis project Ga0302309, IMG submission 200453) | Peat permafrost microbial communities from Stordalen Mire near Abisko, Sweden - III_Palsa_N1_1 | ecosystem: Environmental > Terrestrial > Soil > Palsa > Peat permafrost | place: Sweden... | reverse complement strand
GTAAATGTGGTGGGATCTTCCATCGCAAGGATCAGCCATGCCGGAGCTTATACCCACGCCGGACCCGAGATAGGTGTGGCTTCGACAAAGGCATTCACGGCGCAGTTAGCGGTATTGACGATGATCGCGCTCAAGATAGCCAAAGAACGCGGCAGTATCGACATGACCCGTTATATGCAATTACTAAGCGAGTTGCACGTGATCCCCGAAAAAGTAAGGGAGTTGCTAAAGTCAAAAGAAGACATAAAAAAACTCGCTGAAAAATACAAGGAAGCAAAAGACGCCCTGTACCTCGGTCGTGGCTACAACTTTGCCATAGCCCTCGAAGGAGCGCTGAAGTTAAAAGAAATTTCCTATATCCATGCGGAAGGTTATCCGGCCGCGGAGATGAAGCATGGCCCTATCGCGCTGGTGGATAAGTCGCTGCCCGTGGTCTTCGTGGCCACAAAAGACAGCTACTACGAAAAGATCGTCAGCAATATTCAGGAGATAAAAGCCAGGAAGGGCATGGTCATAGCGGTGATCAGCCAGGGTGACAGCATTATCGCGGATATGGCCGATGACACCATCGTCGTCCCCGAGGCAGACGAGCTAATGGCCCCGATGCTTAGCGTTATTCCTTTGCAGCTGCTGGCTTATTATACCGGCGTCGCAAAAGGAAATGACGTAGATAAGCCCAGGAATCTTGCGAAAAGCGTAACAGTGGAGTAACTATGAACGAGATCAAGAAAAGCCCGGTCAACTCTTTAGGCTATGGATTCATCGATAGTCGTTTTCTTCCAAAAGGTAAGGATGAATATTACCTGCGGAATGTACAGAACAGGAGTGGTATCAGCTACCGGCAACTGACAGCCTATGAGATCGAAGTATTGGTTCGCAACCGGAATACTTCCGCCAACTGGAACGATATCCTTGTGTCGGACGCCTTTACGCCGGAGCTGGTGCAGAACTGCAAGTTCTTCGGGCTGGTGCGTATCGGAAAACTGGAAGCCTGGTATCTCGAGTTCCATAACCTGCGCAGACCCGTCGGATTGTACAACAGTACCATCATCAGTTGTGACCTGGGCGACAATGTCTGTATCGACAATACCAACTATCTCTCGCATTACATCATCGGCAACGATGTGATGATCGTCAACACCAACGAAATGGCGACGACGGAGCATGCGAAGTTCGGCAACGGCATCCTCAAAGAAGGCGAGGAAGAGTCCATTCGTATCTGGCTGGAGGTCTGTAATGAGAATGGAGGTCGCAGCATCATTCCTTTCAACGGGATGTTGCCGGGAGACGCCTGGCTTTGGAGCCGTCACCGCGAAGACAAGGTCTTACAGGAGAAATTCAAGGAATTCACAGCTTCCGCCTTTGACAACCGCCGGGGTTATTACGGGAAGGTCGGGGACCGGACCGTTATCAAGAATTGCAAGATCATCAAGGACGTTTGGATAGGCAGTGATGCCTATCTGAAGGGCGCCAACAAATTAAAGAACCTTACGATCAATTCCTCACCCGCGGCCAAATCCCAGATCGGTGAAGGCTGTGAGATGGTGAATGGCATCGTTGGTTTTGGCTGCCGGGTCTTTTATGGTGTAAAGGCGGTGCGGTTTATTATGGCCTCGCATTCGCAGCTCAAATATGGCGCGCGGCTGATCAATTCCTATCTCGGCAACAATGCTACCATCTCCTGTTGCGAAGTGCTCAACTCCCTGATCTTTCCGGCGCACGAGCAGCACCATAACAATAGCTTTCTCTGCGCCGCACTGGTCATGGGACAAAGCAATATGGCGGCGGGCGCTACCATCGGCTCCAATCACAACAGCCGGAGCGCCGATGGCGAGATCCTTGCCGGACGAGGTTTCTGGCCAGGACTATGCGTAAGCCTCAAACACAATTCCCGGTTTGCCTCTTTTATCCTGCTGGCCAAGGGCGACTACCCCGCCGAACTGGACATCCCCATACCTTTTTCGCTGGTAAGCAATGACGTCAGCAAGGATGAACTGGTGATCATGCCTGCCTATTGGTTCCTTCATAACATGTACGCGCTGGCCCGGAATTCCTGGAAATATATCGATCGTGACAAGCGGATCGACAAGATCCAGTTGTTGGAGTATGACTATCTCGCGCCCGATACCATCAGCGAGATCGTCACCGCCCTGGCCCTCCTGGAAAAGTTTACCGGTCTGGCCCTCGCGCGTCACACCGGAGACCACGCCAAACACACCGACACCGAACTCCGCGAAATGGGCGCAAGCCTGCTTCAACATAGCCCCGGCCAGGTCGACACCCTGGAAATCCTCGCCGAAGGCTGGGAGAACACCGATCGCAAGGTGAAACTCGTAAAGGTCACCCAGGCCTGGTCCATCTTCCGCGACTTGATCGCCCATCATGCCGCCGACCAGCTGATGCGCTCCATCAGGGAAAACAATATCCGAACCTATCCGGCACTGTTACAGGCCCTACCCACCACCCTCTCGCTACAACCCTGGCTAAATGCCGGAGGTCAGTTGATCCGGGAATCCGAAATGGAAAAACTGATCGGCCAGATCCACAGCGGCAAGATCAAGAACTGGGAGCAGGTGCATGGCTGGTATACTGCGCAGGGTGAAAATTATCCGGCCGACAAGCTGGCCCATGCGCTGGCGGCATTAAAAACGGTTACGGGTCTTTCGTTGCGAAAAGATGGGCCGGAGGCCCTGGGTCACCTGTTGCGACAGAGCGTTGCCACGAAGGAACAACTGGTAAAAGAGATCTTTGAGTCCAGGGCTAAGGACTATACCAACCCCTTCCGAAAAATGGTATACGATTCGACGGAGGAGATGAATGCCGTCGTCGGCAAACTGCAGGACAACAGCTTTATCCGCCAGGAGAAAGAAGCGCTAAAGCAATACCGCAAACAGGTTGAACAGATCGTTTCCGACTGGAAACTGGCCTAGCCGATGCCGCCCGGTACCGACCTGCGGCCTACACCCCGCACCCCGGCGGACAGTAACCCTATGGCCCGGCAACCGCAGCCCTCCACCCCGTGCCCCGGCGCCGCGGCTATTTCTTCCGAAAGAATAACCGCAGCGGCACCCCCTTGAAATTAAAATTCGCCCGCAATTGATTCTCCAGGTAATTCTTATACGGCGTTTTTACATCATCCGGATAGTTACAAAAGAACGCAAAGGAAGGAACCTTCGTCGGCAACTGGGTCACGTATTTTATCTTTAGCGGATGGCCGCGTACAACAGGCGGATGATAAGATTCCACTGCCTTTAGCATGACCTCATTGAGTTCCGACGTCGCAATTTTCCGCTGCCGGTTCTCATACACTTCCAGCGCCGATTCGACGGCCCGGAAGATGCGCGTCTTCTCGACGACAGAAATAAAGAGTATCGGCAGATCGGTGAAGGGAGCAAGCCGCTCTTTTAATTCCTTCTCGTATTCCTTTGAGGTGTTCGTGACTTTCTCCATCAGGTCCCATTTGTTCACAAGCACCACAATGCCCTTGCCCTTTTTGACGGCCAGACTAAAAATGTTCAGGTCCTGAGCGGTGATGCCTTTGGGCGCATCGAGCACGAGCAGACAGACATCCGCTTCGTCCATGGCCTTGATGGCCCGGATGACCGAATAGAATTCCAGGTCTTCCTCCACCTTGGTCTTACGCCGGATGCCGGCGGTATCGATGAGGATGAAGTCTTTCTGAAAAAGATTATACCGTGTATGGATCGTGTCGCGGGTAGTGCCGGCGATCTCGCTTACGATCGTTCTTTCCTGGCCGATAAGGGCGTTGAGCAGCGAGGATTTGCCTACATTGGGTTGACCGATAATAGCAAATTTGGGAATGCCCTCTTCTTCATCCGGCGCCTGGTCATCCCTGATAAGGGCGGTAACGGCGTCGAGCAGTTCGCCGGTGCCGCTGCCGCTCATCGACGACAAAAAATAGATCTCGTCGAATCCAAGGCTATAAAATTCGGCCGCTTCGAGGAGCCGGTCGCTGTTGTCGACCTTGTTCACGGCAAGGAAGACTGGTTTGGTAGAACGTCGCAGGACATCGGCCATGGCCTCGTCTAACGTCGTGATGCCGGTGGCGGCATCGACCATGAATATCAGGGCGTTGGCCTCTTCCAGGGCGATGAGCACCTGCTTTTTTATCTCTTGCTCGAATACGTCGTCGCTTTCGGGCACGAACCCGCCCGTATCGATCAGGTTAAAATTCTTCCCTGCCCAATCGGCTACACCGTATTGCCGGTCCCGGGTCACCCCGCTGATGTCGTCGACGATCGCCTTGCGCTGTTCGAGCAGGCGATTAAAAAATGTACTCTTTCCCACATTGGGCCGGCCTACGATAGCCACTGTAAATCCGCTCATATCAATTATATAATATACTTATTCTTTGCCAAGCACCGACTCGTTCAATTATATCCGTATTCCTTTAAAAAAATGTCCGTATCCCGCCATTTCGGGCGGACTTTGACAAATAATTCCAGAAACACCTTCCGATCGATAAATTTTTCGATGTCGACACGGGCCCTCGAGCCCAGTTCTTTTATCATTTTCCCACCCTCGCCAAGGATGATCCCCTTTTGCGTTTCCCTTTGCACGATGATATCCGCCCTGATCTTGGTAAGCGTGGATTTCTCCTTGAACTCCTGCACCAGCACGGTCGCCTGATAGGGGATCTCATCGCCATAGAGAAAGAAGATCTTTTCCCGGATCAGCTCGCCTACAAAAAATTTTGTAGGCAGATCGGTCAGATCGTCGCCTTCAAAAAAAGGCTGACCTTCCGGCAAAACGCTGAGTACCGCCGTCATCAGTCCCTCAATATTGACTTTTTTCAGCGCCGATATAGCCACCACCTCGCGGCAGTAGGGCTTCGCCGCAAAGAATGCGCGGGCCTCGGCGATCTTATCTGCCGCCATCCCATCCGTTTTGTTCAGGACGACCAGCGCCGGGGAACTCAGCCGGAGCGCCTGGAAAAGCCGGTCGTTCTCCTCCCAGTCATCCCGGATGTCGAGCAGGAGCAGCGCGAGATCGGCGTCTTCGAGCGAGCTCTTTACCGCCTGCATCATTTTCTCGTGCAGTTTATACCGTGGTTCGATGATCCCGGGGGTGTCGGAGAAGATGATCTGGTAGTCCTTTTCCGTAAGGATGCCCTTGATCCGGTGGCGTGTCGTCTGCACTTTGGGGGAGACGATAGCCAGCTTTTCGCCCATGAGAGCGTTTAGCAGAGTGCTTTTCCCGGCGTTAGGTTTACCAAATATGGAGACGAATCCGACTTTCATACTCAAAGATAAAAAAAGGACCTCTTTTAGAGGTCCTGGTTGCGTTGCGAAGGGTGGGATCGAACCACCGACCTTCGGGTTATGAGCCCGACGAGCTACCGCTGCTCTACTTCGCGATGTGGACGGCAAAATTAAGATAAAATACGTTCCCGGCCAAAATAAAGGGGATTTAATACAAATTTTCCCGATCCGATATGAGGAAGCCATCTTCGACAACTGGTTCATCCAATTCGGGCAATTCCTGGGTTCGCTGTAAAGTTATCAGCTGCTTTTCTTCACCGTACTCGCGCCGCTGGAGTGGGATTCCCTGATCGTGCCGTCCCCTTTGTAGTAGACGCTGCTGGCACCGGAAGCGTCCGCGATGATCAGGTCTTTGTTGACGGTGACACGGATGTCGGAGGCGCCGGAAGCATGGACGGTACAGCTCTGCGTAACAAGATCATAGCCCTTTACATCGCTGGCGCCGGAGGAGCGGAAGGTGGCCATATCCGATACGACGCCCGTAATATGAGCATCCGAAGCGCCGCTTTGGTCCATTTTCAATTGTTTGACGTCGACAGCGCCTTTGAAATCGGAGGCGCCGGAAAGCGTTATGTCCAGCCGATCACCCGTTATCACCCCATCCACGAAGATATCGCTGGCGCCAGAGGCCTCCAGCCGGTCCAGCACCGTAAAAGATACATACGCCTTGAGCTTGGTACTGCCTATCGACCAGCGCGGATTGTCAAGACTGATCTTCAGGATGCCGTCCACCACTTCCGTGCGGATGCGGTCCCGCCACTTGGTATCCGGGGCGCTGACGACGACCGTTTCCTCATCACCCTGGCTGAGATAGAGATTGATGGCATTGGAGACCTCGATACCGTGGTAACCCTTTACCGGCCGCTGCTCCGCATTAGCATCGTGGATAACCGTTTTTTGAGCCCTTGACGTGAAAGCGAACAGCCCAACTACCATTATGAGAAGCGTTTGTCGCATAGAAACAAAAATAGGCAAAAGATCAATCCCGGTGGGAGATGCTTCCCGAGCCGCTGGCGCTTGAGGACCGTACAACGCCGTTGCCTTTGTAGTGCACGTCGCTGCCGCCGCTGGCAGATGCCGTAAGCTCCTTGTTTACAGTTAAATAAGCATCACTTCCACCACTGACGTCCACGTGGCAGTCATCGGCCGCCAGATCATAGCCATGGTAGTCGCTGCCGCCGCTGGTGTGCACATAGAGAGTGGTGGCGGACCCGCTGACATAGGAGTCGGCCCCCCCGGATTGCGTGATGGAGAGTTCTCCGATATTCATTTTACCGTGAAGATCACTCCCGCCGGAAAGGCTCATTTTCAGGCGGTCAGAATGGATGGGGTCTTCGAAAAAGACGTCGGAGCCGCCGGATGCATGCAGCAGGTCGATGGTCTTGCAGGACACATAGGCCTTCAAGTGCTGGTTGTTCCAATTTCCCCAATGAAACCCATGATCCTCTATATAGATCTTCAGAATGCCGTCGACCACATCGACCTTTATCCGGTCGCGAACATCGAGATTCGCGGCGCTGACGGCCACGGCCTCCTCATTGCCCTGGCTAAGGTATAGATCGATACCGCTGGAGATCTCGACGCCATGGAAACCCTGTGCGGAGCGCTTTTGGGCGTTCTTATCGTCGATCACCTTTCCTTCCTGGGCAGTGGCGGCAAACGAGACAAAGGCGAAGGCTGCTACAAGTATAGTATTTTTCATAATTCGCTTTTTTCTAAAGACAATCAATCCGCAAGGATGTTGCACATAAGTTGGACGGGCAGCGACAGCACAAAGTTACAAACTGGCCCAAAAACACCTATTTTTGTAGCCTGTTCTTCGGGGTGCTGTCTTGCCGGTAGGGCCGGACGGCTGAGAAATACCCGTAGAACCTGATCAGGGTAATGCCTGCGCAGGGAAAATGAACAACTATGAGAAAATTCTTAACCATTTGCCTTGCGGCGCTGTCTGCCTGTGCGCAGGCTCAAACCGACACTGTAACTGCCGCTAGAAACCACGATTCCCTGAAACTTTTTCTTCAGCCTGTTGAGGTCAGGGCCCTGCGCGCCGGGGAAAAGGCCCCTTTCACAAAGACCGATATCGGGAAAGCGCAGATCGAACAGACAAATATCGGTCAGGACCTGCCCTTCCTTTTGAACCAGACCCCTTCGGTGGTCATCAATTCGGATGCCGGAAATGGCGTGGGCTATACGGCCATTTACATCAGGGGCACGGACGATTCGCGTATCAACATGACACTCAATGGCATCCCCTATAACGATGCGGAAGAACAGGCCATCTATTTTGTAGACCTCCCGGATTTCGCGAGTTCGGTGAACAGCATCCAGATCCAACGCGGAGTGGGTACATCGTCCAATGGCGCCGGGGCCTTCGGTGCGACCATCAATTTCTCCACCAATGAGTTCAACGATAAGCCCTATGGCGAGTTCAACAACAGCTTTGGGAGTTTCAACACCTGGAAGAATACCGTAAAAGCGGGATCGGGATTGATCGATGGACACTTTACCGTCGATATGCGGCTCTCTCGTATCAGCAGCGACGGGTATATCGACAGGGCATCGAGCGACCTGAAGTCGTTCTATTTTTCGACGGCCTGGTATGGCAAGAATTCTTCACTCCGGTTCAACATCCTGCAAGGAAATGAGAAGACCTACCAGGCCTGGAACGGCATTCCACTGGCGAAATGGGAGGGCAACCTGCCGGCACTGGAACAGCATTACCAGGACAATGTGGGCTCCCTTTATTTCAACCAGCAGGATTCGCTCAACCTCTTCCGCTCCAGCAACAAGACGTACAACTACTTTACCTACAAGAATCAAACGGACAATTACTGGCAGAACCATTATCAGCTTTTTTTCAACCACCGGTGGAGTGATGCGTTGTCGCTCAACACGGCGGTCTTCCTGACCCGGGGCTATGGCTACTATGAGGAGTACCATGACCAGGGCGATTCCGCAAATGCCAAGTACACGGCCTATGGACTTCAACCATACGCGGTAGGCAATGATACTTTCCAAAGTACCAACCTGATCCGCCAGCGGTGGCTGGACAATTATTTCTATGGATCGGTAATGTCACTTCAATACAAGAAAAACAATACGCAGCTTTATTTTGGCGGCGGCTGGGACCGGTATGACGGCAAGCACTATGGCTATGTGACCTGGGCCGCCAACGGCGGGTTCCCGGACGACTACCGCTATTACTATGAACCGGCAATAAAGATCGACTATAACGTCTATGCCAAGTTGCAGCAGCAACTGGGTAAACGCTGGACTGCCTTTGCCGATCTCCAATACCGCCATCTGGACTACGAACTGGATGGATTTGACGACAACCCATCGATCCTGGTGCATCCAAAATATAATTTCGTCAATCCCAAGGCCGGGATCACTTATTCACACTATGACTGGCTGGCCTATTTCTCCTATTCCATGGCCGGGCATGAACCCAACCGGGATGATTTCGAAGCAGGTCTCAACGATCAGCCAAAACCGGAAACCCTCCACGACTTCGAGCTGGGACTGCAGAAAAAAAGCCTGCACTATTCCTGGGGTGTCACCACCTACTACATGCTTTATCACGATCAGCTCGTGCTGACCGGTAAGATCAACGATGTCGGGGATTATACACGGGACAATATACCCCGCAGCTACCGGCTGGGCGTCGAATTGCAGGGCAGCGTACGGCCCGTCAACTGGTTCTCCGCCGATGGCAATCTGTCGCTGAGCCGAAATAAGGTGTTCAACTACGTGGAATACGACGACGACTATGACAATGGCGGCCAGGTGACCCATGCCTACAAGACAACGGACATTGCCTTCTCGCCGACCGTCGTAAGCGCCGTCACCGCGAATTTTATGCCGCTAAAACACCTGACGCTTAGCCTCCCCGCCAAATACGTCAGCAAGGAATACCTCGACAACGCCCAGCAGGAGACCAGGAAACTGAACGGCTATTACGTCCAGCAATTCCGGGCGATCTATACGATACCCGGCAAGGTCGCCAAGGAAACTAATATCATTTTCCAACTGAATAACGTCTTCGACAAACGCTATACGCCCAATGGCTATACCTATAGCTATGTCTACGGCGGCCAGCTCGTGACCGAGAATTTCGTCTTCCCCATGGCGGGCACTAATTTCATGCTGGCCGTAAATATTAAGTTATGATGATCCTTCAGTTCTGGATCAGGATGATCTTTTCGCGATTAAGCGGTATGCTGTCTGTGGGGAGCAATTTCATGGTCACCCGGATAGCCTTTCCTTTCCACTCTCCGGCAAGCTGCAACTGATCCTTCCCGGGATAGGAATAATGGAAAAGATGCCGGTTGGTACTATCAGGATTGGCATGAAAAGTATAAGTTCCTTTGACGCTATCCACATCGCAGGTATAACGATCCTGCCCGTCCGACATATTGCAAACCACCACGCGGCCGCCGTACATCAGTAACCGCTTCCAGCGGAGGGTGTCAGTCATAAGCGGCGGCAGCGTGTCCCCCGCAACAAAGCTGGTGACATTGTAGATCTTCTCGCCCTTTTTATTGCTGATGTCTTTAACATACCTATCGTAATTCGCAATTGCAGGGAACAAACAGAACAGAAAGGGGAAAAAGATCAGCGCAGCAGCCAGTGTGAGCCGCTTCCACCTTGGGCCAAAAGAATAATGCGACTGTCGGGCGGGTACAACTTTTTCAAAGAAAAAGAACTGGATCAACCTGTTGCTATAAGGCGCAAGCAGGTAAAGGTTGTACACAAGCAATTGCGCGGAGTACATTTTTACGGGTATATTGTAAAACCAATTCAACGCAACCACATTTATAAGTATGGCCATCAAAAGCAGATAACCAACCAGGAGGGTGCGCCGATTGAATAGCAGAAGTCCGGCTGTCACCTCAAGACCTCCCGTAAGGATCATATACCCCGGCGACATCCCCATAAATCTCCATAACACAAGGAACCTGCTTTGCTCGCCGTAATTAGAAAGCATGTCAGCAGAGGTTGGCCAGGGCATCTGCACCGGTATGACCTTGTCGAGACCATAGCCGATAATCGTGATGGCCAGTACGTATCTCAGGTAGACGTTAAACCAGAAGAATAATTTGTTGCAGTCTCTCCTGCGTTTGTCGGCAAGCGTCCAGACGATGGCCGCAATCGCCGACACCAACGCAAGACTGAGGTAGAATACCGTGGCAAAATGATTGTCCTGAGGCCATCCATCGTGTACCTTCGGGTCATATCCCGTGTGAAAAAGATGAGCGTCCAGCCAGGAGAAAGGGCGCACGAGCCAGCTGAAGACGATATCGAGTGAAAACTTTTTGACATGGATCGCGTCAAAGAAGAAAAAAGTGTAAATGTCCCAGTTGATGATTGTCGTAAGACCAAAAAATAAAAAAGCGAATCGAAAGGCGAACTTTTGCCCGTTCGACCAGGGCACGGTCAGCGTTTGGTCCATACAGTTGAGTTTGGAGTGGTGTTCAATAAATCTACTTCTTTTCGTACATTAGTAGATCATCGCTCCAACACTATTTGCGCTTATGATACAAAACTCCCCTTATACCCCGAGGCTGCCGCGTCTCAGCTTGCCCCGTCTTGGCTCGCTTCGCGTCAGCTTGCTCTTCCTTGGCCTGCTCGCCTCCGCGCCAGTCTTTGCTATGGACCTGACAGCGCGATCCGCAGCGGGCCTTCCATCCGATTCCATTCCGGCACCAAAACGACCAATCCGCCCCGCCGACATCTACCGTCTGCCGGTCCTGGCCGACCCCCAGGTCTCTCCCGACGGAAAATGGGTATCGTATACGCTGACGACCATCGATTCGCTAAAGGACAGCCGCAACTCCGATATCTGGATGGTATCCCGGGACGGCGCCCAGGACATCCAACTGACGAGCAGCCCCGACGGGGAATCGAGGGCCCGCTGGAGCCCGGACGGGAAATGGCTGTCATTCCTCTCATCAAGGCAAGAAGGCAAAGGCGCACAGGTTTGGCTGATGGACCGCCGCGGCGGGGAGGGCAAACGGCTGACGGAGATCAAAGGTGGAGTCGACGACTATGCCTGGAGCCCGGATGGCAAACGCCTCTTATTGACGATCACGGACGCGGAACCCGAGGACACCGGCAAGGTCAAGACCACGAAGCCTTATGTCATCGACCGCTACCAATACAAGCAGGATGTGGATGGTTACCGGTATAAAAAGATCCATAGTCATCTATACTTCTTCGACATCGCGACAAAAAAACTGGATACCCTGACAAAAGGCGGCGACTACGACGAAGAAGGCGCCGTCTGGAGCCCGGATGGGTCCGCAATCGCCTTTGTAAGCAACCGGACGCCGGACCCCGACAAGAACGAGAACAGCGATATCTACGTGATCGAGGCAAAGCCAGGCGCCGCGATGCGCCAGCTCACGACCTGGAAAGGCAGCGACAATTCGCCGCGCTGGAGTCCCGATGGATCACAGATCGCTTATACCCGCTCGGTCTCGGATGAAGACTATCACATGTACGATGAGCCGGTCTTGTGCGTGATCCCCGCCGCGGGCGGTGAGCCAAAACTGCTGAGCCGCGACCTGGACCGGCCAGTGTTCAATCCGCGTTGGAGCAAGGACGGGAAGAACATTTGGGCACTCATAGAAGACAATATGCAGCAGTCTGTCAGCGCCTTCCCCGTCTCGGGCGGTAAACCAGAAACAACGACCCCCCTGGAAGGCGGCGTATGTACGGCATTGGAGATCTCCGGCGATTCGCGTGTTGTCCTTTATTCTGCGCCGCAACACCCGGCCGAGCTCTACACGTTCCAAATACACGACAACCACGAATTCATATCGAGCTCGACAATATTACTTACCCATCATGCCGACAGTTTTCTTGCGCCTTTGAAACTGGCCAACATCAATGTTTTCCAATCGCAGAGCGTTGACGGCACCAAGGTTTCTGGCTATTACTACAGGCCAGTGGATTCGCCTGCGGGCCAGAAGCTGCCCATGATCCTCTTCATCCACGGCGGTCCCGTCGGACAAGACGCCTTTGGTTTTGATATGACGCGACAGATCCTCTCCGGCGCCGGCTACGTCGTAGCAGCAGTCAACTACCGCGGCAGCAGCGGCCGCGGCATCGCCTACAGCAAAACAATCTCAGCCGACTGGGGGAACAAAGAAGTCCTAGACCTGCACGGCGCAGTGGACTGGCTTGTCAAAAGCGGCATCGTCGATTCCGCCCGCCTCGGCGTGGCCGGCTGGAGCTATGGCGGCATCCTCACCGACTACCTGATCGCTTCCGACACGCGGTTCAAGGCGGCCAGCAGCGGGGCCGGCACCGGCTTTACCCTGTCACTTTATGGGGTAGACCAGTACATTAATCAATACAACAATGAGATCGGGCCGCCATGGAAAGCCATCGACCGTTACCTGAAGATCAGCTACCCCCTGTTAAAGGCCGACCGCATAAAAACGCCCACGCTGTTTATGAGCGGTGAAAAAGATTTCAATGTACCTACGGCAGGAAGCGAGCAGATGTACCAGGCGTTGCGGACCCTGGGCGTGCCGACGGAACTGATCATCTATCCCGGTCAGTTCCATGGCATCTCCATACCTTCTTATCAAAAGGACAGGCTCGATCGTTGGTTGGCATGGTTTGGAAAATACCTGGCGCAACAGCATTAACTAAGGAAACGATCCTGCCAGCCCATCATACCGCCGGTCAGGTTCTTGACATTGGTAAAGCCGGCTGTTTCAAGGATCATACAGGCCTGCCCGCTGCGATTGCCGCTGCGGCAATAACAAATGACCTCCTGATCCTTCCAGTCATCGATTGGATCAGTCTCCATCATGCGGACCTTTCCAAGCGGCAGGAGAATGCCGCCAATATTGAACTCTGCATGTTCACCCGGTTCGCGCACGTCCAACAAGTGCAGAGTCTCTCCGGCGTCGAGCCGGGCTTTTACTTCCTCAACAGAAATAGCTTGCATATTCTTTATCTTTTAATTCAGGGATTGCTCGGAAGTTTGGCACTACTGTCTACGCCGCGAACAGGTTTGTTGATACCCAGATGGATATCGATGGACTGCCCCATGTGAATGCGGTTGGGCTGCCCGCCATCTCCAAATTGCGGCGGATCCTGCTTATAGATATAGGCTTCCGAAGAGTCCCGGACCTCCGGATCGCGGACGACGGCGCCAATGGAGAGTCCGAAGGAATCCAATTTACCCCTGGCTTGCAGATAGGTGAGCCCGGTAAGGTCGGGAACGATGAATTCCTGACCGCCGATGCCACTACCTAAGACCAGGGTAATGGAACTGCCCTGCTGGATCTGCGTGCCGGGCTTGATGGTCTGGTCCTTGTATTGCTGATCGAGGACGGAGTTACGGGCAAAGTCCGGCTTGAAGATCGTATCGCCCAGTTTGAGGCCATACTGCCGCAGGACCGCTTCGGCGCTGCGGAGGCTCATGGACACCAGGTTTGGCATGTTTATAAACGGCGCCTGTGAGCGGTTGATCGTCAGGTAGATGGTCCTGTTGATCTTGACGAGATTGTCCGCTTCCGGGAATTGTTTGACGACCTGGAGCGGGCGCATGGTATCGTTGTAGACGGAGTCCTGGATCTGTACTTCGAAGCCCTGGGCCTCCAGCGTTTTTTTGGCCTCGGTGAACGACAGGCCGGTCACACCCGGGATCTTCATGGTCTTGCCGTGTTGGGTGAGCAGCGCGAGGGAGCCCAGGAAGAGCAAGAGCAGGAGCAGTAAGCCGACGATGCCTGCTACTATGTTGACCCAGAGCGGTTTGGAAGTAAGAAATTTAAACATTAGTGTCGAAGATAAGGAATTTTGTCCTACCGGACTAGGCACCGAGCGCCTCATCGATGAGGGTCGAATAAAAGTCCTTGAGCGACCAGCCTAAGACCCTCAGCTGCTGGGGCACGATGCTGAACTCACTTTGACCAGGAACGGTATTGATCTCCAGCATGAACAGCTCCTTTTTTTCCTCGTTGTAAATAAAGTCTATCCGGATGATGCCGCGGCAGTTGAACACCTGGTAGATCTTTTTTGCCGTGGCCCTGACCTTGGCAGCTATGGCTTCATCCACGATGGCAGGCGTCGTTTCTTCGTTCAGACCGGCGGTGTACTTTGCTTCGAAGTCAAAGAATTCCTTTTTGCTTTTGACCTCCGTGAAAGGGAGCGAGATGATCTCGCCTTTTGAGCGAAAGACCCCGATAGTGAATTCGCGGCCGGCGATGAACTCTTCGATGAGCACCTGGTCGTCTTCGAGAAAGGCCTTCTCGATCGCGGCACCCAGTTCTTCGGAAGGATTGTTGACCCTGGACATGCCGATGCTGGAACCGCCGTTGTTGGCTTTGACGAACACGGGGAATTGCAGGCTTTTGACGGCCTCGTCGGGGCTTTCCATTTTGCCCTTGATGAGGATGGCGGAGCGCGCTACGCTGATGCCGTTGAAGGCGGCAACGGCAACGGTAAACCGCTTATTGAAGGTAAGGGCGCTGACAGCCGCATCGCAACTGGTGTAGGGCAGTCCGAGCAGGTCAAAATAGCCCTGCAGCTTGCCGTCTTCTCCCGGGGTTCCGTGGATGCCGATGAGCACTGCGTCAAACGTTATGCGTTTCCCGCCGATCAGCAGGGAGAAGTCGTTGCGGTCGACCATGATCGTCGTTCCGTCGGGAAGCGCGTGGAACCAACCATCGGTGGTAATATCGATCCGGTATACGGTATAACGGTCATTGTCGAGGTTATTCTGGATAGTGATCGCACTTTTATAAGAGATGACCGATTCACCGGAATAGCCGCCGGTGACGAAGGCGATGGTAGGCTTCATGAAGGGAAAATAATTTGGGCAAATATCGGCATTTGACGAGACAAAAATGAAACATGCAAATATCCTATTTGCCAAGAAAAGAAAGGTGAAGGAAGTTGCCCCTTCACCCTTATTCGTGACGGGAAATATCACCCGCCTATTTGCATGTAGCACGAAGCTACATTGTTAAACATTTTACTACCCTGAAGTTAAGGGTTTTCGCGATCATTCCCAATTATTAGAACCCGATTTATCCACAACCTGCCGGGAAATTTGCAACCCGGCGACCCCTTAAAGATGCAGTTTCTCTTTCTTTGTGAGGAGCTCGTCGACCGTTTCCCGGTACATCTCATCGGGGACGCAGCAGTCTACGGGACATACGGCCGCACATTGGGGCTCTTCATGGAAGCCCTGGCATTCCGTGCATTTATTTGGAGTAATATAGTAGGTGTCTACGCTGATGGGCGCATTACGTTTGGCGGCGTCTACCACGGTGCCGTCGAGCAGCGTAAAGGGTCCTTTTACGCTGGTGCCGTCCGTGAGCGCCCACTCTACGCCGCCCTCGTAGATGGCATTATTGGGGCACTCCGGTTCGCAGGCGCCGCAATTGATGCATTCTTCAGTTATCTTAATAGCCATTTTTTAAAATTAGGAGGTGATTAAAGCTACCTTTGCGCAAATATAGCGTGGTTTTTATGAAGTTGGAGCAACGTATCGATTTATTGAAAAGTTTGGGTGAATACTGTTTATCGTCGGAACCGGCATGGGAAGCCGCAAAAAGAAAAGCGCATGCTGCGAACGGCTGGTTCATTCCGGAATTTGTGGATGAAGCGGTGCGGCGGATCGTCACAGGGTATTTACAGCCGGAACGGCTGGCCGCCTGGACGGAACGGTATGCGGTGGCAACCGAAAAAACCCATCCCCGGACGGTCGGTCTGGTAATGGCCGGCAATATCCCGCTGGTAGGCTTCCACGATTTCCTGTCGATATTCATATCGGGCCACCGGCAATTGATCAAGCCGTCGGTTCGGGATGAGGCACTGATCCGCCATTTAGTGGAGTGGATGGGCGAACCAATTGCGGACACTGTGGGGTTTGCCGAACGGCTCAACGGATGCGATGCCTATATCGCTACCGGGAGCAATAATTCGGCGCGGTATTTTGATTATTATTTTGGAAAATACCCGAACCTGATCCGGCGCAACCGGACTTCGGTGGCCGTCCTGACGGGGACCGAGACCAGCACCGAACTGGAGGCCCTCGCGGACGATGTCTACCTTTATTTTGGGTTGGGATGCCGGAATGTCACCCAGTTGCTTGTTCCCGAGCACTATGATTTCCTGCCCTTGCTGGAGGCTTTCAAAAAATACGACCACCTGGCCGATCTCACGAAATACAAGCACAATTACGATTACCAGCTGACCATACTGATTCTGAACAAAAAGTACTATATGGCCAATGACTCGATCCTGCTAACGGAAAATGAGTCCCCGTTTAGCCCCATAAGCGTCTTGCACTACAGGTACTACAGGGCGGGCGAAGTTGCTACCCTCCTGAAGGGGCAAGAATCCGATATCCAATGCGTGGTCGGCACGGCTTCGTCCCTCGGCTTTCCTCCCTCGGACCCTTCGGGTACATTCGGGAACTCCGCAGGCCCGGTCCTCCCCTTCGGCCAGGCCCAGAACCCCCGCCTGGAAGACTATGCCGACGGCGTCGACACCATGGATTTCCTGCAGGGACTGCAATGATGGCAGACTGCCTGTAATTTTTGCCTTTTTTTTCGTAAATTTAGGGTGTGGGCTTGCGATCTACGAAGGTCTTAGTAAATTATTTGTTAAACTGGACCGCCGGTAGAAACACAAATCGAGGGTTGACGTTAATTTAACTACACAGGCATGTAGTTTGTTGAGATGAGTGCCTAAACCGATTAAAACTATCAAATGAGAGCGAAACAAATAGTAGCAGTTGTCCTTATCAGTGCTTCGACTGCGCTGGCTACCATGTGGGGCTATAATCATTTCAATTCCGGCAAAACTTACTTTTATTCCACGGATTCCGGCAAAGTGCCTGCGAACTACGCAAAATTCTTCGAGGGGAAGTACAAGGATGCCGGTGGTCCCGGCGATTTTGTGGAAGCGGCCAGTGCAGCCATCCCCGCCACGGTGCATATCAAGACAAAAACGGTGCGTACCGTCAGCAATAACCTGCCCAAGCACAACCCTTTCTCCGACCTGTTCGGCATAGACCCGGACGATTTCTTTGGGAATGGGAACGGGATGCGTTCCATGCCGGAGATGGCATCCGGCAGCGGGGTGATCATCAGCAACGACGGCTTTATCGTGACAAACAATCACGTCGTCGACGGAGCCGACGAAGTGACAGTTACCCTGAGCAACAGGAGGTCTTTCAAGGCCAGGGTCGTCGGGGCCGACCCGAGCAGCGATCTGGCCGTTGTCAAGATCGACGCGCAAAATCTTCCATTCCTGCTATATGGCAATTCAGATGAGGTAAAGGTCGGGCAATGGGTACTTGCAGTCGGCTATCCGCTGACCCTGGAGACCACGGTGACGGCTGGTATCGTGAGCGCCAAAGGCAGGACACTGGACATCAACCGGCGGCAGAGCCAGAGCCCGGTAGAGTCCTTTATACAGACGGATGCGGCGGTAAACCCCGGTAACAGCGGCGGCCCCCTCATCAACCCGGAAGGCCAGCTGATCGGTATCAATTCGGCCATTGCCTCACCGACGGGTAGCTATGCAGGTTATAGTTTCACTATCCCCGTCAATATCGTAAAGAAGGTCGTCAATGACATCATAAAATTCGGCACATCGCAGCGGGCTTATCTGGGTATACAATATCCCCGGGATGATCTCAGCGAAGACCAGAAGAAAGAGAACGGTATCAAGGACGGCGACGGCGTCTATGTATGGGAGTTGAGCCCGGATGGCGCCGCAGCGCATGCGGGGATCAAGCAAGGGGATGTCATCACCAGGCTCAATGGAGACGAGGTCCTCACCGGAGCCGAAATGGTGGGCAAGATCGCTACCTACAGCCCCGGGGATAAGATCAAGGTCACCTACAAACGGGACGGCAAGGAGTACACTGTGCCGGTTACGCTTAGCAATAACGGCAGCAGTATCTCCACCACCATCGTCAAGACCTCGGTGCTTGACCGGTTGGGCGCCGACCTGCAAAACCTCAGCAAGAAAGATGCAGCCAGCCTGGACATGAAGGGCGGTGTCGTCGTGAAATCGATCCAGGAGAACGGGTTGATGGATAAGGCCAGGGTGCAGGAAGGGTTCATCATTTTGAAGGCCAACGGCGAAGAAGTAAAGAATGTAACTGATCTGCAACAGGTCCTCAGTAAGGCGGCGAATGGTACCGTAAAGCTGGAGGGTGTCTTCCCCGGATATGAAGGGGTGTATACCTATTCGCTAAAGCTTGCTTCGGGAGAATAAGCGCTCATAGGAGTATAAGATACGTTCACAGAGATTAAAATCAAGAAAGAGGCTGGCAGAGATGTCAGCCTTTTTGCTTTTCCAGCACCCTGTAACCCCAGGGATCGAGATGCAACTCCTCAATAAGATCGAAATTGCACCAGTAACCGAGGAATACCTCGCGCCAGGTTCCCTGAAGTAGGATCTCCGAAATAGGAAAGCTGATCTTCTGATTGGACAGGTTGAGGATGACCGCCACCTGATCGTCGCCGGAGCGGCGGGCGAAGGCGAAGCATTTATCGTCAAATTTTGAGTGGAGCCGGTGGATCGTGACTGCCGGATCGCCCGAGCGGAGCGCCGGATTGGTTTTTCGCAGGGTGAGGAGGGCGCGGTAAAAACCATGCAATTCGTAGAGCCCCGTCCAGTCCATAGGATCCTTGTCGAAAAACTTCAATCGTTTATAGTTTGGCATCTCCTGTCCGCTGTAAATAAGGGGCAGGCCATTCCAGGTGGCGCAGAGAATGGCGAATCCGCGGGCCATATCACCCATGCGTTCGTATTCGCTGCCGCTATGGGAGTTCTCATCGTGGTTGGTAGTAAAATATACGCGCAATCCATCGGCCGGAAACATGGTATCGTAGTAATTCAGTACTTCATCGAGGCCCGTGACAGGGGATTCTGTACGCCAGACGGCCTCCATCTTGTGCAGGAGTTTCCAGGTATAGGTGGCGTCGAATACCTGGTGATAGTCGATCTCTTCGCATTCGGCGAGCCAGAAGAGTGGTTTTAGGGGGTCGAGCGCCAGCCTTGCCTCGCGCCAGAAGTCCAGCGGCACCAGCATGGCCATATCGCAGCGGAAGCCGTCGACATCGCTTTTTTCGATCCAGAAGCGCATGACGTCGATCATCGCCTTGCGCAGCTCGGGGTTATCGTAGTTGAGGTCGATGACGTCTGCCCAGCCATGAGGATCGAAGAATTGCCCGTCCTGGTTGCGGCGGTAGTATTCGGGATGTTCCCTTGTCCAGCGGTGGTCCCAACCGGTGTGGTTGGCAACGATATCGATGATGACGTGGAGGCCAAGTGCATGTGCTTCCCTGACCATTGTGGTGAAATCTTCCAGGGTACCGTACTCGGGATTGATGGCGGTATAGTCCGAACAGGCATAGTAGCTGCCGAGGCTGCCCAGTCGCTTTTCCACGCTGATGGGCGTGATGGGCATGAACCAAAGGACCTCGATGCCCATGTCCTTGAGACGCGGCATTTCGAGGGCAAAGGCCTTTATGGTTCCCTCCGGGGTGTATTGGCGGAGATTGACTTCATAGATATTGGACGAACTGATCCAATCTACCGGACGAAATGCTGCACTCATAGAATTCCATGCTAGAGGGTAAAGTTACCACTTATTCCGCTCTTTTGTACCTTTGGGCCTCATGAAGCAATTCGAGATTCCGATCATCTATAAGAGTCCACTGATTGCTGCCATCAAGAACAGGCGCAAGCAGCAGGACAAGTTAAAAAAGGACTTCAG
>Ga0302309_10001625_pt1 | contig 20076 bp, 23 predicted proteins | sample III_Palsa_N1_1_FD_200453 | JGI IMG/M metagenome (GOLD analysis project Ga0302309, IMG submission 200453) | Peat permafrost microbial communities from Stordalen Mire near Abisko, Sweden - III_Palsa_N1_1 | ecosystem: Environmental > Terrestrial > Soil > Palsa > Peat permafrost | place: Sweden... | reverse complement strand
GCCAGTATTTGGGTAGCAATGGTTACAAAGTAGGCCTAACCGGAAAAAATCACAGCACTACTCCCCGAACGGTTTTTCCTTTCCAAATTATTAAAGGGTTTGAAACAAACTGCCTTTCTACCACCGATAACTATTACTTGGATAGTGTGAAGCAATTCATTACCAAAAAAGACAAACCATATTGTTTGTTCGTCATGATCATTAACCCTCATATTCCCTGGTCGGTAGGTAATCCTGCTGAATTTAACCCGGATAAATTAGTGTTACCGCCAAATTGGGTGGACACGAAAGTAGGCCGTAACAAATTTTGTAAATACCTGGCAGAGGTACGGGAACTGGATAATCAGGTGGGCGACATATTAAAAATGTTAAAAAATACCGGTCAGGATCAAAACACCATGGTTGTTTTTTTGGGTGAACAGGGGCCTGAATTTCCGGGCGGAAAATGGACCAGTTGGGATTATGGGCAAAAGAGTTCGATGATTGCGCGTTTATACGGTAAAATAAAACCGGGTACTGAAACAAATGCTATTGTACAATATGAAGATATAACACCTACCTTGATTGATATTGCAGGAGGAAAACCTGTTGCAGGACTTGACGGGCATAGTTTTTTACCGGTGCTTTATGGTAAATCGAACCAGTTCAGGGATTATGGCTATGGAATTCATAACAATATCCCGGAGGGCACGGCTTATTCTATACGCAGTGTACGCGACACTAAGTACAAGCTTATTTTAAATTTAAGTGCGCCGGAAAAATATTATAACAAACCGATCATGAACCCGGCACATAAAAACAGCATTTGGGCTTCATGGGTCAGGCATGCCAATACGGATAACAATCCACATGACCGGTTTATTGTTCAGCGTGAAGTAAACAGGCCGGGTACCGAGCTCTACAATATGCAGGCTGACCCTTATGAACTACAAAACCTGGCAGGAGATACTAAGTATAAAAGTATTATAGCGGCGCTTACTCTTAAATTGAAGGAATGGATGAAACAGCAGGGCGATGCAGGCGCTGTAGTTGATCGCCACTATCCTAACACTGGTAATGATAAAGCCGACTGATTAAATTAATCTGACCATGCTTTTAAAACGAACGCTAAACTTTTACGTCGTATTGCTGATTGTGGCCTGGGGCTGCAAACATAAACCTGTTAATGCTTCAAAAATCCCAATAGTACCTATTTCAGAACGATACATGATTTGCTGTGAATCCAATATGCCGCGGAGGTATTCGGGATTGGAAGTAAAAGTAATCAATACAATAAACTTTCCTGCTAAACTCGCATCCCATCAGGGTATGGTATGGGTTAATGGAGGCACTTTTATGATGGGCGGTGACAACTACCAGGCGGCAGCCGATGAGTTTCCAAAACATAAAGTTATTGTAAAAGGATTTTGGATGGACGCAGCAGAACTGACCAATGCACAGTTTGAAAAATTCGTAAACGCTACAGGCTACATAACTACGGCTGAAAGAAAGCCCGATTGGAATGAGCTCAAAAAACAATTTCCGGCAGGCACTCCGGAACCGCCTGATAGTTTGTTAGTACCGGCTTCTCTTGTTTTTAACCCGCCAAAATACACGGTTGATTTGACCGATTACACACAATGGTGGGTATGGAAAAAAGGAGCCGATTGGCGGCATCCGCATGGGCCAAAAAGCAGTATCGCAGGTAAAGGTAATTATCCGGTAGTTCAGATCTCCTGGTATGATGCGGTAGCTTATTGTAAATGGGCCGGCAAACGCCTTCCGACCGAAGCTGAATGGGAATGGGCTGCACGTGGCGGATTGAAAAACAACATTTATCCCTGGGGAAACGAACCGGTCAATTCGGGAAAACCGAAAGCGAATACATGGCAAGGGCGTTTCCCGGATAAAAATATGATGACCGATAAATATTATTATGCTGCACCTGTCGGCTCTTACGCCGCCAATGGGTTTGGCTTGTACGACATGGCAGGTAATGTATGGGAATGGTGCAATGATTTATATGATAGCAGTTATTATGACAAGGTTAATACATCGTCAGGCATTGTAAACCCACAGGGACCGCTTAAAAGTAGTCAAAATCCCTACATTACTAAGCGGGTACTTCGTGGCGGATCGTTTCTTTGTAATGACAGTTACTGTTCCGGCTTTCGGGTTGCGCGCCGAATGAAAAGCACGGAAGACAGTAGTACTGAGCACGTTGGATTCCGATGTGTGATTGGAGTTGATCAATAATAATTAGATTTGCTTAATAAACTAGGTTGGAATTAAGCAGCACTCCTAAAATACTTAGTTAAATTCAGGAAATAAATCAAAAGTCAGATTGCTTTTCATTAAATTTTTAGCCTGGCCCCTTCTATGCCTGAACTGATCCCTGTATTGAAAAAGATTGTAGTCATAAATCCCGGCATTAATATTCTTGCGACGTCGTTTAGCCGCCGGCCTGGTTAAAAACTAACAATCAATTGGTTGGAGGTTCGCTGAATACTTCAGCTTCCCCGGTATTTGCCAATTACCTGGTGAAATATATGCAGTCAATAAAAGCCGAAGGAATTACCATCGGTGCAATAACCCCCGCAAAATGAACTCGGGGATAGTACAGAAAATCTAAGCATGTACTTCACGCCCGTGGCAGAAGCTAATTTTATAAAAATAATCTCGGTCCGGCCTTTAAAGCCGCCGGTTTCACTATAAAACAAAGTCGCATTAAGTTGTCTTGGCAATCTTTAAAAACATAAAAGTTCAACTAAGTGACAATGATTCATCAACTCAACTTTCAGCAATGGCAAATTTAAGGATCGCAGTGAAAAAACAACAAATTTTTATTGGTCGTATACTGCTAAATAGAGCGATCAATGTCAAACAAATTTCAAGGCAATTAGCCATTTCCCGGAACACCGTGAAAAGTTATATCAAATATATGGTTCATTTGTTGATGACTGTTCAGTTAGAAGTGAGCATCTGGGAAAGATGCGGCCGAACTCAGAAAGGCCGACGAAAAATGAAACGTAACTAATTTACCCGTGATAATATTTTATTTTAAACTACGGCAACTTTATAATCGCATCCTACTGCAACGTGAACAACTTCTACTTCCTTCTGCTCAAATCTCACCTCCCATTCTTCCAGCATATTGAAGATAGGGAGAAGTGCCAAACCCTTTTCTGTAAGCGAGTACTGTACTCTTGGGGGTATTTCCTTAAATTTCTGACGGATAAGCAGACCATCGGCTTCCATCTCCCGAAGATGATCTGTAAGGACTTTACGGGAAATGACGTGTATGCGGGCAGCGATCTCACCAAAACGCAGTGCGCGGTGGCTGATCACGAGCACTATAATGGGCTCTTAACTCCCTTGATACCTTCTCCCATTCAATTTATGATTTTCGACAAAACTATTTTAAAGACATCTGTTAATTCTTCATTTTTTTCGAATTTAAAGGCAGTTGAGGATGGTCAATATCAGCGGTAATCCAATGAGAATCAATAATTTCTAATTTAACCTGCGTTCGTTGACAGTTATGATTTTATCAGTTGCGCTTGCAACTCGATCCTTAACCAGGCCATTCTCATCAAATGAATCTAATTCAATACCATAGGTATGATGCCAAATCCTTGTCGAACGATCTTGCCATTCTTCCTCATAATTAACTGATATTTTATTTGATGAGATATTCCATACTTCTTTTGAGATTTTATAATGCAATTCATTGGCAAACCTTTCTTTCAAAACGGATACGATTGTCCTCCTCCCTGCTAAAAACGTATTCCCATCCCGCCAATTAGCCTGAGGAGAATATAACAGCGCAATTTTCTCCGGATCTCTAGAGTTCCAGACACTTTCATCCAATGTGATTTTAGCGATTGCTGATTGCCTCGTTAGCGGAGGAATTATAATATTGCCCTGTGCCTTGACTAAATTTCCAAGACTCAGGACAATGGGAATAATCAATGTCCGGATAAGGCTGAAATTAAATTGATATAGTTTGGAATGGAGGTAGTGCTTATGTTTTGTCTGCATAGTCTTAACTAAAATCACTTTTAAATGAATAAGACGCGTTGCTCGCTTACATTGTTTGGTGAACAGTTGTTAATCTAAATGGCGATAGTTATACTAGTCTGTTAATGAGAAAGTTAATTTAAATTTAATTGGCTAAATCTAACTTAATCTGACTGTAATTTCAGGCAATCGCTAAACCAGATGTGATTTTGCGCAATAGATATGGTTTAGATGGTCAGAAAGATATTCCAGGTCTTTTCGGGCCAGAAAAGGAAGAAAAAAAAGTTAACATTCTCAAATTAAAGAGTCCTATCTCAAATCTATAGGATTTAATAAACAATTACAGTTAGGTCTAATCCCAGTGAGTCATATAAATCGATCATTCTTTCAGTTTTGCCTGGTTCACCATTCCAAAAACAAATGCAGGAATCGGCATATCCTGCCATCAACATATTAAATAAATAAAGTAAATGATCAGATTCCATATTTTTTTTGGGGAACTCAGCTACTTCATATCCAAACTCAGCTGAAAATCTTTGACCAAGCATTGCTGCCCCCTCAGTAACATCGGAGACAATTTCAATATTTTTTGACTTCGTTTTACTGTTCAACAGCTTAAAAACATTTTTCTTAAGTAAGTCGTAATTGGTAAAATCTGAGTCTCCTGAGATTATGAGTTTAAAAGTCATGATTTTATGATATTTAATTTACAGCCTGTATTATTTTTATTTGTGCGTAACATCAGCCTTCCTGATAAGCCCAATGCACGATTACCGTGCCGATCGCAGAACTTGCGCCAAGAGCCTCAATTCTTTTACTTTTTCAGGTTTAATGCTAACCATAGTCAGTTCATATCCTTTTTCAACCAGCATTTTTGTCATCGGCTGACCAATATTTCCTAATGAGCTTGTTAATATAATTTTTCTTCACTGTTTTTATCTTTATGTTTCACAAAATTGGTTTATGTGATGATTATTGATGTAGCCAATCAGCTTTTTATGCAGTTTATTCCTGTGTATTCAGTTATAAATCGTTGGATCTTACAGCAGGTAACTGCCATTTATATTTTACTGCAGCAATGCGTATAGCGCAGATAACCGATAAGGCTATCAGCTCGCTTATTTGCAGTTCAAAAAAAGGTAACAACAAACAATAAAGTATCCCGCCTGCGATGCAGGCAGTTGCATAGATTTCCTTCTTAAATAAAACAGGTATGGTTCCCAAAAGCATATCCCTGAGGATTGCACCGAAACAGGCAGAAATTGTTCCCAGTGCAATACATATCATCGGGTTCAGCCCGATCCGCAATCCTTTTTGGATACCCGATACAGTGTATAGTCCTAACCCGAGTGTATCAAAAATAAATAATGGTATCCTGACACTCTTCAGCAACCCCCGGAATAAGACCGCCACTGTACCGGAAATGCCGATGACGTATACAGCGGTCATATCTGTCATCCAGCTTACCGGTTGTATCCCAATCAATAAGTCAAGTATAGTTCCTCCGCCAAGAGCAGTGATAAAACCGATCATCAGTACACCGAACAAATCCAGCTTTTTCTGAATGGCTGAAAATATCCCGGAAATGGTAAAGGTCGAGGTGCCCAGCAACTCGACCAAATGAGAGACATCTGTATTTGTTATTTTCAAGCTATCGGTGATCTTTAAAGTTTCCAATACAATTTACTTCCAGGTTCAGGAACATATTTTCCTGTTCCGCTTTAAACAATAACCTCGATCTATCATCATTCCACAACAGCCGACCACATTCATCAATTATAAATAACCGCTCTCTTAAATTTTGATAAGAAGACGCGTCGCATTGATAGTAAGTGACCAGTGTTTGCCAGAAATCAATTTGTTTCATGCCAAGCAGATTACAGGTCTTTTTAAACATAGCCACTGTTTTTTCAAGGGTTTCCGCATAGAAAGGATTCAGGTAACATCCGATGATATCTTCATTGATCATAATTTTGATCCTGTCCAACACTTCGGCGCTGACTGGGAAAATTTCCGATGCACGGTCAATGATCTTCAATGATTTATGACCCTGAAGATTCCTGTCACCAGCGGCAAATGCATCAGGCTTGCCTATATCATGCAAAGCAAGAAATAAAATGAAATCCTTTGTATTTGTAAAAAGGGATTGTCTTCCTTTGAACCTGACCAGGAAATTATCGATTACTTTAATTGTGTGAATTTCGAGTGTCTGATTTTCCAGATCTTGTATCGGCTGTTCATAACAGCTGCGCAAAACAGAATCGTACTTAAGTGCATTGATTAATACCCGACCATCAATCATGCCACAGCAATACCAGTTCTTCAGCAATGTTTTCACAAAGCCATTATGACTGGTTTTTACTTCCGGTTGTCTGATTGTATTGTCCATTCGACGAGGATGATGTTATACTATAGATTATTCATTTTTATGTATAAATAAAAGAAACCAAAAGCATTTCTGCCTTTGGTTTCAGTGATATATAAGGTTATTTAATTGAACGTTCGCCGGCTTTGATAGGCTTGTCATTCCTACTTGCATAGCGTTCGATAATAATGCCCTTATCGTCAAACAAGACAACTTCGACGCCATAACTATGGTACCATTGACCGCTTTTCGCATCACGCCATTCAGCTTCAAAACGGATCGCGTTTTTGGCCAATTTAGCTCCCCAAATTTCTTTGGAAATCTTAAAATCAGCTTCTTTGGCAAACTTTGCTTTCAGAAAAGCTATGATCGCCGGTCTGCCTTTGATCATATTGATTCCATCACGCCATTCAGCGTCAGGACTATACAATTCCGCTATTTTTTCAGGATCACGGGTGTTCCAGGCACTTTCATTGATTTTAAGTTTTGCTTCTGCTGATTCCTGTGTAAATGGCGGAACCTGTGCCCTAGCAGTTAAATGTAAGGAAGTTATAAAGGTCACCGCGGCTATTACGAACAGCACCTTTAATGAGATTTTACGGCCTGAATTAAACAAGCCTGTTTTTTGATTCGTTTTCATTTTCTTAAGATTAATAGTAAAAAATTTGAGATTATAATTCGCGTGCAGATGCATCAATTGTTTTATCGCTAATACAGCCGAAGCGTTTCCTGATGACACCCTGCTCATCAAATTCCAGCTGCTCATTTCCGTAGCTGTGGAACCACTGGCCATCTGCGTCCTGCCATTCTTCCTGGAAGCGGATCGCATTACGATTTTCTTTTGCGCCCCACACTTCTTTCCGGATCTTGTAATCTTTCTGTTCGGCAAATTTTTCTGCCAGGTAATTCTGAACAGCTTCACGACCGGTTAAAAAAGTCGTGCGGTCCGACCATTCTACGTCTTCGGTGTATAATAATGCAACTTTTGCCGCGTCGCTGGTGTTCCATTCATTTTCATTTAATTGCAGTTTAGCTGCTGCCGTTTCCGCGCTGAACGGAGGTACTAATTCTTTGTTTTCCATTGTTTTTGATTTTAATTATTAACTAAAGTTTTGTTTAATTTATAAGTTGATACTTTACTGTTATCCGTTTCTTTTGATAAATCAAAGGTCGGGAGAACCTGTTTCCTATGACATGGACGGATCGTGTAAGGGCATGGACAATTGCGATGGCATCAGGATTCCTTAGCGGTTTCTGCCCCTCCGGCAACACTGATCCTAAATTTTTTCGCGAATTCCAGCGCTTCCTTTTCCCGTGATTCCTTGTTTCCGCCATACTGTTCAAAGAAGGCTGCTACCGTTTTCCAGGAGGCTGTATCCGGTGTTCCGCTGTGAAATGGCGGGTCGGGCGCATACTCAATATCAAGTTGTATTTCCTTAGCGGCCTCTACACCCCGTAAAATAGCGGCGACTTTAAGCGCGCCGTCTATACCTGCGGTTATCCCGGCAGTACTGATATAATTGCCGTCGATGACGAACCTGGATTTTACCGGGATAGCACCATAGAATTCCAGCAGTTTCCAAGAGGCCCAATGGGTAGTTGCCTGTCTCCCGCGAAGGATGCCGGCAGCGCCACATAACAGCGCACCGGTACAGATAGAAAAAACAAATTTGCCGGACTCAAACTGTCTGCGGATAAATCCTAAAATTTCCTCATCGTGCATTAAGTCCTGCTGTCCCAGCCCTCCGGATACCACGAGCATATCCAATTCTGGGGCTTCGGCAATGCTCAATTCCGGCGTAATGATCAGGCCTTTCACATCCCGAAAGGGTGCAGTGGACTTAGAGATAATGTGCATAATACTGTCAGGCATTCTGGAGAGCACTTCAAACGGCCCGGTGAAATCAATTTGATCCTGCCTCGGAAAGGTCAGAAACCCGATATTGAGCTGGTTCTTTGTTTCAGTCTTGTTTACCTCAGTTTTTGTTTCCGGATCATTTCCCGGTATGATTTTCTCGTTGTTCATTATACTGTTTCTAGTATTATTTTATTTATATCTGCTTTAGCCCTGTTGCCAATGGTGATTGACGATACAAAGATTGCGTTAACCAATTAGCTGAAACATGGATTCATCGTGTGATCGCATGGACAAAAAATCAGAAACGTAAATCAACCTGATTGCCTTTCAGCTTATATCCGTGGTAATAACACGAAGAAACGTTGCCGGATTGACCTTAAAGGGCTACCAATGGCACGAATAGAAGAAATCCATAAAGGAATGGCATTATATAACTGATATACAGTTATTTATAAGGCTCTATAACGGTAAAAATCCATACCGAAAATTAACCTTAAAGACGGAAAATACGTTGTTTGAGTATCTGGAAACGTATGAATCTGCCGTTTTAAACCTAATTATTTAAGAAATCAGGCCGCTAATTGGATAATAAATACCGCCGACAAGCAAGACGGCTACCGCCCGAAAATTAACTGTACCACCCTGAAAGTGGGCGTCACTTAAATCCAGAAATTCCTGTCCGAGATTTTCCCGGATATTATGTATACTCCGCATCAGCGGACTGTTTACTGAAAGTTCCCATAATATTAATCGCCGGGCTTCATTTTGGGATGCAAAAATAACTGAACTGATTTTGCAATACTTTGGTAATCAGTTGTTCGCTTCCTGCAAAGTGTTTACCGGCAAGCATTTCTTTCATCTTATCGGAAAAGACCATCCAGTAATCGTTTTCGAGAATATAGACTTCGACCAGATAATTTACGCTTCCAAAATACCGGTAGATCAGTTTCCGCTCTACCTGGGCATATTTCGCAATTTTGCTGATCTTCAGGTCTGAAAGCCTTCTTTTTTGACCACTTCGCCAACGGCGCGGATTAATTTTTGTTTTGTTAGTTCTTTATCTTTCACACACTTGCCGCTCTGTTATAATTCCTCAATAGTTTGTTCTTGCAAATGAGCCGGAAAAACAAGCAGCCTGCGGGTTTACAGGACTTCGTTTTTAAATCAAAAATGCCAATTTTTGAAGTTACACCTTACTAAGATCGCAGAGAATGACAAATCTTACACAGATTCTGCCATTTTTAGGGATTAAGATCAGTCTCTTCGGTCTAAATCATTCCATTTTGTCATTAGTAATAAAATCAGCACAACCGAAATTAAAACTTCACACCCTTCACCTAATATGGATTGAGTATCAATTTTAATGGTTTTAACAATAATAAAGCTGAAGGCGGAGGTGAAGATTATATAAGCCCCTCCCAATAGCCCACTCAACGTACCGCCATACTGCGAAAATCGTGTCAGACAATAAGCGAGTGTTCCATTCAAAATAAAACCGGCACAGGAACTAACAAAAATAACATAACCGATCAAAGAGTATAAGTTGTGAACATTAAAAGTTATTAAAATAAAACAACCAGTTAATATCAATTGAATGATGACTGCAATCAGCATTTTCTTTAAAAAACGTTTAGCTATTAAGATATTCGATAACATGCTGCCGGCCAGGAAAGCAATTCCAGAAATCATCGAACATCTGCCGGTCACCGTTGGAGCAAAATGCATTAGTTTTTCGATAAGAAAAGGACTTGACATATTATACACCATTAATACGCCATAGGAAAGGCCTAAAATTAAAAGGCCGGCCGTAAAATCTTTGGTGAGAATCATTTTTTTTGTAGGCTGCTCCTATGATTTTTATTCGAAACGGCGTTTTGGTTTTAATCGTTTCACCACTTAAAATCATCTCCAGTAAAAGAAATAAGCCTCCGAGGCAAGCCAAAAAATAGAAGTTCGCATGCCAGCCAAATTGAGTTTGCAAAAAACCGCCAATGAAAGGAGCTATTATTGGTGCCGCTGACCAGAAAACAGAAAATAAGCTGGTGTAATGCTTTAGTTTTGCACCTGAAAACAAGTCAAAGAAATAAGCTCTTTTACTGACTAAAATTGCTGCAGACGAGACACCCTGCACCGCTCGCATAAAATATATTAGTAGAAGATTTTCAGAGGTCGCAATTACAAGGCTAGCAATAATAAATCCGGCAAGCCCGATCAGATTCGGAATATAGCGACCAAAGCTATCCACAACGCCACCTATAAGTAATTGACCGACACCATAGGCCCCCAAAAAAATTGCGATGGTAAACTGAATAGCTGCAGGACTTGCATTTAACTTAGCGCTTATATCCGGCAACGACGGGATATAGATATCGAGTGCAAAACCGGTGATTGGAATGAGGCAAAAGGCTAAAATCGTGCTGGCTTTGTTATTAGGATTGTTTATAGTTCTCATATATAGCTTCTTAAAAATTGATCTGTCGATAGGTTTATGTTTATCCGGCACTTCAGGGAGATCAATAAATCAAGCAATGAACAGTTACTGGTCTTAAAGTCTGAAGCAACAATATTTCAGCCACCATATCGCAAAATAGCGGGTATGAGAATTAAATCTATGTACTGCTTTTGCTAAGCGTTTTGTAATTAATAACTTATTATTATAAACACTGATAAAAATCCAAAAGCTAATAAAATATCACAGAAGGCAAGGAGTGCATCTGGGTTAAAAAATGACCTAAGTCAAATACTTGACCGGAATGATATAGATGGATAAAACGAAATGCCATATCGCAGTAAAGAACAACTTTATCATGATTACGGGAATTTTAATGTGGAGATTTCAGTCCCGGCTATTATCAGGTATGGGCACTGTGGATTCGCAAAATACAAAAGATTTTTCGGCCTGATATGATAGGAAAGATCTATCTGGCAGAATTGAGCGTCACAATCGTAAAACGTTGTAAATCAGGAGTTAATTATAAGAGTTATTTTAATCAGAAAGTCAATGCCTGGAAATTTGACACATACACGTTCCAGATTTTGCCTTTGGAACTGGTGACCATTACCTTGAAAGGCCGGGAGTGTTTTGGCCGATTCAGCAAATCATCGGCGAAAAAGAATTGATCCCGTTTCCACAATTCAGCACGTGCCAACCTTAATTGAATGAAATCTTTAAAAAGTCATAGACAGCAACGATAATACAAAATACATACGAAAGAAGATACAGAATGTCAGGTTGCTCTTTGTCGGGTATTTGAGATAGTCATTTTAGTGTCTTTGCTGACACTAATTAAAGGAATAATTTTTTGAAATTGGCAGGTATTGACATATGGTGGTCATCCATTAAATAGAGTAGAATTATCTTAACCGGCGGAAGAAAATGACGCTAAATAAATTTAGATATTTAAGTGTATTTTAAGTACTAATATGTTGATAATAAATGATTTAGTAAGTGCGTCAATTAGATTTACAATCAAACCAAAAACACAATCAATAATTATTATCTTTTGTAAAAATCAGGAATTAACCACTTCATATATATATTACATTATCAAAGCTATGGAAATGTCAAACAGTGAAAAGACAGCTGCAATACAAAATAGTCTCGAAACTAATACCGGAGAAACGTTGGGTCTAATCAATCCAAAATTATAAACAATATAATCTAAATATAGCTGATGGTTTGATGCAATTATGAAATTTCACCATCAATTACCGATGGACAGGGTCTATTCAAATGTGATAAGAGCATTTCAGGGTGGTGAATTTGGATTTGTTTACGTTGATTATTATTTATTTGAATCATAAAAAGATGGAGTTTAGTAATTTACCGGGTTTCTACCGGTTTTTTCTCGGAGATTTAGAGATCGTAGTATTGTCAGACGGAACAGCTACAGTATACACAGAAAAAATGATGCTTAACGCGACTTCCGGGGAAGTAAGTTATTATTTAAGAGAAAGTTACGCCGAAGCGGATTATGAGGCGTCAATTAATGCTTTTTTATTTCGGTCAGGTGGTCAGCTTATTCTGATAGACACCGGTGCCGGTGATTTAATGGGACCAACTGCGGGGCATTTAACCGAAAGCTTAAGAGCTGCCGGTTATGAGCCCGGAGATATCGACGTCGTATTGCTTACACACATTCATGGCGATCACTCGGGAGGGCTGATGGATAACGGAGCACTTGCTTTCCCAAATGCTACGCTGTATGTCAACCAAAGAGATTTTGATTACTGGTTGAGTGAGGAACAGATGAACGGAGTACCTCCGGCAAGACAACAAAGTTTTAGAAATGCAAAGGCCAAAGTCGGTCCATGGAAGGAAGCGGGACGTGTCAAAACATTCCTGGAAGATCTCGAACTAATTCCCGGAGTCTTTTCCTGGGCTCAGCCCGGACATACACCGGGACATACCTATTTTACAATAAAAAACGGTAGACATAAAATTGTGTTTTGCGCGGATATTGTCCATGTTGCGGAAATTCAACTTGCCAATCCTGATATTGCTATTACATTGGATGTTGACCCTCAGGCGGCCGTAATAAAACGAAAAGAATTTTTAAAACTTGCGGCGGAAGAAGGTTTTTGGCTTGCTGCCGACCATATCTCGTTTCCGGGCATCGGTCATGTCCGCCCCAGGGGAAATGGATATTTCTGGATACCGAACAAGTTCAGTGTCCGCGCTGAGATTAATATTTAAACCTTCAGGATCTTTTAAGATTCACTATATATAAACAAACGAATCTGGCAGGTTACAAATTATGGCCGGAAGCAGCGGATCTGCTTGTCGATTTTTGAAAACAGGTTCATGGTGATACAACTACAGCACTTAGCTGACAACCACCAGTAACAGTGTTTTGCATAAATGGCCTTTGGCAGCATCTGTATATTATATGTCATTGCTGATAGATTATAAGAGGTGTATTTTTGTCATGTTCTAGAAACGATTATGAAATCATTAATTAACAATTCCGCAAGTAAATTAGTAGTCATCGTCATACCGCCTGATGTTCAGTTGATGCACGCTGCCGGGCCTAATGATATATTTAGTTATGTATCAAAGCTTTTGCGGGAACAATCCGGCAATAAAATGGATGGTTATGAAATTTTGCTGGCCTCTACTTCAAATAATAAGTCTGTCATGTCAAATTCCGGACTGCCACTTGCCTGTAAAGTGAGCACAGCCGAAATTGAAGAAAAAATCGATACGCTTATTATAGCCGGGGCGTCTACGGTAGAAGGTATGATCAATATTTCACCGGACTTTTATAAATGGCTGGTAGCAATATTTCCTTATGTAAGACGGGTTGCCGCGGTGTGTACCGGTGCTTTTGTACTGGCCAAAGCCGGTTTGCTGGATCATAAAACAGCGACTACCCATTATGAATTCAGCACCGCTCTTAAAGAGCGGTATCCGTTAATTAAAGTGGAGACAAACCCATTCTTTGTTAAAGATGGCAAGATTTATACATCAGGTGGCGTCTCATCAGGGATCAATATGTCACTGGCTTTTATAGAAGAAGATTTTGGCCGCGAGATCGCCCTCAAAGTCGCGCGAAAACTGGTACTGGAATTAAAACGCCCTGGGAATCAGGCACAGTTCAGTACATTTTTGCCAGGTATGGAACTCAACAGCGCGTTAGTGAAAACGTTACGTCCCTGGATTATGCAGCATATCGCTGAAGAAATTAAAGTGGAACAGATGGCGCAGCAGGTAAACATGAGCCCCAGGAATTTTGCAAGGGTATTTCTGAATGACACCAAGCTTACACCGGCCAAATTTTTGGAAAAACTAAGAATTGAGATAGCCCGTCAATACCTCGAGGACAGTGAGTTCAGCCTGGAACACATTGCGTCAATATGTGGCATGGGCAGTATGGTATCGATGAGAAGAGTTTTTTTACGGCACCTGGAAATTTCCCCGAGCTACTATCGCAGCAGCTTCAAATCATCCCTTCAAAGCAACCTTGATTTAGAAGAGTGATTAATTTTTGGAAATGGTTTTAACGGCCTTTTGAGGCCGTAGGAGTAGTGTTTCCCAAATTTTAAAGCTGAAATATGATTAATGTATTGCAAATCAAATATTTAGAACACAGTAACAATCAAATACACAATAAAATGAAAAAACAATTCAATTATTTTTTAACGGTGGTCATAGTGGCCATCAGTTTTCTGCTTAACCCTTTTTCAACGGCATCTGCCCAGTCAGTGCGCGTGAAAAATATCGTGCTGGTGCACGGCGCACTGGTTGACGCCTCGACATGGCGCGGCGTTTATAATATCCTGACCGCAAAAGGCTATCATGTTACCCTGGTACAAAACCCATTGACTTCACTGGATGCTGATGTAGACGCGGTGAACAAAGTTCTGGCAAAGGAAGACGGACCGGTAATCCTGGTAGGACATTCCTGGGCCGGGGCTGTCATTACCCAGGCAGGTGTCGATGACAAAGTAGCCGGGCTGGTATATATCGCAGCATTTGCGCCTGATGCGGGTGAATCAGCTTTTAAACAATTTTCATCAGCTCCTGCATCACCGGATAATTGTTTAATGAAACCGGATGCCGATGGTAATATTTACGGAGATAAGGCCAAGTTCCGCGCCGGTTTTGCTGCCGATGTTCCCGCTGATCTGGTAGGCTTTATGTATGCCTCTCAAATTCCGGTGAATGTCAAAGCGCTTGGCGCCACTTTGACTGCCGCTGCCTGGAAAACGAAACCAAGCTGGGCAATTGTGCCGACTGCGGATAAGAGTATCAACCCGGTTATCGAACGCGCTGCTTATGCAAGAGCGCACAGTAAAGTAACTGAAATAGCAGGTGCCAGCCATTGCGTGTATATCTCACATGCGGCCGAGGTGGCAAAGGTTATTGAAGATGCCGCGAATCATTCCATCAAATAATTTACTTCTATCAAAGCGTGCCGGTAACCCGGCACGTTTTGGTTAAAATACTTCTGCATATGAAAAGTTTCATAACACTGCTTTGTCTTACAGGCATTTCGCTAATCCCGTTATTTGGACGAGCACAGCAAATTAAACATCAGGATAATAATTTATATCAGTACGGAATTACCGAAGCATTTCTCAGCGGTTTGTTTCATGGGAAATTACCCGTAAGTGAATTCAAAAAAAAAGGCAATTTCGGTATCGCCGCTCCGGATATGGTTGACGGCGAAGTCATCATGTATAACGGGAAGGTCTATCAGACTAAATCAACCGGTATCACCACGGAAATGCCGGATACTGCAAAATTGCCGCTGGCTTTTGCCTGCTTCTTTAAACCGGATACCTCTTTTACAATCACCCACGCAAGCTCCGAAGCCGACGCATTTGCACAGATTGACACACACCTTCAACATAAAAATGCGATCTACGCGATAAGAATTACCGGTATAATAAGCCAGCTGAAGACCAGGACATTTTACCCGGTGAGCAGCGAACCCTTTCCGCCGATAGCTTCACTAATCGCCAATCAGAAGATCTTTAACATCTCAGCAGTAAAAGGGACATTATTTGGTTTAAGAGTACCTAACTACTGGACAGGCATCAACATCGCGGGGTATCACTTACACTTTATCGGAGATAATTTTAAAACTGGTGGCCACGTAATTGATTTTACCCCGGAAAATGTGCTTGTTGAGATTGCCGAAATCAAAGAGGTCAATATCCAGGTGCCTCAGGACAGCGCTTTCAGTAATTATAGTTTTAAAACACGAACTCCCTAACCTATAATACCACAGCTATGTCAACATCCAAATATCAGCTAACCGATACTCAAAATGAAGATGTGGTATTCCAGATCAACCAGTTTGATAATCCTGATGAGTTCAGGGAGTTAGCCCAGACCAATTACTTTACGGTTTTGATCCTAAAAAAGGGCTATGGGCTGGCGACACGTGACGATGCAACATATCACTTCAGCGCACCCTGTTTATTATGTTTTTCAATTTATCAGCCTTTCAAAATTATACCGGAAGATGAATTTGAAGGCACCGTTATTCGCTTTCAGCCCGGTTTTTTCTGCCTCGTTAGTCACCGGGATGACGTATCCTGTAACGGAGTGCTCTTTAATAATTTGTATGATACCCCCTACGTTGGGCTTTCAGCTGCTGAATTAAGCACCCATCAGGTTATCGCCGCGGAGATAGCAGGTGAAATAGAACGGCATGATAAGCCTGACCATGATGTAATTATTTCTTATTTAAAGATATTTCTGATCAACGCATCCAGGGCCAAAACGGCACAGCAAAAAGGGGATTTCACCGCAATAGAGCATGCAAGCCCCATGGTGGTAACCCTTAGGAATGCTATCGAGGAACACTTCAGAACGCGCCATAGTCCGGCTGATTATGCAGACTTGCTGTACGTATCCACATCTGTGTTAAATAATATCTCCAGGCAATATTTTAATAAAACATTGACAAATTTAATTGCCGAGCGGATGGCTACCGAGGCGAAACGTGAACTTTACCTGACCGCGAAACCGGTAAAACAGATCGCGTTTGAACTGGGTTACGGTGATGAGTTTTATTTCAGCAGGTTTTTTAAAAAACATACCGGCGTTTCTCCGGCAATATTTCGTAACAAGGTAGGTTTTAATAAACTTCAGGAAGCTTAAACACAAAGAGCCGGTTTTATCCGGCTCTTTGTGTTTTTTAGGTAATTGAATCGGAGAAAATACAAAACGCTGATCTGCCTAATTCCGCACCGCCCTTTTGCCATCAGGTGGCGTTGCGACATTCAGGTCACCTGATATTAAATGGCAGGTAACAAAAGAGGACTGAGGGCCCTCTTTTTTTGCTTTTGGTTCAAATTAACATGGTTCCCAATTATGAAAATCAAGATGACCGGTATTGAAATAATGGATAACAATTTGACCCGTATATCCGGTTAAGTGTGATAAAGTATAATTTATCGGCAAAAGATAAATCTAATCATACCAGACAGGCGCATGTGGAATGGTGGCCTGCTGACGTATATCATGATTCAACCAGAGATGGGCATCATATTCTTCGCAGATCTTTTCCAGCCTGTCCATTGAATAAATGGATTGCTCAAAATTACTGTTCAGTTTGGGGACCAGCCTGTTTTCCAGGTTGAAGCGGTTATGCGCTACATCTGCGGATAACATAATCATTCCTGTATTCGAAAGGTTAACCAACAGGGAACAGTGACCCGGTGTGTGTCCAGGAGTGGAAAATATACGCATGGATCCGTCATCAAAAAGGTCGGTGTCGCCATTCAACAACTGCACCTTCCCATTCCTCACCGCCTCATACAACTCAGGAATATATCCGTATTTTTTATAATCTGACCCAAACATAGCTTTGTGCTCCGCCTGTTGCAGGTAAAAAGTTGCCCCGGGAAACATATTACAGTTACCGGCATGGTCAAAATGCACATGGGATAAAATCACCTTATTGATATTTTCTGGTTGGAGTCCGAGTTCCAACAGCTGTGACCGGACAGGCCGGCTGACGATCCCCTGGATATTGTGGGCCACAATCTTTCCACCCAGCTGATAAAAAAGATTGTCTTCTATCCCGGTATCCCAGAGAATCCACTCGCCGGCACGACGGATGAGATACGCATTACAGCTGAGCGCTATCGGAATGCCTTCATCGATACCCGGGGAATATTCTGACTTATCGGGTGCCATGGCGAGCCCGCCGTCGAGCGGATATAACCTGTCCACTGAAGCCGCATTATTGTTTAGCATATGATTGACGATTTTTATATGATTAATTGATTTATTTATTGATAGGTCACCTTCAATTCGCCAAGGTTTTCAATGATTGAAATTACTTCATCACCCGGCATGATCCACCTGCGCTGATCAGCAGGAATTTTCTGACCTAAAATGACCCCCTGCGGAGTGCCCGTAAAAAGCACATCACCGGCCTTTATTTCAGTAATGGCCGAAATATAGCTGACCAGTTTCCTGCAATTGAAAATCATATCGCCGGTCGTCCAGTCCTGGCGCCGTTCGCCGTTAAAAAAAGTTTGCAACCGCAGGTTATTCGGATCGGGAATCTGGTCGCGCGTTACCAGCCATGGACCCAGGGGTGCGAACCCATCGGATATCTTGCCTGCGGTGATTTGGGGGGTCTGCTGCTGGAGCGTGCGTGCGCTTACATCATTACCTATGGTGTAACCGGCTACATAGTTAAGGGCTTCCTCCTCCCGGACTTTGTAGCATGACTTGCCGAAAACAATAACCAGTTCGGTCTCATAATCAAAATGGCTGTCTGCCTGCACCGGTAAGGTCACAACACCATGATGATGGTTGAGCGCGTTGTTAAATTTTGCGAAAATCGGGGGCGCTTTAGGAATTTCGGTGCCAGTTTCTTCGGCATGCTTACGGTAATTAAAACCGATGCAGATGATTTTTTCAGGCCTTGTTACCAAAGGAGCAAATTTCACATCGCCCGTATTTATCAAAACTGCTGCTTTGGGTTTATCAGCCACTGCCTTACATATAGTCCGGACCTGCTCTCCAAGACCGTGCTGTAACAGCTCATCCATGTCTTTTGGGACAGGTATGTCAAGAACGGCTCCGGTAGCCGTAACGTCAAGTACCCCATTTTCGGTTTTTAATCCGAGCGCATAACCATCTTTGGTTTTTATGTTTGCAAGACTCGCATTGAGCGACATGATGTCATCAAAATTACCTGTGTTGTTCATAATATAATTGTTTTTGTACTGTTATTTTATTGAAGCGGGCTATTTTTCAGGCGTTCAGCAATAGCAATGTGACTATAATGCTGCTGACCTAACACGGGAAGCAATAACAAAATGCCAGCCAATAAGTCTTTTCCGACCGCTGAGTCTTTGCTGTTTGAAAAAAATCTAATCACAAGTATGCTAAGTTTTTTAAAATCAGTTATTTAACAATTAAGATCGGTTTAAAATCAAAGCTGGTCGGTTAACCAGATGAGGGATTTCGGAACGCCTGACCATCGAAATATTGAATACCCATTATCTTGCTTTTAATCTCCGGAATATTTGGTAACAAGGTAGGTTTTAATAAACTTCAGGAAGCTTAAAAGCAAAGAGCCAGTATACCCGGCTCTTTGCTTTTATTGATAATCCTTATGACAACTCGCGGTCCGCTTCAGCGATTTCAATAGTTTCCTGGCTTGCATAGCGATATTCGATTAAACCTTCGTCGTTGAATTGAAATACCTGAACACCGTAATTCCTGTGCCATTGGCCGGAGCCGTCGTGCCATTCAGCTTCAAATCTTACCGCCATACGTCCTTTAAGAGCACCCCAAAGGTCAAGTTTCAGACGGTAACCGGGATGGCTGCTTATTTTTGTTTTTAAAAATTCGCTAAGTTCCTGTTTGCCGTTAATAAATGAAGGGCCGTCACGCATTTCAATATTATCTGCATAACCTTCCAGGATCTGGTCAATATCATGGCTGTTCCAGGCTGCCTCTTCGAATTTTAATCTTTCTGCTGCAATATCCATGTCCCATGGTGGGGTCGGAAATTTTTGTGTAGTACTCATGTTTTTCTTTTTTAATGTAAATAACTCTTGTTTATTAGATACAAAGTTTGCCAAATAATCAAAGGTAGAACATGGACAAAATCAAGGTAAACATGGATTTTTATTTTTAAAGGTATTATTATTTGGCATTTAAAGTACCCATTCCAGCGAAAAGGCTGTCCAGCTAACAAAGGGTAGTTTCTATAGTGGTTACTCTGTTTGAAGCCATAACGGGCAAATCGATCGCTTTCGCATCAGATGAACACGGTAACTTGTTTACCTCATCAACGACTCAACTAACGATATACGCCGTTTAACCTATAATTCCAATCAAAATCAACCTATAAATTCAATTAAGGCCTCAACA
>Ga0302309_10001624_pt1 | contig 20090 bp, 23 predicted proteins | sample III_Palsa_N1_1_FD_200453 | JGI IMG/M metagenome (GOLD analysis project Ga0302309, IMG submission 200453) | Peat permafrost microbial communities from Stordalen Mire near Abisko, Sweden - III_Palsa_N1_1 | ecosystem: Environmental > Terrestrial > Soil > Palsa > Peat permafrost | place: Sweden... | reverse complement strand
TTATTGATTGTAGCATCCTACCAAGCAGAAGCGAAGTGGGAGCGTGCGCGATGACGGTCAAAACAACACAGCCTGAGATTCTGCCACCTGGCTCGGCAACCCGGGCCGCACCCCGAATGCACCAGCGTCTGGGCGGCGGGGGCGGTGCCTTTCGCGATGAAAACCTCGACCTGCTCTCCCGCGTACTCGATACCTGGTTTCGCGTTCCCGGCACCAGTATCCGCTTTGGCGTAGACGGCATCGTGGGATTCATTCCCGGTGTTGGCGATCTGATCGGAGGCATGGCCAGCTGCATCATCGTTCTCGCTGCCTACTTCCGCGGCGTACCGTTGATAACCATTGCCCGCATGGTGGCCAACCTGGCGATTGAAGTGGTCGCAGGCCTGGTACCCTTCCTCGGCAATCTCTTCGACATTGGCTGGCGAGCCAATCGCAGAAACTATCATTTGTTGGAACAAACCTTGGCTGCTCCGCGCAGGGATACTGCTCGCGACTGGCTATTTATGGGACTGCTAGCGCTTGGATTGCTGGCCCTCGCTATGCTACCGTTCCTTCTGCTGCTCTGGCTCGGCGGATCGTTATTGCATTCTTTGAATGCCCCGGGGTGGCGTTGACTTGGTATCATAAGACTGTCGGGGCGTAGCGCAGCCTGGTAGCGCATCTGCTTTGGGAGCAGAGGGTCGGGAGTTCGAATCTCTCCGCCCCGACCATCCAAATCAACAACTTACAAGATCGCCCAAGACGTCTGCACTCTGATTGTGTGGTTATTTGTGGGGACCCTTATGGGACCACGTTATACAGGCGACTTGCTCCTCCTTTCCATCGATTCGATCGCTTCCCGCTTGGCTTTGGCACGGATGTGGCTATACCGTTCCAACATTTTGCGACTGAGATGCCCTGCTAGGGCAAGTATTGTACTGTCAGAAACTTCGCTTTCAGCTAAATTCGTCAAGAAGTAATGCCTTAGGTCGTGTAGCCGACATTCGACGCCGGCCCTCTTCTTGGCGGTTATCCACGCCCTCTTCCACGAGCCAAAAGGTTTGGTGCGATCCAGTTCGTGGGAAGACATCACTCCGACCATCGCAGAGCCTTTGCCTTTGAAATACAACTTTTCACTGGGAAAGATAAAATCGGTCGGCTTAGCGTCAGGCCAACGAGCCCGCCACCCAGTGAATGCGTCCATAGCAATTATATTGAGTGGAATGACCCTGCCATCTCCGTTAGCAGTTTTTGCCTTGCCCACCTGAAACTCACACTTCGCAAAATTCACCTGCGACCAGCGCGCGCATCGCAACTCAGCGCTCCGTACTCCGGTGTTGCAATAGATCACGACGGCGGGGTACAGGCTGGGCTGATTACTCTCAAAACAGGCCTTGAGTAGACGAGCCGCTTCTTCATGCTCAGGTGCTCTTCCGACGTCCTCGCGTTCGGGGAGCAGACGAACCTCGTCAACGATCGCACTCCATAGCTTATTGGCCTTTAAGATCATTCGAAGCGTTGCAATTTCAATGTTGACCGTCCGATTAGAAGCTCCCTCCTTCTTGCGCTTCTTCTGGTATTTCGAGATCTCAGCTGCGCTTACCTCGCTCAACAGTTTTGCTTTGAACGACGGGCCAAGATGCTTCATGCTCCCATGTTGGATAGCTACATACTTGTCAGACCAATGAACATCGTTATCGTCGAGCCACTTCAAAAATGCGTCGACAAATCTCTTAGGTTTCCTCGCAAGGGGAATACCATTGACTGCGCATTCGATCCCTCGTCTGCGCGCTCGTTCCGCCTTGATTGCCAGATCCTTGCTGTGGGTACTGGTGGTCTCGCGGACGCGAATACCGCGCACAGTGAACTCCATCCACCAGACCCCTCCTCTTTTGTACAAACTCACGTTGAACATCCTTTCTTGGTTCATCTTCGCTGCCAAAGCCGGACACCATCTTCACGGTTGGTGGCCGACGTCGGCGGCGAAGGTAATGGACGCGGGATAGGAGTGACGCATGCCAGCTACGAGCGATGCTCACCGATCTAGTCGTCATCGTCGTTATGCGTGGGTGGTGTTGTGCCTTCATCGATGATGCCCTCGACCGATTCCTCAGTAACGCGCACAGAGCGGCCAATCCGCACGACGGCTACCCTCCCGGAATAAACCATCCGCCATGTCGATTTTTCGCTGATGGTCATCCGCTTAGCGGCCTGCGGCACGATCAACAGAATTTTCTTACTCATGGCTGCCCCCGGTCATCGTGAACAGCACGGATTCAAGTGCCTGGTCCATCCTCCGGGTCTTTTCGTCATTCTCAGCGTTGCTAGATTTGCGCGTCCATTTCCTTTTCATTGAAGACTCCTTACGGTGATGGCACCGACTAGGACGGCACAAATTGATGGTCCAAGGTAAATTCACTGTTCCTCCGGAAACAGATCCAACTGCTTAGGCAACCTAGTGAGAAACTTGCACCACACTTGTCTAAGCTGTGGCGAAGCAGGATTGTGATCACTTTAGGGGCAGGATTAGGCTTAGGAGAAGCGTTGCAGGAAGAAATATTAGGAAATATTTTGAGACCTATAGATCTAGATTGAGAATGTAGTACTGATCACCAACTGCAGTGACGCGCCGAATTCTTGAACCAGGGCGTGGCGTCGTCTGACTTTTTTACTTACATCGGCGTGTTATCTCCGGTTCAGCTTCCTATACCGGGCTTTCATCCGAACCTAGGCGAACCGGGGCGTAACAGCTGATCCGGCCGCGTGGCAACGGCGATATGAGCCTCCGTGGAATTCGCCGACGAATAGGTTTACTGCAGCCTCCAGAGGCTAGACCCACCAGGCAAGAGAGAAGCTTGAAAATATAGCCTCCCCAACGCTTCCGCTAACGTTAACTTGTGTAATAGGTTTGGGGCATGACAAACTCGATTGTTGCCCAAACAAACACAACCGCCATTCTCTACACGATTCTCGATCGCAACGCTGAGGCGTGATCATCAAGCAAAAGCGAATCCGCAATCTTTCAGCGCATCTACACGGCGCAACCGAAAGTCAATCCCTAGTGTGTGCCATACCCATCTCTGAGCCAGACTTACAGCGCCTGACGCAACTGGGGTTCACCCGCGATTTCGCCGACGGTGAGACCCTCGTGCCCGCGATCATCGGCCCCGTCAGCCGATTTAACGCGGACGGGCGTCTAATTCCTGACAAGAGCCAACCTATGGAAACAGGTTTCCGGACAGTGGAATGGAGTTGGCCCGAGATGCATGGTGCCGAACACGTCAAGGTGCCGTCTCGCTTTTTGGACGTGCCGTATAGGCGTTACCCGCGGATATCGATCGAACCCCCCTCAATCGAATTGACGCTAGCGCAGGACGCGTCAGGGCGACAGATATTGCGCGCTCCCGCTATCGCGAAAACGGAGCCCAACTCCACGCAGCTGCTACACACGATTAACCTCTTTCTAGAAAGTTTTGGGAGATGCGAGCTGCTTGGCGAGGAATTGATTTCTGCCGCTCAACCACCCGTGCACCAGTTGAATTGGATTATTCTTCCTCCAGGTCCCTCACCGTGGCCTCAGAGTCGAGATGCTCTTGCTTCAATTGTTCTGCGGGCGCGGCCCGGCTGTCGCCCCTTTGTTGAGCATCGTTCCAAGGTCCTTAAGGAATATGGTCCAGATTTGGAGGCTCTTGGGTCGGCGGGGTTCGGTGGATATGTAGTTTTCGGATTTAGTCGTTTAAATCTGTACGTGTGTGAAAGTTCACAAAGAGGCAACGCTACATACATCTTCGGCGCCGACTGGGAATGTTTCTGCAGGCTTCCAAGGCCGCGATTCTGAAAGGGCACCTTGCGTTGGCTAGAGTTGTACATCAGGCCAGCTGGAAAGTGGAGATTCGCCGTATTTTGGGGCCGCCACCTTCGCCCCCTGTAGAGCCAGATGCGTAAACGCTGATATGCAGTCTCATATTCCGAAGAGATAAGAGATGCTCAACGAGGCATACATCTACTTAGATTCCCTCAGTACGCCCTTATTCTTTGAATGCGATCACTCATTCTGGTCGCGCACACAATTCCAAAAAGAGAAGGCAGCCCGGACCGTTTCCTGTCGGTGCGGAGCTGCAGAGGTGTCGTCATGTCTCCTTCTCAATCTGCTGCAAAAGCACTCACCAGGGCTTCCATTGCCGTTTTGAGACCGAGTTGAAGCTCTCTGATTATCAGAAAGAAGACCGCTTTTTTGACCGCTTCTGCACAACTCTCCGCTTCCCTAGCATGAGCTGCGCAAGCAGTTGATCGACGTATGCTTCGGTCAGTGGAGCCGTTTTCATCAGGAGCCGGTAATAAATGGGACCGATCAGGGAGTCGACGAGCAATTCAGAATCGACCTCCGCATAGAACTCGCCAGCTTGTTTGCCACGTTCAATCTCAGCCACAAGCGCTTCCCGCCTTTGTCCGAGGTGTTTCTCGTATAGGTCAGAGAGGAGACCTGGGTCATTCTGCCCCTCTGCGATGAGATCGGCGAAAACCTTACCAAACATGCCATTGAAGGCACGCACCAGGCGGTGCATCCGCGCCCGAATCGCCGCCTCCGCTGTCTTGGCTGAGATGGGTTCAGGCTTGGGGACCAGACGTTCCTGGAGGACTGCCATCACGAGAGCTGCCTTCGACGGCCACCACTTGTAGAGGGTAGGTTTGCCCACATTGGCCCTCTCAGCGATGCCTTCCATCGTTAGCTCTCGCACTGACCGCTCCTGCAGAAAGGCATAGACCGCGTCCATCACTGCCTTCTCGGCAGCTTCGGAACGTGGACGACCGCGAGGGCGCGCTTTAGGGGCAGAAATCATTTTCTTCAAATCTCTTGATTCATTTGAAACCAACCGCGTAATGGTGCATCCTATGGATATTATTTACGAACCGTTAAGTAAATTAAGTGTGATAGCAGTCAGGAGAGCAAACCGGTGGGACGATGTTGAGGCGGCCCAACCTCAACCTTATCGGATTCCGCGATCAACATGAATGCCGGGAAACAAAACATCCTGCCCGCAACACGTGCAGCAGCGCGGTTCTGCCGCAGATGTCAGCACCGCAGGCCGATGAAGCAAAGGAGAAACACAATGGCAACACTACCACCCATCCAACCAAACGAGGCGACCGGCGAGGCCAAAGCCTTGTTCGACGACATATTGCAGCGACTCCCACGGGTGCCGAACATGCTGGCAATACTCGGACATTCGCCAACAGTCCTTGGTTCTTATCTCGCCTTCACTGAGTCATTCAACAGCCAGTTGCCTGAGCGGTTGCGGGATTTGATCAGCATCACGGTGGCGCAGGTCACGGGCGGCGATTACATTCTGTCATTTGCCCATGTTCTAGCCAAAAAGGAAGGCATTAGCGAGGAACAAATGAACGCGGCCCGTCGTGGCGAGTCTTCTGACGTAAAGACGGCCGCCCTGCTGCGATTCGCGGCGAAAGCTGCCCACGAGCATGGGCGCGTTTCTGAAGGCGATCTTGAGGCATTCCGCGAAGCTGGTTACACCGAGGTCGAGCTCGTTGACGTCTTGGCGTATATTTCGTTTTCCGTGTTCCGCGTTTATTTCAACCTCATGGCCCAAACATCCATCGACTTCCCTGTCGTGAAGTCGGCGAATCTAGCGTAGACGCAAAACAGCGGGGCTTGAGCGCGAATAGGTTTCGTGGCCTCAAGAACTCACTGGACGGAGATGCCTGGGATCTTTGCATTCGCCGGGCGTGTCCGTCCATCTCCTCGATACCACCCACAGTTTTTTGAAGATCGCCAAAGACCTTTCGACAGGAGTCAAACATGATAGCATCCGATACTCATCCAAGAAAGCGTGTAGCAGCCCTCGACAGCGAGATGAGCTATGTAGATGTGGGCGAAGGCGATCCCATCGTTTTCCTGCACGGCAATCCGACGTCCTCGTACCTTTGGCGGAACATTATTCCGCACGTCAGCGACATTGGACGGTGTCTTGCTCCAGACATGATCGGCATGGGGCAATCGGGCAAGTCGCCATACTACTCTTACCGCTTCGTCGATCATGCGCGCTACCTCGACGCCTGGTTCGACGCCATGAACTTGAGCAAGGCCATCCTGGTCATCCATGACTGGGGCTCCGCGCTCGGCTTTCACCGCGCTTCCCGCTATCCGGATCAAATCGCGGCGATTGCTTACATGGAAGCAGTAGTCAGGCCGTTCACCTGGGAGGATTTCGGCGAAGCAGGAGAAATGTTTCGCGCGCTTCGATCGAGCGCAGGCGAACACCTGGTTCTGGACGAGAACGTCTTCGTCGAAGGTGTACTGCCAGGCGGGATCATTCGGTCGCTTAGCGAGGAGGAGATGGCCACCTATCGTGCTCCTTTCGCCGAGCGCGAAGCACTGTTGCCGACGTTGATCTGGCCGCGACAGGCCTCTGTCGACGGCGAACCCGAGGATGTGACTTCGATCGTCCGGACATATTCGGAATGGCTCAGCCAAAGTCAGATTCCGAAACTGTTCATTGCCGGCGAACCCGGAGCGGTTATCACGGCGGGCAGCGCAAACCGGCGCTTCTGCGAGACCTTGAAAAACCAGCAGGAAGTGACCGTCAAAGGCCGGCACTTCGTGCAGGAGGACTCGCCCGACGAAATTGGCGCGGCGCTGAGGCGGTTCGTAATAGAGACACGCCAGTCGGGCGCTAAATCTCAGGGTTAGCGTCCACGCTTGTAGTTGCAATTCTGTGCTCGCCTGGGGTAGGGCATGCCCTACCCGGGCGACGCGATTTGAAAAAAAGGAAAGACGATGACGACAGCTACGAGAGTTTCGAAAGTTCGCAATATTGTGAGCAACATTCTGATTTTCCTACCGAGCATTGCACTCTTGGGAAGCTCATTCGCGAAGTTCGCGCATGTTCCTGGGATCGTGGCGCAAATGACGGCGCTGGGCTTTGACGGTCCAAGACTCATGACACTGGCCGTTCTTGAGTTGGCGAGCGCTGTGGCTTTCTTGGTGCCCAAAACCCGGCCTTTTGGGTTGCTTCTAGTTTCAGCATATCTCGGCGGAGCCATTGCGGCGCAGCTTGGACATGGTCAGCCTCCGGAGTCCCCTGCGGTTCTTCTCGCATTGATCTGGATAGGCATGTGGCTGAAAAAATCAGCCATAACTACGTAGCGCACCGCCTTGGCCTTGGCCGACGATCCTGCAATTCGTCGAGGCTATGTCGTAGGAACGAACCTGACGATCGGCCAGCCCGCTTCGTCTATATTTACGGAGCACCCCCTCGGATGGCTGTGATATCCATCGTCGCCCGCAGGTATCGACCGGCACGGGCAAGTGCGTTACATGCACACGGGGAGCCGAGTTGTGGACGCCGTTCATAAGAACGGAGGGCGAATCTTCCTTCAGTTGTGGCATGTCGGCCGAATCTCGCATTCGTCCTTGTTGCCGAACAACACGCAGCCCGTTGCTCCATCGGCGATCCGTGCCAATAGCCGGACGTTCATTGCCACGGGTTCGGTAGAGGTTTCGGAGCCGGTTGCCTTGACGGCCAGCGGAATCAAAGAGACCCTGGCTGATTATCGGCGGGCAGCCGCCAACGCGAAAGAAGCCGGATTCGACGGGGTCGAGATTCATGCGGCGAATGGATACCTGATCGATCAATTTCTCCGAACAGGAACCAATCAGCGAACCGACGAATATGGAGGTTCTGCGTCGAATCGAGTCCGTTTTCTCTCTGAAGCAGTCGAACAGGTTCTGAAGTCCTGGGACAGCAAGCAGGTCGGTGTGCGCATCTCTCCGACGGTTGATTTTAACGATATGCATGACGACAACCCACGCGAAACCTTCTCCGTCGCGGTTGCAAAACTCAACAGCTATGGACTCGGATACCTCCACGTCGTTGAAAGGGCGCAGGACAGCAAGGGAAGCAGCGAGGAGGATCTCGCGTTGTTGGCTCACCTGAGAACACTTTGGAAAGGTCTCTACATCGTGAACGGCGGATACGACGGGCCCAGGGGAGAGGAAGCAGTACGGAGCGGGCATGCCGACGCTGTCGCATACGCCCGCGCCTTTCTGGCCAACCCAGACCTGCCAAGGCGGCTGCAACTCGGAGTCGCTCTGAATGAACCGGACACAACGACCTTTTACGGAGGAGGCGCTGCCGGCTACACGAGCTATCCCGCCCTCTCCTGAACCGTGCAGCACGAGGTGATGCGGCCGGATTATTTGAATCTGCCCCTTATATAGCGTTTTGATATCCCTAATGAAGGCGCGCGGGCTTGTTTGGTTTGAGACAACGAGCCCAAGTCACTCATCCAGCGCTGTTTCAGCGACCGATATCGGATTGGTCCTGAGAAACGCTGTTTTGTTTACCAACAACCTAAGCTCCTGCAAAGTCGGGTTATCGGCAAGTTCGCGCTCGGAGTGACATTTCGATTCTAAGCAGTTTGCGCTAATACCTGCTGCGATGCGCGCTTGTTTCTGTTTGAGCCGATAATTGCCGCGATGCCAACAATGGCCGAGAACAATACTCCCAACCACGGGCCAAACCAATCAGGGCTCACTGCCGTGTCATAACCGGCACGTGGGCCTGTTAGAGCGCGGAATTCGATTGCACGCCTGTAGTGCCCGGTACGCTGTTCATCTAGGTAGGTGATCTCTACTTTGTCGCGGCCCTGCGCGAAGAAAAGCGGGGTTGCCGCTCCATCGAACTCGTAAACGAGACCGTTATCGGCCCTAAAGTCAATCGTGTACGAGTGCGATCTGCCTTGCTTAATATCCGTTATTGAGGAAATCATGCCGACAACTTGGCGACGCGGCGCGGACGATGGCCACGTAGTGTGAACAGCAAAGACAACAGCGAGTATGATGCACGCCCACATCACGAGGTACATAGCGAAACCTTTTCTGTTGTATACCCGCCAGGCCCTCCAAAAAAATGAAAGAAAATAGGGCAGCAAAGATCGCTAAGAACCCGAAAAGTGCGAACTCATCTGACACGGTTGGCCTCAGCAGCTGAAATAAGTTAACCAATAGGATAACGCTTCAATATCACTCCCCATAAACGCGCTAGGAGCAACTGAAGATGGGCAAGGATCGATGTCACGCTCACCTTTCGCGTTCGATTGCCTGCGAGAATCTTGGTGAGTAAACGATGCCGATACCCCAGCCTGCTCTCGCCTCCACGATGCGTCCAATACTTCCTATTTATCGGGTGATAGCTTTCATTTATCGGTCGGGGCAAATGAAGAACGGCGGCAGGGAACAAACTCCCGCACAGCATTTTTACTCACTGGCAACATAAGCAGCCCGGCCATATCGGCGTTTGATCGTTCAAACAGCCATATCGCGACAGAACCCGATACGGAGCCAGGCGCGTGTCGTAGAGCACGACGGCATTGATCTCGATGTCCTCGTTGGGGGCGCTGGGATCTGGTCTGCTCGATCATTTGGACAGTAAATTCATTCTTTTTCCGTTTCTCGGGCGCGTCGCGTCGCCGTGATGGTATATTGACGCCTATCAGAAATAGTTTGTCTATTGAATGATGCCGAGAGTAGTCATCGCGATCTTGCTCCATATTCGAAAAATATCTCGCGGTTGGATTTCTGACCACATGGAGATGCACTGAATGCGAACCACCAGACGAAAGTTTGTGAGCGCCGCTTCTTTGTGCGGACTTGCTTTGACTGGCCGTCAGTTGCTGTCGCTCGAACTTTCCCCATCTTGTTTGCCTTCATTGCCGGAGATGTCGGGCTTGGGTGGAAAGTCAGCGGATGAGCCTGGGGCACCCATAACGGTGGCAGCCTACTACTTCGGCAACTTTCACCCTGGTGACGCACGCAACGAAAAATTGAAGGGGAAGGGCTGGAGCGAGTGGGAGTTGGTGAAGGCTGCGAAGCCGCAGTTCCCCGGACATCAGCAGCCCAAAACGCCCTTGTGGGGATACGTCGATGAGTCGGATCCGCAAGTGATGGCGCGTAAAATCGCCGCCGCCGCTGATAATCATATCGATACATTTATTTTCGACTGGTATTACTACGATGATGGCCCCTTCCTTCAAGCCGCTCTCGACCAGGGATTTCTCAAAGCGCCGAACTGCGATCGCCTTAAGTTTGCGCTGATATGGGCAAATCACGATTGGGTTGATATCCATCCCTATCGGCGACCGGCTGCGCCGAAACTGCTTTTTCCTGGGAAGGTGACGCCTCAAACTTTCGATAAGGTTTGCGATCAGGTGATCGAAAATTACTTCTCGCATAAGTCGTACTGGCGAGTCGACGGCAAGCCGTACTTTTCCTTCTATGAACTCACCAACTTGTTGGCCGGCTTTGGCACGGTAGAGACCACCCGCGACGCATTGGAGAAGTTCCGGACCAAGGCCGTGTCCGCGGGTTTTCCTGGTCTTCATCTAAATGCTGTGGTGTGGGGTAAACCGATCCTTCCACTGGAAAAAGCTCTGACCGACCCCGCAAAGCTGGTTCAGGATTTGGGATTCGATTCGGTAACTTCGTATGTGTGGATTCACCACGCAAAGTTGCCGACGCAGCAGACGGATTACAACGCTGTACGGGATCAGTACTTCGCTTATTGGACCAAGGCGGAGGCAATGTTCAAAGCACCGTATATACCCAACGTTACGGTCGGATGGGATGGCACGCCTCGCCTGTATCAGGATATGGGGTTTGGAAACATCATCAGCGGGAACACGCCGGAACGCTTTCGCGAAGCGCTTCTGCAAACCAAACGGCGGCTGCTGGCTGAAAAGGACGGACTCCGCATTCTGAATATCAATGCCTGGAATGAATGGACCGAAGGAAGTTATTTGGAACCGGATACAGTGCATGGCATGAAGTACCTGGAGGCCATTCGAGATGTCTTTGGGCCTTAGTGGGTCGTCGACGGGAACGGCGTTTTGCGCCGCGACAGCCACTTCAGATTCGGAAGGACTATGCCGGTAAGGAGGAACGGAATGAACCAATATCTCGACGGATCCAAGATAATCGATCGAAGGAATCTGCTGAAAGGCCTTGTCGGTGTGGGAGCGGTCAACGCGCCCAATTTATTCCCCTATCTTCGCACTCTATCTGTCAATCTTGGCGGCCCTGTTGCTTCGACTGAGTATGGACGGGTTCGTGGGATCGAATCCGGGAATGTACTGTCGTTTCGGGGTATTTCGTACGGAGGCCCCTCTGACGGTATGAATCGGTTCACGCCGCCTCGAAGGCCGGCTCCCTGGGCGGAAGTGCGCGATGCAACCAAGGCTGGCCCACGCGCGATACAGATGGTGGGTAAGAACATCTTTTCCGATCCACGCATCGGGGACTACTTCAGCGGCGGACGGAAGGATGCACCTGAGATTACCTTCGAACCCGATAGTGAAAATTGTCTGGTCTTGAATGTGATTACGCCAGGACTCGCGGGGAAACGACCGGTCATGGTCTACATCCACGGAGGCGGGTTCATTGTCGGCTCGGGCGCCTTGACCCTCGTTTCAGATCGTTTTGTCTCCGAGCAGGACGTTGTTCTGGTCGGGATCAATCACCGGCTAAGTGTCTTTGGCTACATGTATCTCGAGGAGATCGATCCAGCCTACCCGGACTCCGGAAATGTTGGCCAATTAGATTTGATTGCTGCCCTGCATTGGATACGAAATAACATCGTGAATTTTGGGGGAGACCCGTCGAATGTCACTATCTTTGGCGAGTCGGGCGGGGGCGCAAAGATCAGCACGCTGCTGGGCATGCCTGGCGCAAAGGGCCTTTTTCATCGTGCCGTGATCGAGAGTGGATCGTTTCGTTCCGCACGCACGAAAGAAACCGCAACACGGGAAACCAACAAAATGCTTTCGACGCTTGGTCTCACTGCCTCCCAAGTTGGCCAGCTGCAGCAAGTCCCAGCGGATAAGCTGCTTTCCGCATATTCGACGGCGGCTGAGGGACTTGGGGGCCCGGTCGTCGATGGACGATCCGTGCCGCACCCGACATGGGAGCCTGCCGCACCTCCCGAAGCCGCTGGCATATCTCTCCTTGTGGGGAACTGCAAAGACGAAACAACTCTGTTTTCCTTGGGCGAGCCTGCTTTGTTTTCACTGGACTGGCAGACTCTGAAAGAGCGTGAGGTTAAGGCTGGCATGTCCGAGGACAAGGCTGAAGCCATCATCGACAAGTATCGCGAGGGCTATCCAAAGGATACTGCTTCGGATCTTTACTTCAGGATTGCGGCGGACAGGAGCTTTAGAAGAAATGCCATCGCCCAGGCAGAGTTAAAGCTCCAGCAGAAGGGAGGAGGAGACGTATATATGTACAACTTCGCCTGGAATACGCCAGTGGACGGTGGAAGACTGCGGGCCTTTCACACCGCGGAGTTACCGCTGGCAATGCGACTGGTCCTCAATCCCGAAGCGGAAGAGCTGTCGAAGCAGATCGCAGGAGCCTGGGCTAGATTCGCTCGAACTGGCGACCCTAATCATGAGGCATTGCCACACTGGGAGAAGTATTCGGTCGCTAAGCAATCGACGATGGTATTCGATGTGGGCAAGACAGCACTCGTCAGTCGACCTGCTCACGATGAACTCATTCTTTTAACTACTCTTTCCTACGGATCTCCGTTTGACTTCTAATGCCGGTGGTCATAGCGGTAGAGAGTTCGTCGGCGTCCCCTGACTAAATTAGTCGATCCTAAACGAAGTGATTCTCGGGCAGCTTGCAGATGACAGTTGCGGGCTTGGTGGGTTTGAAAGGTATCCCCAGCAACACAGCCCACCTTGCCAAGCGATTGGCGCTGCCCTTCTCCAAACGAAACCTGCTCTGCGCAGCGTGCACGATTGCGCCAGCTCTGTTTGCGCTTGCGCTCTCGGGTGTTGCCCACGCCCAAGGAACGATGGACTTTTCCGGGGCACAAACATTAATGGGCACATTTAATGTGCGTACGACCACCGTTGAGATCCAAGTCGAACTCCCGGATGCCGTCCAGCTCGTAGCCGAAGAGCCGGTAGGCTCCGTCGGTCGTGAGTGAGCAAGCTTCCGCTAAGTCTCGCACCATATTAGCTGTGGGGTGCGTCTCTGTTCGTCGCAGGTTGGAGATGAAATCTTTTAGTTTGCGCTCGTGTTGCGAATGCGCAACTCGTCCTTGACCGCTTGTTGCACGAATCTGCCGATGCAGCTCCCGAATGTGTTCCACCCGCTCAATGACTTCTCTCGAACTGACAGATGTGTACATGGCGAAGGCTACTCCTCTAAGGTCTCGACATGGGAGCTGCAAATCGCAAAATTATAGCAACGAAGGATGATGCGGAAGAAAGTTCGATTCTATCGGCCTCCCACTGTACTCAAGAAGAGCATCCTCCCAATGAACTCTGTTGGCGTGCATTTGCACCGAACCCCACAGCCGGGAGTCAATGATCAGGCTAGTCATATCAGAAAGGGTGTTCCGCTTCAGATTACCAGCCTGGCGGATCTTTCATTTCTACAATAAGAATCTTTTCGGGTGTGATCAACGCAGAACGCTATTATGACCCCTCGTACTGATTTCGAGCGTGCTATCCCTGCGGCCGAGAGAACTCGCGGAACTCTAGGTTCAACCGGCAATGGTGGGTGAGCTCGATAGAGAGGAAAACGAAGCTCCGCGGCGCAGCGACGGGATATTCCCAGCCCCGTGATCTAGCGAGTCGAGTTGGCGGCGATGCTTGTCGTCGGCCTCTTATTGATCCATGCGTAAAGAGTCCGAACTAGGTGCGACCTAATCCTCTCGCCCCGGAAACGATTAGATCGAGCCCCTCTTTGTAGCGGCGATCGAATTTGTCGAAGAGGATGAGGCCACTCTGGCGCATGATCGGGAACTCTTCGGGATTGAATTGCTCGTTCCTCCCTTGAATATCGTATTGCGGCGAGCGTTCGTTTGGGCGAGGGAATACTGCCTGTTCTTCCATCACGAAGCTCAGGGTGTAGTTGTAGATCGTGCTGAGCAAAACGACGGTCTGACGAACGGTAAATCCCTCGTTGACGAGGCTGGCCCCGATGCGTTCCATCGTCTTCATAAACGCGGTGTCTGTTAACCGGCTTCCCGCCACCATTCTCGCTCCATCACGGTACGCCAGCAGAGTCTTTCGAAGACCGCTTCCGAATGTAGCAGTCCATACTGTCCAATCGGCAGACTTCTTTGCGGGGACGAAATGACACGCCCCCTCCCCGAGGACCAAGGTGGCCATTCCGTCGACCAAATCTTCCTTGTTCTTAAAGTGCCAATAGACCGTTGGGGCCTGAATCTTGAGTTCCTTTGCGAGGAGCCGAAGCGTGAGTTGTTCCAAACCCACCTCGTTTAGCAGCCGCAGTCCCGCCTTCAGGATTATTTCGCGATTGACCTTCATGAACTCAGCCTAGCAGCGTTGACAAATTTTGTCTAACGACGTTAGAGTTTATCTAACAGCGTTAGGTGACCTCTATGACGGGGATCTGAAGGAGAAAAAATATGAAAGCAGCTATCGTGAAAGCGGCCGGCAAGTCTCCGATTTTTGGAGAGTTCAATGAACCCACGGCAACGCCTGGGGCGGAACTCATTACCGTAAGCGCTTCCGCTTTGAGCCAGTTCAGCAAATCGCGCTCGTCGGGATCTCCCTACAGCTCGGATGGTGCGTTTCCAGCCGTCGCGGGAGCAGACGGCGTAGGGCGCACAGCAGACGGCCGTCGAGTGTACTTCGTTCTTCCCGAAGCGCCTTATGGCGCACTTGCTGAGAAGAGTCTTGTACCCGCCAAGCAGTGCATTGACGTTCCGGATGGTCTGAACGACCTGACGGCTGCAGCCATTGCCAATCCGGGCATGTCTGGGTGGACAGCCATGATGGAACGCGCGCACCTGCAAGTCGGGGAGACTGTATTGATCAACGGCGCTACGGGGACTGCAGGTCGCCTGGCGGTTCAGTTGGCGAAATACAACGGAGCGTCCAAGGTGATTGCGACCGGGCGCAACCAGGACGAGCTTGAAGAGTTGAAGGCCTTGGGTGCCGATGTCGTGATCCCATTTGCTGTTGGAACCCTTCATCCCTTGGGAACAAAACATTACGAAGAGGCGCTGATCCAGGAGTTCGCAAACGGCGTCGATGTCGTTATCGACTATCTCTGGGGTCATAGCGCAAGAGCGATCATCGCGGCGATCGCTAAGGGAGCCGAAAGTGCCTCGCCCGTCCGATTCGTGCACCTCGGCGGCGCGGGCGGTGAAGACAGCATCGACCTTCCAGGGGCTGGTCTGCGTTCGTCTCCCATTGTCCTCATGGGCAGCGGTATAAAAAGTGTTCCGTTAACGAAGTTGCTAGGCGCCATCAAGAGCGTTTTCGAAGCTGCCGGTCCCGCAAAGCTCCAGATCGCGACACAGACGATGCCGCTGTCGGAAATCGAATCGGCCTGGAAAGCACCGGGCAAGCCACGCATCGTGATCACCATCTAGCAAGTCATTGCGACCACACGCCCGGTTGGCTCCTTTCCGGCGTACCGCCCTACTCCGCGAGCTGGACTTCTGCAGAAGGCGCTCATTGGGCCCTCGCTCCAGACTGCAGCAGCTCCGTCTGCATTCCCACTGCAGGCGAGATACATTTTTTTTGACAATAATGACAAGATATGTAAAGTTAGTAAAAGTTACTTCTGGTGAAGCGTCATGGCGTGGACTCGAGACAGTACTCCTGATCTGGCTGGACGGGTCGCGCGGGTGGCGATATACAGCGCGGCCACGGTCCTGATTGCCCTATCCGTAGCGTCTTGTAATAGGGCTTCGTGTGAACCCTTGCACCTGCGTACCTCCGCTTCGGATTACAGCAACCTCGGGCTTACTCCAGGCAAGGTACAGCGGTGGGAAGATGGTCGTCGAACCGCTCAGGACGAGAAGAGCTTCGAATGGTGGTACTTCGATGCTCTGATGAAAGATGGGACGGCCGTGGTTGTGGTTTTTTCCGATAACTTCGCACAGGATCACAAGCGAGGGGTAAGCCTGGAACTGACGTCCCCCGATGGTAAGCACCGGACATTGAACACAAAGTTTGATGAACCGGGTGTCTTTGCGAAAGATCACACCTTCGTTCAAATTGGCGAGAGCAGGTTCGAAGGCGATCTCGACACTTACTCAATCAAGGTTCCCGCCGATAACCCACAGCATCTTGGCGTCGATCTTGTCCTGAGACGCTGTCTACCGGCGTTCCGCGCTGCAACAGGTCAACTCAGCTCGGGCCCAGCTTACTTTGCATGGCTGAATGCCGTGCCGAGCGGCACGGTGACCGGCACAATCACTATCTGCGGGAAAGCGATGGCTGCGAGCGGCGAGGGCTACCACGATCATAATTGGGGAAATGTTCCGCCGTCCGATCTGCTCGACAAGTGTTGGTGGGGACGAGCGTCGGTCGGTCAGCATCGGATCGTAACGTATGAGATCCACGGCAAGAAAAGTGTCGGGGGAACGAATATCGGGCTGTACTACGTTGGAACCGAAGACGGGATCGAGGTCAATGCGGTCGACGATCAGGTCGCGGTGTTAGAGGGGCCCCTCATCAAGCATCCTGACCCTAAGCATGAACGGTCGATTCCGGCGTCGATAAGCTACGCCGCCAATGGCACGACATCGAAATTCTCGATCTCAGGGCCGATGTTGCTGTCGCTCGATCTCTTGGCCGAACAGCCTTGGTCGACGAAGCTGGTCGCCAGCGTATTCGGGATGAAACCGCATTACACGCGCTTTCAAAGCCCTGTTTCACTGGAGGTGGCTGGAAGGCCAATCGAGAAGGGAACCGGGATACTGGAATATTACGAATTTCAATAGGCGCACGCTTGTCGCTCGCCCACACGTCCGCGGTCCAGATCGATCCAAACGGCTTACGTCGTAAGCAAACGAAAAGAGGTCACCCTTCATGAAGTCAACAAACTCCACCAACTGGATCCTGGTCACCGGCACTTCGAGTGGAATCGGCCGCGCAGCTACCTTTACGCTGGCGGAAAACGGTTATCGCGTCCTGGCCGCGGTGCGGAAGCAAGAAGATATCGAATCGCTCCGTGCCGAGGCGGAGACGCGCCAGGTTGTAGGATCCGTCGAGCCGATCATTCTGGATGTGACGAATGCCGGTCAGATCGCTGCGGCAGTGGAAATTGTTAGGGCCAAAATCGCGGCCGGAGGCAGGCTCCACGCAATCATTAACAACGCGGGCACGCAATGGGCCGGGCCGATTGAGACAATGCCGCTGACTGAGTGGCGATCCCAGTTCGACGTGCTTTTCTTCGGCCCGATTGCTCTCACCCAGCAGCTCCTTCCGCAACTTCGCGCCTCGCGCGGACGAGTTATCAACGTGACCTCAATCGGCGGGATAATGCCGGGTCCGATGATTGCCGCCTACCAGGCGGCGAAGGCCGCGTTCGAGGCGGTGAGCGACTCGATGCGGATTGAGTTCTCCCCGTTCAGCGTTCAGGTCTCCGCCATAGCTCCCGGGTCCATTTCCACGCTGATGCTCAGCCGGTCCCCCGACCAACTCAACAGGCTCGCGGATGCCCTGCCGAAAAGCCTTCAGCCCGTCTACGCGGATGCCCTTCGGGCGTTCGCGAAGACGGTCGCGTCCGCCCCCAGACACTCAACCTCTCCGGCGAAGGCATCGCTGACGATCCTCCGTGCGGTGATGGCGCCTCACCCCCGAACCCGTTACCTGATCGGGATGGACGCGAAGCTCTGCGCGTTCCTCAAGCACAACCTTCCCGACCGCTGGATGGATGCGATCATCTTCCGGATGTTTGGTCTGCCGCGACAGGTAAAGTCGTAGAAAGCCGAGTGGGAAGTCGAACCAGAGAGGAGGAGAGGTACAGCCAATGAACGAATCGAGTGAGGCAGCGCGACCGTCACGACAGGCGGCGATTTTGGCGGCGGCCGTGAAGGTCTTCTTCCAATTCGGATACCGGAAGACCTCGATGGAGGACGTCGCGGCCGCAGCGCAAGTATCTCGGCAGACGCTCTATCTCCAGTTCCGCGACAAGGAGCGGTTATTTCGTGCGGCCTTGGAATATGTGACAGAGCAGATGTTGGTTTCGATCAGAGGTCTTGCCGCCAATCAGAACGGCACTGTGGAGCAAACACTGATAGGCGTATTCGAGCTTCTCTGCGGAGATTCGCTCGCCCTTTCGTCCCAGGTCAACATCGCGGAGTTGCTGGTGATCGCGCGATCTCAGGAGGAAAGCATCGTTTCCCGCTTCGAGGCGGATGTGCTTTCAGTCATTGCCGATACCCTGACGCAGGCCGGCACGGCTGTTCGATGGGAGCGGCATGGAATCGGCGCGCAGGAACTTGCGATGCATCTTCTCGATACTTCGGCTGGCGTCAAGTCGGCGACCGGCGACCTGTCTGACTACAAGCGACGGATGGCGCTCGCGATCCGAATCATAGTGATGGGCGCCAACGAGGTCGAGACATGAAGAGAGCGGTAGTGCCGCGCAGTTTTACGATCGACCCGTTCTCGCTTTCCGCCACAGCCGCCGAGCCGTTAACGGGTGTCGCTTCCACGCCGCTCAGCTTCTTCCTTCTGGGTGCCACCGGGCGCACGGGCTTGCCCTTTCTGTCGCAGGCACTCGCGCGTGGTCACATTGTGACCATCTACGTTCGCAATGTATCGAAGCTCCCTACGGTTGTGGTCTTACATCCGCACCTGCGCGCTTTCACCGGCGAGTTGCATGAGGCGGACAAGGTGGCGCTGGCGATAAGGGCGGCGAAACCAGACGTGGTGTACGTCATGCTGGCATCGGAAACGGTGCCACATACGGCCGTTTCCACGGGTACGCACAGCGCGCTCCTGGCCTTGGGGGAGTTGAGGGCCGTCGCTGCGACCGGGCGCGGGGCTACACCATTTATCAGTGTCGCCGCTTGGGGCCTCGGCCCGACGGGGGCGTACATCACCGGCTTCTTTGCGCGCATGTTCGTCAGTGTCGCGACGGCGTTGTTCTGGTCGAAGCCCCTGAATGATTTCGTAAAGCAGTTGGCAGAGGTAGAGGAGGCAAAGGACAAGGGACTCATTCGGCCAACTCTCATCCTGCCGCCAATGCTCAACGACGGTGAGAAGACGAACACGTATCGGTCAGGCGAGGCGAGCATGATGAAGGATGCCATGGGCGTGACGAAGTTTGTGAGCAGGGCATCCATGGCGGATCTCTGTCTGAAGCTGGGGGAGAAGATGGCATCGGGCGAGGAGCTGCCGCAATGGGTCGGCATCATCAACCCCTAGTCGTCCGCGTCGCCTCGGTAGCTAAGGGAACACAGAGCCAAATGCATCCCAGCGGCCACATCGAATGCGGTATCTCAAGCCTTCCGAAAGAGATCTGGTGGGCACCTGCCACGTCGATGAATCTCACTTTGTCGGTTGATCCAAGAGGTGTTGCGATACTGTCCAGGCGTAGCACCAATCACTCTTTTGAATGCTCTATTGTCACTATGTTGATCGGCGCGCCCCGTGCTCCAGCGCGTCAAGCCATGCGCCGATGGCGACCGTCTCGCTTGACTATGAGGACGGCTGATCTTACACCGCGCACGAGGAGTTTGCGCAGGTATCCCCGGAGCAAGGTGACAGTCGAGAAATCCGCTCAGAGGCTCAAAACAGGATTTCCCCGCCTCGCGCGGAAATCCCACCAGAGCGGCGGGATTTCCACTTCTTCCACCGCACCAGCGGCGAAGGTTCAGCGCCGCGTCACTGCACCGCCAAGGTCGGAATTTGGAAATCGGCCCAAGCAGTCGCGGGGCTACTTCCCGAGCCCAGAGCGTAGAAAAGGACTCCAGTGGTGTCTGCCGTGCCCGAGCAGCTATAAGGGAGCCACTTTGGGGAATTGGAGGCAGGTAGAGCCACAGTGCACAGCGGCGTAGCATACACGCCGTCGAAGACCGTCAGATATGCGCCGCTGGTGCTGTTCCCCGTGCTTGCCCAGACCGTAGCGGTGAAGTGGGTGCCGCTCGCCACGTGAACGCTCTGGCCGATGGCGAGGTTAATCGGGGCGCTGGAATTGTACATTTGCACCTCGCCACTATTGGGTTCAGTGATGGAGGCGGTGGGGCTACCATACTCGGTCCAGCCGCTCAAGCCGCTCGCAAGCGTTGGGTTGGTCAACAGATTGGTGCGAA
>Ga0302309_10001616_pt1 | contig 20155 bp, 16 predicted proteins | sample III_Palsa_N1_1_FD_200453 | JGI IMG/M metagenome (GOLD analysis project Ga0302309, IMG submission 200453) | Peat permafrost microbial communities from Stordalen Mire near Abisko, Sweden - III_Palsa_N1_1 | ecosystem: Environmental > Terrestrial > Soil > Palsa > Peat permafrost | place: Sweden... | reverse complement strand
AAAGTTACTACTCACAAGTCGCGATCTAATTCGGCAGTATACCGTTTTGCAGTGCTATCCATTATGATAACTCTATGTGGCACGGGTTGCAACAAACAATTGAACATCGTACCGCAGGATGAAATAACTGATGTGGTTTACTGGAAGACTTCCAGTGATTTTAAAACGGCTGCAAATACACTTTATCAGGGTCTGGACCGTTTTGGGTTTGACGATACATGGTCTGATATAGCCTTTAATAATCCTAATCCCATAAGTAATGGAACACTTACCGTATCGCAAGATGGTACGGATAATGTGGGCGGCCAACCCCAATGGGCTATGAGCTATCAATACATTCGCGATGCAAATAACATCCTTGCACATGGAGCAGGGCTAACAGATGCAGGAATACAACAGTATGTTGCCGAAGCCCGCTTTTTTAGGGCATGGTATTACTGGAAAATCATGGAAATATATGGTGGAGTACCATTGGTCACAACCGTGCCGCAAACGAATGACGCTGCGTTATATGCCCCACGATCTACTCAAGAGCAAACAGCTGATTTTATCATAAGTGATTTGAATACCGCGGCTGCTAATTTACCACTGCAATCAGATTTGTCCAGTCCTGACATAGGCCGCATTACCAAAGGCGCAGCTTTATCGTTATTGGCGCGCGTGGCGCTTTATGAAGGTACATGGGAAAAATTCCGGGGCCAGTCTGACGGTAATGCCTATTTTACCCAAGCGATAACGGCTGCAAAAATGGTGATGAACAGCGGCGTATATGCTTTATACAATGGTAGTGGGGCGCAGAGTTATCGTTATAATTTTATTGAAGCCGGTGATGATTCTAAGGAGTGCATTCTTGACCGAAGGTATGCAAGAGGAATATTAGGCCAAGAATATCCTTATGATTGTGATGGAACGGGATATAATCCGACAAAAAAGCTTGCCGATATGTACCTAGATACCGCCGGAGTGCCAATCACAAGTACTGGTACGATGTTCCAAGGCTATGCAACGATGACCTCTGAATATAAATTCCGGGACCCTCGCATGACGATGACCATGATCATCCCGGGAAAAGAAACGGTACGCGTGTTCCACCCTGTTATAGCGGTGCCAAATTATCCGGACAATCCCCAAAGAAATCCAAGCACGGGATATATCTTATATAAATATATGTCGGAAGATCCTGTTGCCAATAATTCTGGAGAAAATGGTGATGCCAGTTTGTTCGATTTTGACCGGCACCTGATCCGTTATGCTGAGGTTTTACTGATCTATGCGGAAGCGACATTTGAATCCACTGGACAGCTAAGCGATGGCGACTTAAATATCTCAATCAATGTCATCCGTGACCGAGTGGGGATGCCCCATTTGACTAATGCCTTCCTCACCTTGCATAATATGGACATGCGTACAGAAATTCGACGTGAGAGGACAGTGGAACTGGCATTGGAAGGCTTTCGGTATGATGATATCCGTCGCTGGAAAACCGCAGAAATTGAAATGCCCGAGAACGTAGAAGGAATAAAAATTAAAGGTTCGACTTGGCAAACCTATCCATTATATAGCTCGGCCATTTATCAGGCAAAAGCAGATGCTAACGGGTTTATGATTTCAGAATCAGGAAGAACTTTCGACCCGGCTAAAAATTATCTACAACCGCTTCCCACCCAGGAAATCAATTTGTACCAGTCAGCCGGTCATACGCTTCAACAGAATCCCGGATGGTAACTTTAATTTAAAATAGAGGCAGCAAAATGCTGCTTCTATTATTATTGTATTAGTCTACATACATTTAAGAAAATACTTATTTAATTAATAACGAGACAAGTAACTACAAACGAAAAATGAAATTCAGATTAATACTTCAACTAGCAGGCCTGTTACTCATTGCATTTGTCAAGGCACAAGCGCAGCAAGATAAACAAAACAGCGCACTGACACTTATGGGGAATCGCTTCCTAACCTTCAACACGGTCATCAGGGTGAATCAGATTGAAGTTTCGAGAAGCCGTAATGTAGGGTTCGATGAACGGGCACTGCATACGCCGGCAAAGGTTATTGCATTCAGACAAGCAGTAGCAGAAGGGTTTCCGGGTGGAAAAATGACATGGGCGTTTAGTTGGCTGGCGCTACAAGATACCAGTGCTAATTATAAGGAAATAAGGAAGCTCGTAGTCGGCTATCATTACAGGTATGGCGATGATATCACGTTTATACCCGGTGCTTATTTTGCCAATGCATATAATACAACCGCGCAGGTAAATAAAGACCTTCATGACGCATTAAAAATAATCAGCAATATGGTAGGTGGCGGATATCGGCCGTCGAGTATTGTGGCAGGATTCTTATCGGCAAAAAATCAAGAATACCTGGCGGAAAAAGAGGGAATACATGTATGCCAAGGAAACATTTGGAGCCAGTTCAGCATTGATAACCAGGACGGCGATGGATCCGTATCTTATCCATATTATACTTCTAAAGAACATTTCTGCAAACCGGCACAAAATAAAAGTGATTTTATCGATTGCGTGAATCTTGATGGCTGGACCGTGGATTTCCTCGCAGCGAGAAGAAAGGGTTTTGAGGACGGATTCAATAGCCGAATGGGTGTAGGCCCCTTAGAAACACTTCGCAGCTATGGAAACGAGACGGGACTAAAAGAAATGATGCATACCACTGCCATTCACTTTGATAAAGGCTACCAGCTTAACGGTTTCGCATGGGTAACTAATTGTTGGGAACTTTCCCTTCCTGTTGACGTATCTTCATTGAAAAATTGGTTAACCGCTATCAGGAAACGCTGGCCCGGTACCCAACTTATCACCCAGGGCGAATTTGGCTTGCTTTGGCGAGCGCATTATAAGAGCAACAGTTTCAATTACCGTTTTGTAGAACGTGGATCCGGCATTGGCGGCTCTGATGCGGATAAGGAGATAAGTTGGTTTATGAATAAAGACTTCCGCCTGGCATTACTCAAAGACTTGAAACAGGATACTCCTGAAAAAGTAATCGATTTTACTAGATATGACATTCACACACATGAGCCAGCAGAAATGACGCGCAAATGGAGCTTGTTAGGGGAGATAAATCAAAAGCAAACACGCCCACAGGATAAACCAGTTCCGATTGATTCACTTTCAGAAGAAGATCGCGCGTTAATATCCCGTCATTACAGCTATCTGATTAAAAAATAAGAAACAAAAATCGATTATAACATCGCGGCAGCTTTAGTATTGCCCGAAAATCTATGGTAATAGAAAATGAGATGATTAAAAGGGCTACAAATAAGGCAATAGTTATAAAGGGGAAGACTACTGATTCCCAAGGTATGGCCTTACCGGGAGTAACGGTCAAGGTTAAAGGTTCGCAAGTTTCTGCAGCTACGGATAATAATGGATATTTTAAAATAAATGTCCCCAACGGCCAGAGTGTGCTGGTATTTAGCTTTATTGGTTTTCAAACAAGAGAAGTAGCCATTAATAATCATACTGCAATTTCTGTTCAATTAAAAGAAGGAAACAATGCGTTAAATGAAGTAGTGGTGGTTAGTTACGGTACCCAAAGCCGTACAGATGTTACGGGATATATTGCCCACTTAAATGTCACCAAAGTGAAAGATATGCCGGTAGGCCAGCTTGCAAAGCAGTTACAAGGCAAGTTTGAAAACAACCGGATATCCTCTACCTATGATTATTATAACAAGATCATTGGTCAGCAAGTCGGCCTTCAGATATACAAAGCCAGGTTGCTGCTATCAAACGCTTGCAGCGATAACAATTCCGACAAAATAATTACATGTAATAACTGATAACATGACTTCGAGAAGGAAATTCATCAGGCAATCATTCATTTCAGGTGTACTATTATACCAGGGGCGCGGCCTCTTATATGCGGCAGCTAATACCAGGTTTGTTTTTTCATCTAAGTTTATCAAACTGGAACTTGATCCGGCTTATCCTAAATTAGTTGATTTTGATGTTGATAGCTTAGGCAACTCTCAGTTTAATGTAAATCCAGTACTTCAATCTGCAGTAACCGCTGTCCCTGGTATCTATTCAGGCAAAATAAACGGCGATACAATTTCATATTATATGAAAGGCTATGAAAGAAAACCTGTATGGAAGATAAAAGCAGAAGAGAAAAAAATAATCATTTATACAAAATTTGTTGATGGCTCGCCAGAGAAAGAGCCTTTTGTAATTTCAATAGCGCAGCAAATTAATCATAGTACAGCCTTAGGCCTGCTAACACCAGAAAACAAGCTTAAATTTCCATGTATACTGCATTTGCCGGGCCGGGGTACATTCAGGATCCATTGCAGTGATCCGGAAGTAGCGTTATCTTATGATGCCTATCGGTTTCAGGCAAAGGGAGATAAAGGGGAACCTTTTATTAAGGTTGAATTCAAAGCTGCTGATAACAAAAACAGATATATTACCTATACTCTTGAAGCGGTGAGTATTTATCCTGATCTTAGATACATAAAAGATGATAGCAGGTTTGACGGTATACGACGTAATTTTATTAATATTTTTCAATTAAACCCAAGGGTTAAGGTACTGGCTAATAACAGTGCGAGCGACCCCTGTACGTTTACGCTGTTTTTATATGCAGAAATGGCCCGCCGTACGCCAAAATTAACGGACGGTCTTTCTTCAATGGATATACTTAGGTCGTCATTGGATGTTTATCTGGGCGGGTTTAAGGGCTATGGCCAGGTTGGTTATTACTATAACAATAATTATGGATGGCCCAGCATATATGATTCCAGTGACAGCGCACCGTCTTTGATCATATCCGCTTGTTATTATATATTGGATACTAAAGATACAGCCTGGGCACGTAATAATTATAAGGGAATTAAGGACTGGGCAATCAAAATGATTCAAACCGACACTAATCAGGATGGGATCATTGAATATGGCCACTCCGGAAATTCCGGCAGCTGGAATAAGAAGCCCTTTCAAAGGCCTTCAAATTGGTGGGATGCTATAGGCTTTGGTCATGATGACGCTTACTCAAATGCGCTTGCTTACAGGGCGGTGAAATTATTAGCCGAGGTTGCTTTAACAATTGGTGAGGTAACCGATAGTAATTATTTCTTATCATTTGCCGCTAAGCTTAAAAGCAACTACTTCACCCACTTCTATAACCCAGATACAGGAGTATTGGCCGGTTGGCGGAGTGAAGATGGAAAGCTGCATGATTACTATTTCACTTTTGTTAGCGGGGTAGCTGTATGTTACGGCTTATTAACTGCTGAGGAGGGTAAGCAGATAATGCAAACATTATTAAGAAAAATGAAAGAGGTAGGATATACTAATTTTAAGTTAGGATTGCCGGGGAATTTGGTACCCGTGCCGCCTGAGGATTATGTAGCCCATGAAAAACGTTGGGGATATGGTGCAAAACTCGATGGATCGGACGGTTTTCAAATATATGAAAATGGCGGAGCAACGGGCTGTTACGCATATTTTACAATAAAAGCCCTTTATGAACTAAACATGCGTAAGGAAGCGGATGAAATTTATATGCCAATGCTTGAAGGCTTCAAAGAAGGCGGGTTTGAAGGGCATTGTGAAGGCAGCACGTATACTAAAGATTGGAAAACCTGGGACGGCCAATGCTGGGGATATGAAGGATTTCTGGTTGATAATTATCTGCCTTTATTGGCTGTATATGAAATGAAGGGATAATTTAAATAAATGGAACTACGATGAATTAATTATTCTCATATTTTAAATCATAAATTTTTTATAATGCAGTATTTTATTAAAAGAATTACTTATCTGCTGGTTTATTTTAATATCATTATTGTTTGTTTAATGCAGATTTTAAAGCAAATCCATAAACAAACAGGATATGATTTTATATATAATCATGAAGTATTAAAGAACGTTCGGGATATTCCCTGCATGTAAAGAACGCTACTATTGAAGATGTATTGAATATTTACTTAAAAAACCAGCCCTTTAGGTTGATGTACTAATGTTGAAAAATAACTCATCCATAAGAATTACACTTTCTTTTATAATATTGTGTTTGCCTGTTGTTCTTAAAGCGCAGAGTAGTATTTATGCAAGTAATCTACGCTGCGAGTATTTGCTCAACCCTAGGGGAATAGACGAACCATTGCCACGACTAAGTTGGACATTAACCGCCGTCCATCCCGATAGGTTCGGGCAACGCCAAACTGCCTACCATATCATTGTTACCAAATTTGGAATTGGATTGGCTGGGGGAACAATTAAAGTTTGGGATTCTGGTTGGGTTAAATCTGACGTTATGCAACAGATACCCTATAAAGGCGTCTCTTTAGAATCGGATCAATTGTATGAATGGAAAGTATGTGCCAAGGATGAAGCAGGAAAGCAATCGCATTGGAGTGAAACGGCGTATTGGACTACCGGTTTGTTTAAGCCGGCAGACTGGACTGCGAAATGGATAGGCACTGGAGATACGCAGGATCCTAATACAGCTGAATGCACCATTGCTGATCCATGGTTCCGCAAAACCTTCTTCCTGGATAAGCGTCCATCAAAGGCAGTTATATTTATTGCATCTATTGGATATCATGAGGTTTATGTTAATGGGAAGAAAATTGGAAATGATGTGCTTTCTCCTTGTGTAACCGATCATTTAAAGCGCGCTAGGTACGTTGCATATGATATAGCCCGCGAACTTAAACCTGGTAAAAATGTAATTGCTCTTTGGCTGGGAACATCATGGTCTATATTTTCATCTTATGCCACTGATGATAAGCCGCGTGCACCCATTGTGATTGCCCAGGCTGATATTTATGGGGCTCAGCAAACAGGAAAAAACGGACCTTTACGTATTAAGACTGATGGTAGCTGGAAAACCCATCCGAGTCCAAATCAGTTACTAGGCAAATGGCAGACGGGTCACATGGGGGGCGAGTTATGGGATGCAACTAAAGAGCAATCCGACTGGAATTCATTGGTGTGTGATGAAACTGATTGGAAGCAGGCAGTGGTATACAAACCTCGTCTTATGTTAACGGCTCAGATGGTAGAACCTAACCGGTTATTCCGGGAAATTAAGCCCATCGCTGTTGAAGATCAGCTTGATGGCTCATATCGGATAGACATGGGTGTTAATTTTGCCGGGTGGACAGAAATTAAATTAAAAGCACTCCCCGGGCAACGCGTTGATATGAACTTCTCTGAACGAGAGAACGAGGAAATGACCTTTGGAATACACAATTCATTTATTATGGGTAAATCAGGTGAGGGAACCTTCAGAAATCGTTTTAACTATAGTTCAGGGCGGTGGATCACGATTCGTGGTCTTAAGCAAAAGCCAAAGCTTCAGGACATTCATGGATGGCTTGTGCATACTAATTATTCGTCAGCAACCACCTTTATCTGTTCCGATCCACTACAAAACTGGGTTTATAATACCGTACGCTGGAATTTTGAGAATCTTTCAATCGGCGGCTATGTGGTCGATTGCCCCCAGCGGGAACGGCTTGGATATGGTGGTGATGCGCATGCTACATCCGAAACAGGCTTATTCAATTATCAGCTTGGCGCTTTTTATACTAAATGGATGCAAGACTGGCGCGATGTACAGGGTGCCCGGGACATGGATCCGTCAAACTATGGTGGAAATGCTGATTATGGCATTCTTCCTTATTCAGCTCCCACTTACCAAGGAGGTGGAGGGCCTGCGTGGGGTGGAATTACTGTTGTGCTGCCATGGTCGGTTTATCAGCAGGAAGGGGATACACGTATATTGGAAAATAATTTTGATCTCATCAAAAATTGGCTTGCCTTTCTGGACACTCATACACAAAATAATTTGCTTGTACATTTTGGGGGGACATGGGATTTTCTTGGTGACTGGCTATGGCCCAAAGCAGGTGCAGAAGGAATGAATAATGACAAGCCTGAAAATATATGTTTTAATAATTGTTATCGTGTTTATAACCTTCGCATAGCAGCAAAAATTGCCCGCACAATAAGGAAAAAGGAATATGCGTTAAAATGGGAACAAGAGGCATCGAGATCAAGTCTTGCTATACAAGCCAAATATTATAATCAGTCTGATTATAGTTATGCAGACGGTTCGATGGGCAATCTCGCTGTAGCCCTTTTAGCAGATGTGCCGCCGCATGAACTGCGCGATACGATAATGAGTCGTCTTGAAAAAGAAATACTCGTTATAAGAAAAGGGCATATACATGCAGGTATTACAGGAGGTGCCATGCTTTTTAACTTATTAAGAAGTGAAGGTCGTAATGATCTTATTTATGCAATGACTTCTCAAACCGATTACCCCGGTTGGGGATACATGAAGGCTAACGGTGCTACCAGCCTTTGGGAAATGTGGGAAAAAGATTTACCCGGACATTCCTTTCTACATAGTTCATTCTTGTACCCTGGAGCTTGGTACATCGACGGCGTTGGAGGCATTCTGCGGGATACTAACGCACCTGGTTTCCAAAAGTTCATTATCAAACCACCGAATTTAAAAGAGAACCAGATATCCTGGGCCAAAACTACATACGAGTCGCCTGCGGGTATGATTAAAACAGCGTGGCAGCGAAAAAAGGGAATTCTTACTCTTAAAGTTACGGTCCCCCCAGGATGCCGCGCAACTGTTTATTTTCCATCAGACAGTATCAGTCAAATTAAAGTGATTCCCGCATGGGCCAAAAAGGTGAGTGAAGAAAAAAAATGTGCGGTTTTTAGAGTCTCTGCGGGGACATATACCTTAATCGGAAAAGACTATAAATGATCATACTACGAAATATATAATGGTCTTATTAAAATCAACTATATAATATGAAAAATCCTTTCCTTTCATTAACCGCCAAACTGACTTGTCTATTATTGATCTTAAGTCTTGGCGTTCGATCCCAGAGTTTAACTCGGAATAATATTATTCCTTATCCTGCAGCCCTTGAATCTGCCAGCGGTTCTTTTAATATTATAAGCCAAACTGCGCTTATAATTAAACCCGGAGGGTTTGTTTTTTCAAATGAAGAATATTTTCTAAAACGAATGATCAGGAGCTATCTCGGTGACAAGAGCCTAGTATTAAAAATAGTTATTAAAAAAAATGCGATCATCTTAAAGTATGATCATTCCCTAACGCTCGAGGCTTATACACTTGCCGCCAATCCCAGATATATAATCATCTCTGCAAAGGATCCGGCAGGAATGTTTTTCGCGATTGAAACATATTGTCAGCTGTTACCGGCCGCTATAGAATCCGGCAAAGGCAGCGATTTTTTTATAAGCTGCCCTTCGGTAAATATGAAGTTTCGGGCATAGAAAAGGCGCAATAATGGACAAAACCAAAGTGATCATCTACTAATAGGGGATTTCTTGGCGAACAATTGGATTATATGCGACGATATACAGATATATAGAGTTTACAATAGTGTCTGTAAACCTGTTTATTAACTAACGCTTTTAATAAATGAGAAAATTTTTACTGGCTTTTTGCATTATTGTAGGTATAGGCATTGTGCCTTGTCATAGCCAAAATACGAGTTCGATGGAACTAATTTCCTCCATTCAGGAGAATTCCGATTTAGATACCGTTCAAAGTAAGGCGCTGGCATTGCTGAAAGGCTTTTCTGCCGGCACATCTTATAGTGAGGTTTGGATTCGTGATTTTAACACTTTTATAGCCGGCTCCTTAAAAGTGCATAATAAAGATCAAGTTGCCGACATGCTACTAATGTTTTTTAAAAGCCAGGGTGCTGACGGTGATATTATTGATGGCTTGGTAGACAGCGCTAAGGCAAACGGTGGCTATAACTATCGGTACAGTAAATTATTGCCCGGCTGGGCTGGCCATAAGAATACTGTCGAAACCGATCAGGAATCGTCGCTTGTTCAGGCTGTAACAAAGTATGTTGAATTAACCGGCGACACATCATTTCTTTCTAAACGTGTAGCCGAGAGTTCGGTGTACAGTCGTATGGAAGCGTCATTAAATTACATACTTGCGGAAAGGTGGTCCTCAAAATACGGGATGGTTATAGGAGCGACGACGATAGACTGGGGCGACGTGCAGCCCGAGACAGGTTGGGGTGTGAATATTAACGAACATACGAAATGGTCGATTGATATTTATGACAACGCCATGTTTGCTATAGCCATACAGGATTTTTTGAGAATTAAGCCTACAGGTTATCAGCTAAGCCGGGACTGGAGCCAGGTGGCCCTGAACTTACGAAGCAATGTGAGACAGTATCTTTGGAATTCTGCCGAAAAAAAATACAGACCACATATTTACCTCGATGGAAGTCCTTTTTCAGCTTCTTTTAATGAGTCGGCGATATTATATTTCGGCGGTTCGATCTGTGCCATCCTCGCAGGTTTTAATACCCGTGCAGAAGTGTGTGAGATTAACCGGCAGCTTGTAGCAGCTTCAAAGAAAGAAAAATTTGCAACAATAGGCATGACAGTCTACCCTCCTTATCCTTCTGATGCTTATCCTAACATGCATCCATTTACCTATCAAAATGGTGGCGACTGGACCTGGTTTGGTGGGAGAATTATAAGTGCACTATTATCATACGGTTGTCCGGTGGATGCTTATAAAGAACTTGAACCAATGATCCAACGGGTAATAAACCATCATGGTTTTTATGAATGGTATGATGTACAAACGGGTGAACCTAAGGGTTCAGGTAATTTTAGAGGAGAGGCGGGTGTCTTATATGAGGCTGTTCAATCCATGAAAGAATGGGCGGCTAAGCAAAATAAGAAAAGCGGCCGGCGTAAAAACAGCAAGTTTAACAAGTTATTATAAAACGTATCAGCCTGGTATTTTTTAAATACTTTATATACTGTTAGTGGCAGTTCAGTACGGTAGATCGGTATCTGAAATTTATTATTGTCTTTTAGCAATGCAAACCCCGGTCATTTTTAGGGCCGTTAAAATAAACAAATGAAAATAAAATTAATTTCCGCGTTATTACTGGCGATTTTTCTGCTGGATATCCAAATTGTCCAGGCGCAAAGTTTACCATCGGTACAATATAATATTATTCCCTATCCCTCTATCGTGAAAGCTGCCGCCGGCACTTTTATCATTAATAACCAAACTGTTCTGGTGATAACGCCAGGCGCAGGCATTTTTAATAATGAGCAAACATTCTTAAAAAAATTAGTAGGCGGTTACTTAGGTGTGACTTCCTTAAAATTAAAAAGGAATGCGCAAAGCAATGCAATTATATTAAAGTATGATGCGCAAATAAAAGGGTCTGAAGATTATAAGCTAGTGGTCAATTCTAAGTACATCATGTTGTCTGCAAAGAATCAGGCAGGAATGTTTTATGCAATTCAAACCCTGCGCCAGCTCATGCCTGCTGATGTAGAAGTAGCTAATGGCAAATCCTTGTCGGTACCCGCTGTTGCAATTTTGGATAAGCCAGCCTTTGCATGGAGAGGCTTAATGTTAGATGTATCAAGGCATTTTTTTTCTATCGAATATTTGGAAAAGTACGTAGATATGATGGCACTATATAAGTTAAACAAATTGCATCTTCATTTAACGGACGACCAGGGATGGCGTATAGAAATAAAAAGGTACCCGAGATTAGCTGAGGAAAGCGGGTGGAGAACATTCAATGTTAATGATACTGCCTGTATGAAAATTGTACGTGAAACAGGAAATACAGATTTTGAAATTGATAAAAGTCACATTATTCAAAAGGATGGTAAAACCCTGTACGGCGGTTATTATACGCAGGCGCAGATGCGCTTCTTTATACAATATGCTGCAAAACGACATGTCGAAATTATCCCGGAGATAGATATGCCTGGCCACATGATGGCGGCCATTAAAGTATATCCTTATTTAACTTGCGACAGTACCGTGGGCGATGGGCACGGATTCTCTAATCCGATATGCCCCTGCAAAGAGAGTGTGCTTGATTTTGCCGATAATATTTTTTCGGAGATTGCCGACCTGTTTCCTTCAAAATATATTCACATAGGCGGAGATGAAGTAAATAAAAGTAATTGGGAAAAATCACCGCTTTGTCAGGTGTTTATGAAGAGTAAAGGTTTTACAAACTACGATCAGGTGCAGAGTTACTTTAACGACCATATGATGAATTTTTTCAAATCAAAAGGAAAAACATTGATTGGATGGGATGAAATTGTGCAGGGTGGGATAGATTCATCGGCAACGATGATGTTTTGGAGGCCATGGGCGCCGGAAATGCCTGCGAAAGCCACAAAAAATCATAATCTAGTAATCATGTGCCCTGACGGGCCGCTATATTTCGATGCCTTTCCGGATGAACGCACACTGTCTTCGGTATATAATTATAACCCTTTGGATACGGCGTATCATTTAAATGCAGCGCAGCAAACCAGGATAATTGGAGTTCAGGGCAATTTATGGACAGAGATGGTGCCATCTGAAAAAAGGGCAGATTATATGAGTATGCCAAGGATGACCGCTCTTGCCGAATTGGGTTGGACACATCAGCCATTATATACCTCTTACCTAAGGCGCCTGAGCGGACAGTATGAACGTTTGGATAACTTAAACGTGAATTATCAATTACCAATATTGGATAGTTTGATTGAAAACCAGGTATTTGTAGGAAAGACTTCCTATTTCACCGCGTCGCCTTCGCCGCTGTTTACAATTCGTTACACAGTGGATGGAAGCTTGCCTGTGAAGACTTCCTTAGTTATGGATAAACCAATAAATATTAACCATAATCTTTCGATTACAATGGCCTTGTTTAACCGTAACGGACGCCGTGGTGATTTATATACCATAAACTTCGCTTCAAAGAGATACTTAAAGGCGGACGAAGCCGGGCGTAATTTAGAAGCAGGGCTAAGATGTGAGTTTTATAAAGGATTCTTTAATTTAACTACAAAAATTCAAGGCATCCCCGACAGTGTTTTAAAAATGAAAAATGTTACTGTACCTAAATATATTACAGCCCCTCAATTTGGCCTTAAGTATAAAGGATATATTGAAGTACCGCAAACAGGTGTATATACCTTTTACCTGAACTGTAATGACGGAGGTGTTTTACATATAGGCGGACAAACCGTAGTAGATAATGACGGATTGCACGGCGATAAAGAAAAAGGCGGCCAAGTTGCATTACAAAAGGGGGTTCATACGTTCGCACTTGAGTTTATGGAAGGCGGTAACGGATATAACCTTGATCTCAAATACAGCATCAACAATCAGCAACCACTAAATATCCCGGATTCTGAGCTTAAGTTTAATCCATAATTCGATAACGCATGTTGTTGGTCTATTAGTTGCAGTATGGTTGATAACAAAAGCAGACCGATAGCAGCGTACGTTCTTAAGATTTTTCATGTTAAACGAATACCTTTTAGAAAATAGCCTTTATAGAAGGCGAATTAGTTGTATAATGATAGTTCAGGACAGCGGACCTGTAAACTGGTGAGTTCAGTACAACTAAGAATAGATTAATTACCGATGAAAAAGGGAGATGTTTTCAATTATGCTAAGTGAATAACCTATGAAGATTGGTTTGATAAAACAGTCCTTTAGAGGGATGACATTCCGAATACCAGCACCTCGTTGACAATATAACGACGGTAATTATTGAACATCATTAAGATATAAATGAGGAATACTAGAGTTAATTAACAGATTTTATTATTTTATATTTGCATAAACAGACTTATACGACACAGAAAGACATTATTAAAAATACAGAACAATATACGTTCACTTCGCTCTAACCGATACCAATCTCGCGAAAATTAGTAATACCATAGAGAACAAGTGCAACGCCTGCTTTAACGCGGGCTTGCATATCTATGGTTAGGGTCGCGAGCCCGGTATCGTTGTATGTTTGTCCCGCGTTATTAATTAAATAATGTCGTCCGGTCATCCAACACTCCAATAATTTTCTTGTTTCCATTTTTCCTTGCAGCAACAAGGTTGTGTTGTTTTTCTGCACGATTTACTAAATCTAATAGCGATCTTATGTACACGGACACCGATTACCTCAAATCAATTGCGGAAGAAATTGCTGCAGATAAAAATATTGATACCAGAAACAACATAAAACCGGATCATCATTTAGTCACCGAAACCAGGCGACTGGAAAAAGCAATCATCCAAAACCTGACCACTATTGAAAATTTTACACAACGAGATACGTTTCATTTTAACACACTTGGCAAACTTGTCAATATTTGTGATTTGCTATACAACATTACAACCTCGGCTAATCCAAATGTAATGGTGTTAATTAATCTTTTGAACACAATTAAAGAAGTCTTGCCTAACGAGATTAGACCGAATCTTAGGTTGCCGAAAGCATTTATCGAAATGCAAAAAGAACGACTTGTAAAGATTTGGACATCTCAGAGCCAAATTATGGATGAGCAAAAGATATCCAAAAAGTTAATTAATATTGCCGGTATCCCTTTCATGCGTTTTATTGAACATAAAACTCAACTTTATTGGGGCGATCTCATTTGGTTAAAAGGCTATCAATCCAAACTTGAAATCATGGACTGGGAGAACGCAGATTGCAACAGTCCGCAGGAAGCGCTATTATCACTGCTAATCGGTAGGGATTTCAATGATGACCGTTTCTTCATTTACTGCAAGAAATATATAAAAGATCGTACCAATAAAGTACAAGGCAAACGACGGCGCTTACTGGAATATGCCGAATGCGAAAAACTAGTACAGGAAGACACGCAAATCGGAATACCGTCTTATGATGCACGTGCGAATTCTTTGAGCACCAGGTTAAGCAAATGGATAAGGGAAGAGATAGATTTTGTGGAAACCCATGAGCGGGACCAGCTGCAGGCCAAGTTTGAATTCAAATGGAGCGCTGAGATGATCGCCTTCTTTTTCAAATTGCTGCATGAGCGCAAGATATTCGGCAATATCACGCTGGAGCGCTTTTCGGAAGTGATTGCGGCTAACTGTTCCTCTATCGACAAACACGAATTCCAGGCGTCTACTATCTTTAGCCGCTTCTACAAAAAGGACGTTGAACTCATCAAGGTCGTGCATACGTTATTACAAGAGATGCTTGACGACCTGGGAAAATTTCTGAGATAGGATCATATTCCGACAGGTAAAGCCCGCAAGAAACCTTGCGGGCTTTTTTATGATAACGGCGTCGAATTAACCGCTTTACCATAGCTATAGCAAAGTAGAAGTCGCGTATATCGACGATGTTTTGTCATTTGCGCCTTATTCTTTTGGGGTCAAATCAAATTTTTAAAAAAATGAAAACTGACTTTGACAACCACAGTTTCCGGGATTTCGAGTACATCCCCGGAATGGATGCCTGGGCGCGTGCGCGTATGTTTCAGGCTTTCCTCAATGACCAAACCGCTAAAGGACAATTGAATTACCGACTGGTGACGACTACGGGCTGCGGGCCGGTCGTGGAAATGAATGGTAAACGACTGATCAGTTTGGTTTCCAATGACTATCTCGGGTTTACGCAGCATCCCGCCGTCAAGCAGGCTGCTATTGATAGTATTAAAAAGTACGGCACGGGTGCCGGTGCCTCCCCTGCCATTGGCGGGCATTATGATTATCACGCCCTATTGGAAAAGAAGATCGCCGGCTTTTTCCGCAAGGAACATGCGATTATTTACACCACCGGTTATACCGCGAACAGTGATTCGCTCGGGGCCATCTTAACCAAAGACGACAAGGTGATTTTAGATGCGGGGGTGCATACCAGCGTCATGGCAGGCTGCCAGCGTTTTAACCGCAAGACGGTTAAGCATAACGATTTGGAGGCCTATGAACATACACTCAAATTATCAAAGGGCAAACACCCCTTGGTACTGGTTATCATCGACGGCGTGTATTCGCAGGATGGTGATCTGGCACCGTTAAAAGAAATTGCGGCTTTATGCAAAAAGTATGGTGCCAGGCTCATGGTCGATGATGCGCACGGTACAGGAGTGGTTGGCAAGACGGGCCGCGGCTTGATCGAAACCTGCGATGCGTGGAACGATGTGGATTTGATTACTGGCACGTTCAGCAAAACGTTTGCGCATGTGGGCGGCTATGTAGTGGCAAGTGAGGAAATGGTCAATTACCTCAAGTACCAGAGCAAGCAGCATTTATTTTCAGCCAGCTCTACACCCGCCGCAATGGCCATTATCAAAGCCATTGAATTAGTAGATGAAGAACCATTATGGATGGGTATTCTCCATACCAATATGGAGTATTTCCGCTACGGCCTGCTGAGCCTGGGGCTGGAGATTGGCGATACGCGTTCGGCGATCTTCCCCGTACGCATCGGCGACAACATCAAAAATGCCAGGATATGTCACGCGCTCCAGCAGAAAGGTGTATACGCTAATCAAATTAATTACCCGGCCGTGTCGCTCAAAGACGCGCGCATCCGGATGGGTGTCACAGCATTGCATGAGCGGGCACAGCTCGACCAGGTGCTGAATGTGTGGGATGCCATCAGGAAGGAGTTTCACCTATGAACTGCCTGAGCCAGGTCTACCGGCAGGCTTGCCGCGAGATCGAATTGCCTGCCGAAGAAAAAAAGGTATTTCTGCGATTGTTGAGGGAATTAAGTGTGAATGCGGTCAAGCGGCAAAAAGCCTGGCATATTAAGGAGGATTTTATCACGCTCTGGTTTATTTCAGCCGGGCGATTTCCCGAACTGGCTGCCAGTCCTTATGGCAGCATCATCAGTCACTGGGTAGCTAAAGTTTTACCCTTTGAACTCAGTGAAGAAGAACAAACACTCCTATGGAGCTAAAATTTAAACGCCATGAAAAAAGATAAATATGAAAAAGCCCTTGCCGAATTGCGGGCAGAGCTTGCGCTGCTGGACAGCGAAAATATAAAACCCATAGAACGTTTAAAACATACCTTGCCGCTGATCAGCGGTATCTTAAACGATATCAAAAAAGAGGTAGTGGAAAATGGCTTTCCGTCCGTAGAGGCCGAAATACATTTTTTCAAATTCGTTAAACCCGCGTTCTATGCGCTGCAAATTTACGAGGTGGATTTATATAACCTCTCGGCGGGCGCGCCGGTGGGTACGGATGAAATGCTCAAATGTTATTATGAGCAGGAACTATTATACGTATTCCGCACTTTCCGCATCCATCCCTTCCATTACCAGTACTTCCGCACCGGCGCACGCGAACTGGACAATGCTTACTTTACCCGCGATGGCCGCCCCGGCGACATCCCGATTTTAGAGCTGGCCGATCCGCAACCGGGTTTTTCCACACCGCTCGATTACCTGTTTGCCAAATTTATCGCCGCCGAACGGATGCAGCATTTACTGATCGATAAGCTAACCGTTTTATATGGCCGGCAGCCGGCCAAAAGCGTCAAATCGGTACCCAAACTCAAATGGACCGGCGACACGATCAACCTGGTTGAAATCGCCTACGGCATTTGGCTCACCAACCAAATCAACGACGGTCAGGCATCCATGGCCGAGATCACCCGCTGGCTGGAAGAAATCTTTGGCGTACACATCGGCGATCCCAACCGCCGCTGGCAGGACATCACCCGCCGCAAAAGTATCAGCCCGACCAAGTACCTTGACCTGGCCATCAGCGAAATTATCAAACGCATTGATAATGAGCGCAGTTTGAACCGGACAAAGCGCCCTTCAAAAAAATCGTAGGGTGGTCAGGACGTTACCAACCTAATCCCCAACCCACCAAACTCAACCTTTGTTCCGGGCAATGCAATAGCATATACCCGGAACAAAATGAGAATCACCGAACTGATAGCCATCCTGAAAATTACCGCCAATGCGGGCGCTGATAAAGCGCTTGCCCGCTGCGGCAATTTACCGGACGGCATCACCAAAGCAGCGGCTTACCGGCAATATGGCCGGACCAACATCGACCGCTGGCTCCGGGAAAATCTCATCGAATTCACGAACAAGCATTTTGACCGGGCAAGACTGGCGCAGATCGCTGCGGCCAGCAACCGGGTGACCTATCTGCCAGTAGCAGAGCGGTAAATACGTTATTTGACATCGGGGGATGAAGCATTACCCGGCTCAGAAGGCCGGAAATTGATGAGCAGTTGCGCAAAGCCGCAATGATCCACAGGCAGCCCGTTTGGGCTAGGTCGTTACCTACGCAATAGTCCCGAAATCGCCTCGTTGCTATCCCATTTGGGACGGCGGCGGGGCTTTTTTATTTATATGGAACGTCAACATTTACTCCAGGCAGGAGCCGAACTGGGCGCAATGATCGCCTTAATAAAAACAGGCCAGCTCAAACCCTATATCACCAAAGCCGAGGCAGCCCGCTTATACGGGCGCAAAAACATCGAGCGCTGGCTGAATGAAGGCCTGCTTACACCAAGAAAGGACGGCAACCATTCCGCCGGCTGGCGCATCGACCGGCTCGAAGCCGAGCTGGTCGTTAAAGCACGGTTTTTACTACAACACTTAAGAATATGATAATAGCAAAAGAGCTTAAAGATACTGTTTCGATTGTCGACCTGCTCTCCAGGCTTGGCTACGAACCAGTAAAAAAGATCGGCAAGGAGCATCAATATTTTAGCATGCTCCACGATGAAAGGAAACCCTCGTTTTATGTCTGTGACGAATTAGGCGTTTGGAACGACCAAGGGCTGGCCAAAGGCGGCAATGTGATCGACTTCGGGCTCGCTTACTGGCAGCTGTCCTTCCCGGAAACGCTCGAAAAGATAGTTCAGGTATGCGGCACCAACCTGCCCAGGCAGGAAGACAGGCGTAAACGCAGCGCGGTTAAAATCCCCAATTACAAAATCGAGAACATCAAAGAACTGGGCACCAACCCCGCGATCACTGAATACCTGCAATACCGCGGCATCTGGCAGGCCGCACAAGGCCGCCTAAAAGAAGTCTATTACTACACCGAAGACCAAAAAAAACAACGCAAATATTTTTTCGCTGCCGGCTGGCAAAACGAACAAGGCATCTGGGAAGTGCGCAATTTTCATTTCCAGGCCAGCTTAGGCCATAAAGCCATTAGCTTTATTCCCGGCAACGATGACCGCCTCTCCATGTTTGAAGGCTATATCAACTACCTCAGCTGGCTCACCGAAAACCCGGGTGCCACCGACAGCGTGATCGTGCTCAATTCCGTGAACTTACTGCCCATCGCCATTAAGAAAGCGCAGGAATTCACCGAAGTGTCGGTCTATTTCGACCTGGACAATGCAGGCCATACCGCCACGCTTGAACTCATCAAAGCCATCCCGCAGGCCATTGACCGCTCCGCTATATATGACGGACACAACGATTACAACGACTACCTCCGCGCCAATTCTTTAGAGCAAGCGAACACGATAACACGCTAACACACTCGTTTTTTGTACGTTCCTGTTACAAAGTTATCTTTTGGGCTTTTCTCTGGCAAGAAGTCCTTTTGTCCGACGAAAAATCGCTCTCGCTCATTTTTCGTCAGCCAACGGATTCTTGCCCCGGACTGCCGCTCCGTTCCTACGCGGCAGACCGGGGAGTATCGGAAACTCGCAACTCGTTCCCTCTTATGGCAAAACGCATTTTGAAAGGCAGGCCGGTTTTACTGGAGGGCAAGCGCAGCAAAAAGATCGATGCCAGGTTTACCGAGGATGAGTATAAGATAGTGCTGGCGCTCGAAAAGGAACTGGGCGTAACCAAGACCGATCTGGTCAGGCGATCACTTTTAAATAATGGGCCCGCGATTGTGGTTAATGCTAAAGAAATGCTGCGGTCACTGGACAGTACAGGCCTGGAACTGGCGCGGTCGGGTAATAATATCAACCAGTTAGCGCGCTATGCCAATATCCTGAATAAACGCAGTGTCCTTTCGCCGACGGTCGTCGAACGCTTTAACTTCTTATTTGAAACCTATTTACAGCAACAAAAAGACTTAGCTATTGCACTGCGAAAGGTAGTGAAGCTGCTGGGCAACTGATACACTGCTATAAAAGTATCCGGCTGCATCGCTATAAAATTCTACTGCCACACAATTATAAAACCATGCAAATTACCACTATGAAGTACAGAAACAAAAATTACATCAGCTTGGGCACAATCTTTCTTTTCCTGGTGCCTATTATCGGAATTACCGTATTGTTAACGCTCACGCTTAGCGACTTCTTCCCACCAAAATCATTGGACGATTACCTAACGCCGAAAACGAGTTTAGCG
>Ga0302309_10001610_pt1 | contig 20225 bp, 17 predicted proteins | sample III_Palsa_N1_1_FD_200453 | JGI IMG/M metagenome (GOLD analysis project Ga0302309, IMG submission 200453) | Peat permafrost microbial communities from Stordalen Mire near Abisko, Sweden - III_Palsa_N1_1 | ecosystem: Environmental > Terrestrial > Soil > Palsa > Peat permafrost | place: Sweden... | reverse complement strand
TTAAAAGGTACAAGGCTGATGATTTCATCTATAAAGTGCGGAACAAAGAGATACGCCAGCCGTTGAAATACACTTCCTTATCAGGGTTAAAAATACCAAAGATAGCATTGCCCAAATACGAGGCCTGGGGCGATATATTGCGCTGGCTTTTAACCGAAAACGTACCCGGTGAATTTCCTTACACCGCCGGTGTTTTCCCGCTGAAGCGCGAAGGTGAAGACCCTACCCGCATGTTCGCCGGCGAAGGTGGCCCTGAACGCACCAATAAGCGGTTCCATTATGTATCGCTCGGTCAGCCGGCTATACGTTTGAGCACCGCATTCGATTCGGTTACACTTTATGGCGAAGATCCGCACACGCGGCCGGATATTTACGGCAAAATCGGCAATGCGGGCGTTAGTATTGCTACATTGGACGATGCCAAAAAGCTCTATTCGGGATTTGATCTTTGCAACTCGTCCACATCAGTAAGCATGACTATAAATGGGCCCGCGCCTATGCTGTTAGGCTTTTTTATGAATGCGGCTATTGACCAGCAATGCGAGAAATATATCAAAGCGAATAGCCTTGAACATTTGGTTGAGGAAAAGTTTAAGGAGGTTTATGATAATAAAGGACTGGAAAGGCCGTCGTATAACCTCAAAATAAAAAAAGTCTCCCCTACCGGGGGAGATTTAGAGGGGGCTGAGGGGCTTCCCGAAGGCAATGATGGCCTTGGCTTAATGCTTCTCGGCCTAACAGGCGACCAAGTGCTTCCGCCCGATATCTATCAAAAAATAAAAAAAGACGCCATCTCAACGGTGCGTGGTACCGTACAGGCTGATATTTTAAAAGAAGACCAGGCACAAAACACCTGCATTTTTTCGACCGAATTTGCCTTGCGGATGATGGGCGATATACAGCAGTATTTCATCAATAATAAAGTTCAGAATTTTTATTCGGTGTCTATCTCCGGGTACCATATTGCCGAGGCAGGCGCAAACCCTATCACACAGTTGGCATTCACCCTTTCCAACGGTTTTACTTATGTGGAGTATTACCTGAGCAGGGGGATGCATATTGATGATTTCGCGCCAAACCTGTCGTTCTTCTTCTCCAATGGTATCGACCCCGAATATTCGGTTATTGGTCGTGTAGCAAGGTGCATATGGGCAAAGGCCATCAAAAATAAGTATAAAGGGAATGATCGCTCACAAAAGCTGAAGTACCACATCCAAACCAGCGGACGCTCGCTGCATGCGCAGGAAATAGATTTTAACGATATACGCACCACCTTACAGGCGCTTTACGCCATTTACGATAACTGCAATTCGCTGCACACCAATGCGTACGACGAGGCGATCACCACCCCTACCGAAGAGTCTGTTCGCCGGGCCATAGCTATCCAACTGATCATTAACCGGGAATTAGGCCTGGCCAAAAACGAAAATCCGCTGCAAGGCGCTTTTATTATTGAGGAACTGACCGACTTGGTTGAAGCAGCCGTGATGACCGAGTTTAAAGCTATAAACGACCGCGGCGGCGTATTGGGCGCAATGGAAACCATGTACCAGCGCGGTAAAATCCAGGAAGAATCGCTGTATTACGAGTCGCTCAAGCACAGCGGCGAATACCCGATAGTTGGCGTAAACACTTTTCTCAATAAAAAAGGCTCACCAACCATTACACCGGGCGAAGTGATCCGCGCTACGGAAGCTGAAAAACAATTGCAGATAAGCAACCTCCAGGCATTCCGGCAACGCAATGAAACAATTGTGCCGGAGTTGTTAAAAGACCTTCAAACCAAAGCCATTGCCGGCGAAAATATTTTCGAAAGTTTGATGGAAGCGTGTAAATATTGTTCGTTAGGACAGATAACCCATGCTTTGTACGAGGTTGGCGGGCAGTATAGGAGGAATATGTAGGTTGAGGATTAGAGGCTTGTTTTTTGATTTGTTGATAATATAATGACCAAAGAAATTATTAAATTTGTTTGTTAGCCACGTATTATGGATGAATTGCAGCTTAAATATAACTCGCTTGATGTTGCCTCACAAAAGGAGGTGATAGACTTTATTGATTTTTTAACAGTGAAAATGAAAAGATCAAAAAAGAAGCCTGTAAGTAAAAATGATTTGCTTGCAGTATCAACATGGTCTGATAGCGACATTAAAGCTATTGAAGATGCACAGGCATTAATAAAATTTAACCCGCAAGAATGGTAATTGATACCAGCGTTTTTATAGAATACCTGCGATCCTCTAATAAACAGGGTACTATTTTTTATAAACTCCCTCAAAACATTTCCTATTCAATCTCGGCAGTGACATTATTTGAACTTTACTCGGGCGCAACAACACTTACAAAAGAAAAAGATATCTTAACGTTAACTCAAGGCATAGTTATTTTGCCATTTGATAATACGGTTGCAACCATGGCCGCTACGATCTATCGTAAACTAAAAAGTGAAAATAAGTTAATTGAATTCAGAGATATATTTATTGCTGCAACTTGTTTGGTACACAATAAGCCATTGGTAACCCTGAATATCAAACACTTTTCAAGAATTAAAGAATTGGATTTATTTTAATCGTAATCCAATGGGCAAATTATATTTATTAATTGCAATTCTGATTGTTTCAGCAAAACTATCCGCCCAACCCGATACCATCCCCTCATCCGCTCAAAAACTAATCAACAGCTACAAAGGCATCATAACGGGCTATGCCAATAACAGCATCATTTTTGAAGACGGCAGCAAATTAACCTGGGACGATGGCATCCATAATAAAACCTGGCAACAGTTGCTCAATCATCCCGACCTGAAGGATATGTTCAGTCAAAAATATCCGCAGGGCAAATTAAGTTCACCACCGGGCGTAAATGCCGATCCCGGCAGGATACGGGACGAAGCTTTTTTTATGAAGGTGTACGGTAGCAGCAAAAAAGAGGTGGAAAGCCACCTGACCACCATAACTTGGTGCCCTAAACTCGTCGGCCAAAAAATCATCGTCACTAAAATAAATGGCGTAGATAAGCACCTGATGAAAGTATCGGCGGAACTGGACAAGCATCCCGAATTAAAGAAGTATTTAACCAATATCGGTGGCACATTTAACTGGCGGAATATTAATGGAACAAACCGGCCCAGCATGCACAGTTTCGGCATGACCATCGACATCAACACAACCTATTCCGACTACTGGCAGTGGACCTGTAAATGCACCGCCGAAAATTCACCCATAAAATATAGCAACCGCATACCACAGCTGATCTTTGATACGTTTGAGAAATACGGCTTCATCTGGGGAGGCAAATGGCACCATTATGATACTATGCATTTTGAATACCGGCCTGAATTGTTGTAGATTAGTCTTTCCAATTCTAAACTGAATGAAGTACCTGCTGGCCATTTTTTGTTTACTGCTATACACCACAAATCCTCCGCCCGATACCGTTCTAAACCGTTTTAAAACACCTCCGGGTTATACGCAGGTTAAACCACCAACGGACAGTTTTGGCGACTGGCTGCAATCACTCCCACTGAAACCTGCTGGTACGAATACGCTTACTTACGACGGGCATATAGCCGCAACCGACCCATACACTGCCGCCGTAATTGACATCAGCATTGGCCACCAGGACCTGCAACAATGCGCCGATGCCGTTATGCGCCTGCGCGGTGAATACCTGTACCATAAAAAGGATTATGCCAATATTAGCTTTAAGTTCGAAAGCGGGTTTAAATGCGACTACCTGCACTATGCCGATGGTTATCGTTACCGGAATGATAAATGGGTATTGCAGGCGAAAAGCGATTACAGCTATCCCACATTTATGCGTTACATGACACTGGTTTTTATGTATGCCGGTACACTATCGCTCGAAAAAGAACTCCACCCGGTAACCAACCCTGCTGAATTAAAAACAGGTGATGTGTTCATACATGGCGGTTCGCCAGGCCATTGTTTTATAGTGATGGATGTGGTGAAGAACAGCGCACACCAAAAGCAGTTCCTGCTGGCGCAGAGCTTTATGCCTGCGCAAAATATCCAATTGCTGCAAGCCAACGGCTCGCCATGGTTCAGTTTAAACCAACCGGCCGGTATACCTTATGCGGAATTGGTTAGCGCGGGCTACCTGAGGAAATTTGATTGAATTACCTATGCCCCCTATATAAGCTTATAGCAATAAGATCGGTTAGAAAGTGTACGATCATTAATGCTGTGAGGTTATGGTATTTTTGATAAAAGTATCCTGTTACCAGGCCAAATAAAAATACAAACAGTAATTCGTGCACCGTTTTGTAGGATAAATGCACCGATGCAAACAGCAGTGCCGAAATAATTACCGGCCAGTGTTTATTTTTAAAAAATAACGACAAACGGCTCAGTATATATCCCCTGAAAACATATTCTTCGGTTATCCCGGCAGTGATGCAGGTAAATACTAGCAAAAGGGGATATCGCTGCAGCGTTACCGTGGATTTTATCATTACAGAATTATCCTCATGCCAGCCCAGCAAATATGGAATACGCGATACCAAACCCGCCAAGTAGATCAACACATAAAGCACCACAACAGATATGATATAAAACCCTGCATCATATTTTTTCTCCGTCCATAACAAGGGATGTTGCATTTCAGCTTTTTCGGCATAGAGGTACATTACGGCTGCTGTTACCCACAATAATATCCGCGAAAAGAAAAATCTATCTGTATAATCGATGTTGTACGACAAAAAAAGCTGCCCCAGGTAAGGGTAAAGCATTAACGGCAAACAAATGCCTGTTATCATCAGCGCTTTATAGCGGCGGGTATTTTTAGTTGCTTCATCAATAAATTGCGGTTCGGCAGGTTCGTCGGTCATTGTGTGGTGCTAGGTATTATTTAATTCCCAATATAACAAAAATGTCAATCAATATAATATTACCGGCTCAAAGTTCCCAGTACGTAACATAAACAGTATTTAATTCCCCATTATGATACACTTTATTTTAAATAATTTACCGCATAAACAATAGGCGGCAGCTAATTATAATTATAAGTGCTACAAATCAGTTAGTTATCATAATTTAATTATAAATAAATTTATTTTAATATAACGGAATGATTATTGCAAACTTATTAATGAATTTAATTATTTATCATGAGACCAATACTGATTGAACTAATGCACATATTTATATTAACAATGATGGGGTCATTGGTAATTTTTTGCATAACGGCTGCGTCAGGTGGCCTTGATAACTGGGGAAACCGTTATACCCGCGACCGCCGCGGCAGGCGGCTTTCGCCCAAACATTTGAAATAAATGCAGGCACATAATGATACCAACAGAGGCTGTCCGGATTTCGGTACAGCCTCTTTCATTTAATCTTAATCACTGCTAAGCCGCTGTAATGTGCGTTTATCAGGCGGCAACGCTTCAAATTTCTTGTAACAGTCGTTAATGTATACAGCCATCGATACCCGGTTATTATTTATAATAAATTTATAGCTTGGCCGGTACAAAGTCATAAAATCTTCCAGTTCCTGCCCTTTTAATGGTATAATGCTGCTCACGTATCCTTCGTTAAATGCTTCATCAACCTTTTGCTGCTCCTGTTCCATTTCAAAATAACGTCTCAGGCGGCGGGCATCATGCGCTTCTTTACCAAACCAACTGCTTGGCGATAAGATATAAACCTTGCTTTTTTGATAAACATCAGGATATTCCTCATGCGGATCAAACGTTTTACGGGTATCGGTAATATTAACCTGTTTAAGCGCTATGCTCTGCACCGTCATGGTTATTTTTTTCAGGGTCATATCGGTTACGAACAATGTGTCTGTCACATATCCGGGCGAGGTGATGATCAGCGTATGGCCCGTGGCTGAGTGGATAGCGAAATTGCCGTTCTGGTCAACAAGCGTCATTGCGTTGCTATTGATATCATGGATGAAGGCGTTGGATATTTTCTGGTTATTGCCTCTCTCACGCACTTCGCCCTTCAACAAGTCCTGCGCGTGTACCGAACCGGCCGCGATAAACAGCAAACCGGCGGTAAAAAGTTTCAGTTTCATAGTTATTTGTATAGGTAATGCTAATCTAACTAAAATTTAAAGCGATAGTTTATTATTTAACACATTATTATGTAAATATTGTGATAGGTGGTTTGGAGATTGGTGCGCGGTGTTTAGTGATTCGTGATTAGCACCTGACAAGGCATTGATGCTCAGGCAATCTGCTCTACAACTCACCATTCGCTAATCACCGATCATTACAATGGAATATTCCCATGTTTTTTTCTCGGATTATTCACCACTTTATTCTCCAGCATCTTAAACGCGGAAATGAGTTTCAGCCGCGTTTCTTCAGGCACTATCACCTCATCTATAAAACCTCGCTCGGCAGCGCGGTACGGGTTGGCAAAGGTCTCAGAATAAAGCTGCTCCATTTCGCGCCATTTGGCTTCCTTATCTTCAGCGGAGTTGATCTCGCGCTTAAAAATAATTTCGGCTGCGCCTTTGGCGCCCATAACGGCAATTTCGGCAGTAGGCCAGGCGAAGTTCATATCGGCGCCGATATGTTTGCTGTTCATCACATCATACGCGCCGCCATAAGCCTTGCGGGTGATAACGGTAATGCGTGGCACAGTAGCTTCGCAAAAAGCGTAAAGCAGTTTTGCGCCGTTGGTGATAATGGCGTTCCACTCTTGGTCGGTGCCCGGTAAAAAGCCCGGCACATCCTCAAAAACCAGCAGCGGGATGTTAAAGCTATCGCAGAAGCGTACAAAACGCGCCCCTTTTTGTGAGGAATGGATATCCAGCACACCTGCCAAAAATGCGGGCTGATTGGCAACAATACCAATGCTGCGCCCGGCGAGCCGCGCAAAGCCAACTACGATGTTTTCGGCAAAATCCTTATGCACTTCTAAAAACGAACCTGCATCAATCACATGCTCTATCACTTCGCGCATATCATATGGCTGCGAATTGTTTGCAGGCATTAATGTATTCAATTCGGGGCGTATCTCATTTTGAGGTTCGTAAGGCAACATCGGTGCGGTGTCCTCGCAATTCTGCGGCATATAGCTGAGCAGTTGTTTGATATGCGTTATGGCAGCGATCTCGTTCGCGCAGGCAAAATGGGTAACGCCCGATTTGGTGGCATGCGTATCGGCACCGCCAAGCTCTTCGGAAGTAACCGTTTCGTGCGTAACCGTTTTCACCACGTTGGGCCCGGTGACGAACATGTACGAGGTATTCTCCACCATTAAAATAAAATCGGTAATGGCAGGCGAATACACCGCGCCGCCCGCACAAGGCCCCATAATAGCTGATATTTGCGGCACCACGCCCGATGCCATGGTATTCTTATAAAAAATATCGGCGTAACCGCCTAACGACACTACTCCTTCCTGTATCCTCGCACCGCCTGAATCATTCAATCCTACCACAGGTGCACCGTTCTTCATAGCGAGGTCCATTATCTTGCATATCTTCTCAGCATGTGTTTCAGACAGTGAGCCACCGAAAACCGTGAAATCCTGTGAAAAAACATAAACCAGCCGGCCATTGATCGTACCATAACCGGTAATCACACCGTCGCCAGGGTACCTTTCCTTCTCCATCCCAAAATCAACCGACCGATGTGTAACCAACATCCCGATCTCCTGGAATGAGCCTTCGTCCATCAAAAAATGAACACGCTCCCTTGCGGTGAGCTTTCCTTTTTTGTGCTGGCTGTCTATCCTGGTTTCGCCGCCGCCCAAAAGCGCTTCGGCCTGTTTTTGTTTGAGTAACTTTATTTTATCGTCCACTGGTAAGATCGTTTATTATAACAGACTTACGAAGTTTTTGAAACTTCGTAAGTCGATGGGTTATTGGCATGCAAAGCGCTAAAAATAGCAATAATCGACTGAAAGCAGCAATATTGTTTAGCGGCAATTTATTACATTTGGTCTGCCAGATATAAACCAATTATGTCATCACACAAAAACACAACCCGCAGAAAGTTTGTAACCGACCTTACGTTGACAACCGCCGCTATAATGGCAGCGCCCGCCATGAGCAAAGCTAATGCTATTTTCAAGGCTGATGACGGCTATACCGTAGGCCAGATCATGGATATGTTTATCAAAACTGTACCCGGCGGACCGCTGGAAAATACGGTCGATACGCTGAAATCCGGCAGTCGCGATACGAAGGTGACAGGCATTGTAACCGCGATGTTCCCTACGGTTAAGGTGATCAAGAAAGCGATCAGTTTGGGGGCTAATTTTATCGTTTGCCACGAGCCGACATTTTATAACCATACCGACGATGTGAGCTGGCTACAGAATGATGAGGTTTACCGCTATAAAGCCGACCTGCTGCAAAGCAATAACATCACTGTATGGCGCAACCACGATTATATTCACCGGCTCGTTCCGGATGGCGTTACCACGGCGCTGATCGCACAGTTAGACTGGAAGCAATATCAGCAAACGTCCAATACATTCCTCCTCAACCCCAATGTTTCACTTGGCGACCTCATCAAAAAAATAAAAGACAAGCTCGGTATCGATAAGGTGCGTTATGTTGGCGATCTTAACCAGTCATGCAGTAATATTTTGCTGATGCCGGGGGCGGCAGGCGGCAAAGGGCAAATAACCGCAATAGAGGCCTATAAACCTGATGTGCTGGTATGCGGCGAAATATCTGAATGGGAGACTGCCGAATATGTAAGGGATGCCATGAGCGAAGGCAAAATGTTGGGGTTGGTTGTAGTAGGCCATATTGCCAGTGAGGAAGCAGGATCTGAATTTATGATGAACTGGCTGCGGCAGCATTTAACGGGTATTAAGGTAACGCATGTGCCGTCGGGGTTTTCGTTGTCGTTTGCATAAGCCTCACCTAAAGAGCCTGTATCGAAAAATAAACGATACGAAATTATATTTGCGCTATAAAAACTCTGTGCCTCTCTGTGCCATCTTCGTGACCTCTGTGGTAAAATTTAACCACAAAGATCACTGAGAAAGAAGCACAGAGAGCACTGAGGCAAATAAAATCTGATAATCTTGGGTAAAATTGACTTTTAAGACAGCCCACCCTTAAACCTTGGGAAGTTTTGAAAACTTCGTAAGTCTATGCACAACTTTTTATATTTGCGGCAATCTTAATTATATTTAACCTATGTGCGCCAAACCCGCTGACGATATCTCCTACCAAAGCCTGCTCGAGGGCAATAAATCATTTATCGAAAAATCGCTGGCTGAAGACCCGCATTATTTCGACAAGCTGGCGTCAGGCCAAAAACCGCCTGTTTTGTGGATCGGCTGCGCTGATAGTCGTGTACCCGCCAACCAGATCACCAATACAGCTCCCGGAGAGATATTTGTTCATCGCAATATTGCCAATATGGTGGTGCATTCGGATATGAACATGTTGTCAGTACTGGATTACGCCGTTAATGTACTGGAGGTTAAACACGTGATCGTTACCGGGCATTACGGCTGCGGCGGCGTACTGGCAGCCATGAGCAACCAACAATTCGGCCTGATAGACAATTGGCTGCGCCATATTAAAGATGTCTACCGCCTGCATGCCAGCAAACTCGACACTATAAAGGACGAAAAAGAGCGCGCCGATAAATTTGTTGAATACAACGTGGTAGAGAATGTTTACAACCTCTGCAAAACATCCATTGTACAAAATGCCTGGGCCAAAGGCCGCGAATTAGGGGTACATGGCTGGGTGTACAGCATTGAAACCGGTATTATAAAAGACCTGAAGGTAAGCGCGTTTGATAATAGCCATATGGGGGAAGTGTTTCGTTTGAAATAGTCCAGCCGCACCTAAATTCACTCCATAGGCTGACGGAAGTTGTGCAACGAATCATATTTTAGAACGTCTCATACAGATATGAGAAAAACAATCTATGCCCTTCTATTCTGCTTGTTAATTTTTAAAAGCGCTACTGCCCAACAGCAGTCGTCCAACTTTATTACCGCTGACATTTATAACTTTTGGAAGGCGTATGATAAAATAATTTCCACAACAGACAGTGCACAACAATACGCCTATTTAAATCAATTTTTCATTGATAAAGGGACATCAGGATTAAAGGCAATAATGCAGGCAAGAAATTATACAGAGAAATCTTATATCGATGCTATTAATAAATACCCGCTATTTTGGAATTCGGTGCGGACCAATACATTAAAAGCCCCGGAATTTGCCGATAGCATTGCTGCAAACGTATTAAAATTAAAAACACTTTACCCGGCTTTAAAACCGGCCAAAATATATTTCACCATTGGGGCGCTCAGGACCGGCGGCACAACGCTGGACAGTATGATACTGATTGGAAGTGAAATAGCTATGGCAGATGCACATACCGTTACCAGCGAATTTCCTTCGGAGCTTAACGGATTAAAGATCAATCTTAAAAGCAGCCCTATAAACATTATTGTATTTACCAACGTGCACGAATATGTACACACACAGCAAAAAACAACTTTAGGAAATAATTTGCTTGCGCAATGTGTTTTAGAGGGAGTTGCTGAATTTATGGCTGAAAAAGCTACTGAAAAGCCGTCTACCCTGCCTGCATTAGGTTATGGCAGGGCAAATGCAGAGCATGTTAAAAATGTTTTCGCCTTGCAGATGTTCAATACATCTAATAGTTTTTGGCTGTATAGTGACGCCGAAAATGAGTTTGGAGTAAGGGACCTTGGCTACTATGTAGGCTATGCTATTTGTGAAAAGTATTACAATATAGCAACCGACAAAAAGCAGGCTATAAAGGAAATGATTGAACTGGATTATAATGATGAACCTGCATTAGAAAGATTTGTTGACCGCTCCGGCTATTTCGCAAAGCCGGTTAATATGCTTAAAAATGAATATGAAGAAAACCGGCCAGTTGTAAAAGATATTAAACCATTTAAAAACTACTCAACGGATGTGGATACCACGAATACAGAAATCACCATTGAATTTTCAGCGGTAATGGATACGCGACACCGGAATTTTGAGTTGGGGCCATTAGGTAAAAGCAACATATTGAAAGTAAAAAGTATCAAGGGCTTTTCAAGCGATGGAAAGTCGATAACATTTGAAGTGGAATTGAAGCCTAACCATCACTACCAATTAGTGATCGGTGATGGGTTTAGAAATAAGGATGCAGTTCAGCTAAAACCTTATCTTATAGATTTCAGCACTCAAGCCAGGTGATTTTAATGCTTATTTAACTCCTTCGGTTTTGATAATAGCTTTCGTCCTGAAAAAACCAGGAAACAAGGCCGGAAATGTAATTTCCCGGCTCTTGTTTCCTGTCTCAAAAAATTATTCTTCTTTTAAAAAGGGATACCTATAGTCTTTTGGTGGATCAAAAGTTTCTTTGATCGTTCTAGGCGAAACCCAGCGTAATAAATTCAGCATGGAACCTGCTTTATCATTTGTTCCTGAACCTCTTGCACCACCAAATGGCTGCTGGCCTACTACCGCGCCGGTTGGTTTGTCATTTATATAGAAGTTGCCTGCTGAGTTACGCAATGCATATGTTGCTTTGCTGATAGCGTACCTGTCCTGCGAAATGATAGAACCTGTTAAGGCATAAGGCGAAGTATTGTCAACGATCTTCAGCATCTCATCAAACTGATCGTCCTCGTAAACATAAACCGTCAGCACCGGGCCGAACAGTTCTTCGCACATGGTAACGTAGTATGGGTCATTCACTTTTAGCACGGTCGGTTCAACAAACCAGCCTTTGCTTTTGTCATGGCCACCGCCTGCAACAACCTCCACGTTCGGGTCGTTTTTAGCGGCGTCAATATAGCGGGCGAGTTTATCAAACGAAACCTCGGTAATTACAGCATTAATAAAATTGCCAAAATCTTCAGTCGGGCCTATTTTGAACGAGGCAATATCGCGCTGCATCTTTTCCTTAACAGCAGGCCACAGTGAAGCAGGAATATAAGCCCTTGAAGCTGCCGAACATTTCTGTCCCTGGTACTCAAACGCTCCGCGAACCAAGGCAACGTTCACCACGTCAGCATTGGCGCTTGGATGTACCAGTACAAAGTCCTTACCGCCGGTTTCGCCCACAATGCGCGGGTACGAGCGGTATTTATGAATATTCGCGCCGATAGTTTGCCATATCGTTTGGAAAACTTTGGTCGATCCGGTGAAATGTATCCCGGCAAAATCCCGGTGGTTAAATATTACGTCGCCTGCAACCGGGCCGTCAACATAGATCAGGTTGATCACGCCATCGGGTAAACCGGCTTCTTTAAACACCTGCATCAATACATTTGCGGCATAAACCTGGGGATAGGCAGGTTTCCAAACTACCACGTTGCCCATCAGCGCACATGATGCGGGCAAATTACCCGCAATAGCTGTAAAATTGAATGGAGTAAGTGCGAATACAAAGCCTTCCATCGGGCGTTGCTCTAAGCGGTTCCAGATTCCTTTTGGGTTGATGGGCGGCTGCTGCGCATATATTTCGGCCATATAATGCACGTTAAAGCGCAGGAAATCTATCAGCTCACAAGCCGCATCAATCTCGGCCTGGTAAGCATTTTTCGATTGGCCCAACATGGTGGCGGCATTAACCCTGGCACGGTATGGGCCTGCCAGTAAGTCGGCAGCTTTTAAAAATATTGATGCCCTTTGCTCCCATGGGGTAGCTTCCCATTGCTCTTTGGCAGCCAGCGCGGCATCAATAGCGGCAGTAACCGTAGCGGCATCGCCTTCGGGGAAAGTAGCCAATAAATGCTGATGATCGTGCGGTGGGCGTATTTCCAGGCGTTTGCCTTCATGTACTTCCTTACCGCCAATATACATGGGTATTTCTAAAACCTTACTGCGTCCCTCATCAAGCGCAGTTTTGAGCGCGGCGCGTTCGGCACTGCCGGGCGCATAGTTTAGTACGGGCTCGTTCTGCGGCTGGGGTACCGCGAAAAATCCTTTAAGCATAATAAAAGTCAGTTAAAAGAATCAAATATAAGCATTATGCGCAGATTTACAGATTTGCGCGGATGTAAATTACGCGGATGTGATAATCACAACCCGTATTCACAACCAAACAAATACACCAAACATACTCATCAAAAAAAAATTTGGAACAATTTTTGGAAAAGAAAAATCATACTAAAAACTAAATGTTATGGAAAACTTTCTTTGTCTTGCAGCAATTACTTTAATAGCATGCTGGGCTTTAGGTGTATTGCCACCTTATAGAACCAAAAAAACACAGGATTAATTTAATAATGATAGTACCGATATATTTATATAATATCTAACATTCACATTTTCATTATTTTATGCCGAACCCGATCCCGGGCGGATAAGTTTGACAGCTTAGCCACCAGGATTTTTTTTCGATCCGGATTTTATTCATGCCATACCTCTGCACTTTAAATGATAATTTTTGGTGTGGAATAAGATTCTCTTTGGCGTGGCATTTAATCCACAGCATTGTAGAAAAAATTGGCACACATGGGCGAGAAATATTTCCTAAACAAATTATTAATTAATCTGAAGGAAATTTATCAGCATAAAATCAACACTTTTTTAAATCAATTGATACAACCTCCGCTTAATAATTAAACGTGCCATCGCCAATATTCATCAGCAAACTTAAAACAAAGTCGCGGCGGGCAGTAGGTAAAATAGGTATGCGGTTGGTGCCGGTTTCCGAGTAACGGTAGCCGAACACCTGGTTAAAGCCCGGCAAGTTCTCTACAGTAAAATTTAGCACGGTAAACTGCTTAAACCAATTAGGCAGATAGCTTATAGTTGTGCTGAAGTTATTATAAACCTGCGTAGTGTTACCCATAAATACCGGGTTAAGCGGGGCATAATAAGTACGCCCGCTGCTGAAGGTATAAGTACCTGAGAATTGTGTTTTTAATGATGATACGTACTTGCGAAAAACCACGTTCAGCGTATTTTTTGGGGCAAACGGCGGCTGCGCGAAAGCAGGGTAATCCAGGTATTGCCGGCGGCTGTCGGTATAGGAATAGCTGATATAATATTCGCCGAAAGGCAATGTAGTTTTATCCCGCCAGAAAAGTTCAAACCCCTGGGCATAGCCACTGCCGCCTGAAGAAAAATCATTGATGATCACCGGGCCGTAAGAGCGCAGGCCTGAGAAAACCGGTGTCACGAGTTTGGTCAAATCGGTGTAATCCTTGTAGTAGCCTTCTACACGAAAAGTGCGCGAATCCTGGTTGTACTCGTACCCCAATATATAGTGTACCGCTTCTTCCTCTTTCAGGTCTTTGGTTTGTGTAAGATAGCTATCATCCGGCTTTTGATAGAATACACCGTACGAACCTGTTAACTGGCTGTTAGTGTTCAACTTGTAAATAGCCGTAAAGCGTGGCGATGCGGTAAATTCGTTCAAATAATCATCATATTCACCCCTCACGCCTATTCGCACCATTAGTTTTCGGGTAAGGTAAAGTTCACTTTCGGCATAAGCAGCGGTAAGCACATCGCTGTATTGGCGCGCAGTGTCGCTATAGCCTTCATTACGGGTATTAGTGAACACGTCTGCCCCTACTACGATGTCCGATTTATTAAAAATATATTTTGTTAAGGTGAACCTGGCATGTACTACATCATCGTTCTGATGATAGGGTTCGGTATTGATGTCGCCGGTTTCAATGGTCTTATTGTATGATATACCGGTTTGTACGCGTAATTTGTCTGAGAGATAGCCGTCGTAATTGGTATTAACGTACAAATTTTCATTGGTGTTTTTCACCAGGTCGTTTACCAGGCTGTCGGGGTTTAAAACATTCAGCGAAAGCCGGGTATTGCTATAATCGGCCAGCACCTTAAACATGCCTGTAGGGTTAGGTTTCAATTTGTATTCAAAGGTCACCTGCTCCTGTTCGGGATTTTTTACCCAATCGATGTTTTGCGGGTCGAGGTTATCATTGGGGTTGAAATTATAATAATTGGCGCCGATCAGGTATGAGCTGTTTTGCATACGCTCGGTATGTGCCGCGCCAAAACCAAGTGTAAGCAGGTTAAACTCGTTTGAAGTTTTATCGGGCAGGTCCTTTGTATCGAGTAACAGTAACGACGATAATGCCTGCCCATATTGCGCCGAATAGCCACCGGCCGAAAATGTGGTTTCCTTAAACATGAACGGCGAAAAGCGGCTGCGGTTGCTGATGTCGGGCAGCTTACTGCCGAAGGGGTTTTTGAGCAGCAGGCCGTCCATATACGCGGCGGTTTCGTTCGCATCGCCGCCGCGCACATAAAAGCCGGTTTGGTTTGATTGCGGCGCTGCGCCGGGCAAGGTGCGCAGGGCCGAAGCGATGTCGGCAATAGCGCCTGCGGTAGTAGCCACTTCAAAATCATTCAGCTCCATACCTTTTTTCACATCGATACTGGGTTGGCGGTGCCTGCCGTGGATGGTCACCGCATTTAACGATTGGGATGAATCTTTTAATTTGGCATTAACCAGCACTGAGTCGCCTTTTATGTTGATGCTCAGGCTATCAACGCGATAGCCAATAGCTGAAAAAACCATATCATGCTTACCCGACAGATTGGTTTGCAGTAAAAAATTGCCTGCACTGTCGGTCGCCGCGCCGTAGTTACTGTTAACTATCCGTATGGTTGCGCCTGGTATAGCTATACCCTTTGATGACTTTACCGAGCCGTGTATAACCGTTTGCCCCTCCACGCGGAAAAATGCAAACAATATTATCACACAGCATAACAGTAAATGTTTAACCATAGTTTAATTAAAAGGATTTAGCAATTGGCCCAGCAAATATAATATTCAGAATATCAAATAGAAATGAAATCGAAAAAATTAGGCGGGATGAATAAGCCGTGTATGTTATTTTTCAAAACCCGTTAAATTGCAGGCCAGCGAACTATCCCAATGCCCCGTTACGGCAGCTGCATTATAGGTCGAACGCAGGAACTGCAACAGCATCTCTTCCGGGTTATCCGAACGCTGCGCGTTTTCATATAGCAGGAAATATTCGCCCATTTCATTACTGTAAAATGCCTCGGGCGGTTCAACTGTTTGAGAGCCAAAATCGGCAGGCGTTGGGTAGCAGTACGAATAAAAAGCCGGGTGCGGAAACTGTACACTGCCGCCCCAGAAACCGGCGCTGCTCACCTCATGCGAATATGCCTCCTGCATCACACGGAGCGGCATATTTGGCATACCGCCCTGGTGCGGTGGGGCTGTCCTACCCGAAAAACGCGTAACCACCAGGTCGAACGCGCCCCAAAACAGGTGTACCGGGCTGCATTTGCCGGTAAATTCCGCCCTGAATTTGGTAAATACCGAATTGATGTTCACCAACGCCTGCCAGTAAAGGTGCATTTGTTCGCCATTGTAGGTTTTGTGGGTTTCGTCCTTCGCAAATGGAATTGCAGGGTCAAGCTCGTTGGGTTTGGCATAAATTTTTGCTTCGATACCCATTTGATCCAGTTTACCGAATAATTCAGCATAAAACCCGGCTACACTTAAACCGAAAAGGCTGATATGCTCATGGCCGCCGTTACTGGCAGTGGCGATAAGTTCATGACTGATGAAATCAAAATCCAGCTGAAAATTGCCACCAACATAAGGAATTGCACCCGTTGTTAACCCGCGCGATGAAACATACAATGTTACATGCCAGCTATGGTTTATCCAGGGCGTTTTCACCAACCTTATTTTACCAACTATCTGCGCCCAAAGTTGTACGGTTTCAAGGGTATCCTTCAGGTCTTCAAAAGCCAGTACGGGCCAGGTGTTGGAGGTGATATTTTTGAGCGGCATGATTATAAATATTTAATCAAAATCAATAAAAAAAAACTAAAAATGTGGTAAAATTTCAAAAAATTACCTAAAATGTCGCATTATTTAACCTTCCAGGGCATGGTCTATGTTGAACGGCTGCCCGCTCCATGTTTTTCTTGATGTCCAATCTGTAAAAGGGCCCGACCAAAACGCGTGCGCAGCCGGTAAGCCTAAAGGCAAAAAAGTAAGAGAAGTTAAATACATGCTCCCGGTATCCGAATAGGGATCAGCAATGCCTGTTTGCTTATCTCCAACAAAACCTAATGTGAGCCAACCGTCGGCTGTGAAGGTTGATGGAATAAATATACGCTTCATTATCGCTGTAAGGCCGCACCTAACCTGTGCAGGTATAATTTCGGCAGGTAATTCATCTTGCAGCGCAATTTGCGCCAAAGCCTGGAATGCGCCAATACGATAGGTAGACGACCTGCCGATAACAGGAAAAGTACCTTCGGGCGAAATAAACCGCTCCTGGATTTGCGCGTAACGTTTCATCCTTTTTAGCGCGATATCATACTCCGTTTGCGGACGGCGGCCTTTGGCTACATTTATCCTGAGCACATCAAGCATCATAGGCTGAATAACATAACTATTGTAATGGTCGAAATGAAAATCCTTGCCGTCGCCATACCAACCATCGCCTAAATACCAACTGTTAATTGAATCTATTGCGCTATCAATCCTGGGGGCATCAATTTCAACACCTATGCTTAGTAAAAAAGTTTCAATTATCGCGGCAAAAAGTACCCAGTTATTGTTACCGGCTTTAATTCGGCGGATGGTAACAAACTCATGGATGACCTGCTTTTTGGTGGTTTCGCTTAATGGCTCCCACAACACCTTAGGCGCGCGGACAAAAGCATGCGCTATAAAAGCGGCATCAACCAATGGTTGTAAAACCCCTGGCCCATACCAGTAAAAGTAATCCGGGCCTTGCGGATCGAAGCCATTAGCTATGCCTTTCAGTGCCTGGTCATACAGGCGCTTGCGGATTTTCCCTTCCGTGGTATTATCTTCGGGCAGGTTAAACCAGGGGGCCATCCCGGCAATCAGCCGGCCAAAAGCCTCCATATAAACAACCTCTGTGTTCCGGTTGCCCCAGGTTGGGCTGTATTGCGCCTCCATGTTTTTTCGTAGCTCGCCTTTGCTGATATTACTTAAAACCGGCGCAGCAATCTTTTCAAGCAGCCAAACCCAATAATCCCTGTCATTCAGATCAGCAAGTTTATCTATTCCTGCAGCGCTGCTATGAAAGGGGATTAGGCCCGCAGCACCAAGCAGCGACGACCATTTTAAGAAAATTCTTCTTTGCATTATTATAGGCTAGTTTAGTAATGGCAAGATACGAATTGATGTTGTTGATCAAATATTTTAGTCCTGATATTGCTCCAATCCCGCCAGTTGCAGTCACTTATCGCGTGGCTCAAAATAACGCTATATAGAAATCTTAATTATGGCTAAATAAATTCATCATTGTTGTAGCACTCTGTCTACCAGTTTCGTATTGTTGATAGAACTAAATTCCACACTATGAAATTTAACTATCTCTTGCTGCTCATCAGCGGTATTACGCTGACTTTTACCGCCTGCAACAAAGGCAATGCATCAGAGCCCAATTATCCGATCGACGGAAAATGGCAGCAAACCAAACTCAGGTTATACGGGGACAGTCTTGGTGTGATAACCTATGATACAACTTATACCAAACCGTTTACAGCATTGGATTATGCTCAATTTAATGCTAATGGTATCTGTACAAAATCAATTAATCATTACTATTATCCTAATATATTAAACTATCCTAAAACTCCGCAGCCTATACCGGCACTTGTGGATACATTAAAATTCAACGCCATCGGCGCCTCCAAATATGTATTAAATCCGCAAACCGAATGGGTTAATTTTGGCGGGTTTGTAGTAGCAGATACCGTAAAGGTATTGGGTGCGCATAGCCTATTGCTGCATGCCGTCATTTATTCGCATAATCCAAACTATAGCAATGTAGCTGATTCGTATTACAAGAAATAGGAATGATATTACAGCGTGACGGAAATGTGAATTATCGGATAGGGCTCAATTTAATTTTAGCTTAAATCGAAAATCCGGCATCCGTATTTACTCATTATCCTTATTCATAAACTTATCATACCTATCCGGTTGCTGCCACTTATCACCCGGCTCAAAATAATGCCACAGCAGCGCCGATACATTGCGGATAAAAGTATTAGCCTCGCTACTATGCGCATAACTATGGTCCTTGTTATTTTTGGTTATTATGCTGAATACATAGTCGCCATGCGGGGCATTCACCATTAAGGTTTCCGAGCGGGATGCATCCACAAAACCCTGCTTGCTGGCTGCCTGTATGTATGGCGGGATAGATTCCAGCGCGTTATCGTCCCAGTAAATATGGCACAGGTTGCGGTACATGCGTTCGCTTGCAGCCGGGCTCACGGCTTTACCTTCGCGTATCATGGTAAACAGTTTGCACATTTCGCGTGGTGTGGTAACGCCCCAGCCGTAAATACTGCGCATCTTTTCGCGCCCCTTCACCCTTGAATTTACGCGCATATATTCAAACCCATTCTGTTGCAGCCAGTTATTGATGTATTCGCCGGTTACCAGTTTTTGCAGCCAAACGCTGGCAGTGTTATCGCTCATGGTGATCATCAGCATGGCTACTTTGCTCAGCTCAATGGTGTCCTTATCACGCGCCTGGCCTAAAATATCGCCGGTATCATAGCGCAGCGAGTCACGGAATATTAGGTTTTGCTGATATTTCAATTCGCCTTTATCAATCTTATCCATCAGCCCGCACATAATGCTCACTTTTATCATGCTGGCTGTTGGGAACAGCGTATCGGCATTAATTTCCACTGTTTGCCCCGTTTTTAGGTTGTGCACGTAAATACCCACCTGACCGTGAAAATCTTTTATAAGGTCATTTAATTTAGCGGTTAGTTTTGTATCGGTTTGGGCGAAGGATACTGTTGTGAAAAGAAGCAACGCGGCTACTAGTTTTAGTCTCATAAAAACATAAATATTTTCCAATATAAACAGATTTTTAACAAATTTCCGGACAAATCGCTTTTACAATTGACATGATTTTACGCCACTCTATGTGCTTTTTCACGGCCAAAGTGTAGCATTGTAGCTACGAATACAAGTATACGCAGGCTACAAAAACTACACTGACAAAATTATGTCAGCAGGAAGTCGCGGAAATTAATCATAAAACTTTTTCCTGGCCGCCAACCTCCCGTCTCTAATCACTAAACTACTATCTTTACCCCATGCAATACCTGCGCTGGCTTTTATTCCCGTTCTCGCTTATTTATGGGCTGGTTGTCATCATCCGTAACTGGTGCTATGATGCCGGTATATTTAAAAGCTATAAGGCCGAAGTCCCTGTTATATCCGTTGGCAACCTCGATGTTGGCGGCGCTGGTAA
>Ga0302309_10001607_pt1 | contig 20236 bp, 10 predicted proteins | sample III_Palsa_N1_1_FD_200453 | JGI IMG/M metagenome (GOLD analysis project Ga0302309, IMG submission 200453) | Peat permafrost microbial communities from Stordalen Mire near Abisko, Sweden - III_Palsa_N1_1 | ecosystem: Environmental > Terrestrial > Soil > Palsa > Peat permafrost | place: Sweden... | reverse complement strand
CCAACCGTCGTGCTGGCAAACACATTGTTGAACCAAGGAACTTTTGTGAGGCTCGGATCTTGGAATGGCTCCTTGTCCACGTTCGTCAAGCTGTCCAAGGCTGAGTTACCTTCGGCTCCGTTGATGGTGCCGTGCCAGTTGTTAGTGCCCGATGGAGTCACCAGGTTGACTACGGAACCCGAGTTGCGTCCATACTCGGCTCCGAAGTTGTTGGTTGTGACCTGGTATTCTTGAACGAAGTCAGGGTTTGAAAGGAACAGCGAGGGCCCGGCAACCGAGTTGTCGTTGTTATTCTGGCCGTCGATTTGTTGATCATTATTCCGGCCGCGAATGCCGTCCACTGAAAAGCCCACTCCGTTGGAATTCGAAAAAGTGTTGTCGCGCGTCATATTGACGCCGGGAATTTGCAGGGCGAGGAAATCCATTCCCTCGTTCTCTTGCAAACCAGCAAAGCTCGTGATCTGTTGAGTGGTGAACGTGGTGGAGACTTGGGCCTCTGTCGTTTCGATTAGAGGCGGAGCTTCGGTGACTTCCACCGTTACGGTGGATGCACCAACGGCCAATTTGATCAATCCCACGCCCTGGTCTGTCCCAGACGAAACCACGACGTTGTTCACTACGTACTTGCTGAAGCTCTGCTTCGTAAACTCCAGGTTGTAAGTTCCGATCTGCAACTCCGAGCAGCGGAACAATCCAGCACCGTCCGTCGTCGTAGTTGCAACCGAACCCGTCCCGGAATTGATGCACCGGACTTCTACGCCAGGTACAACCGCACCAGATGCGTCGACCGCGGTGCCCGATATGGACCCGCTGGTCACCTGTGCCTTAAGGTGCGATGGCGATGTCAAGATTACGAAAGACAATGCCAACATCAAAAACAGCGCTCGCGTAACTGCTGTGAACAGACTTCGACCCTTCATCATTTGAGTCCCCCAATCCGATAGTCACTTCCGGCTGGCGCCCATGCGCCAGACAATCTCTGGGGCTCTCCATGCAGTTTCACAGCCAACAATCAGAAAGGCGGTGCGAGGCGCATAACTAATTGATTCGACGGCACCAGCGCAGTAATTCCAACGCGGGATGATCTACAATTCTCCGAAAAATGCGATGGAGCTTGGAGCAGTGGAGGAATTATTCGTAGAGCATATCTACGTGATTTAGAAGATTTAGATATGCGGCGGCATTAGTCTGCGGTCTTAGTCGCTGGCGGAGGAATCGCCGGGCCTTCGCCTTTTACGTAATGATTGTACCAATCCAGGTAGCGCTCGTAGCGGTCTTGAATGAATGATGGGCGAGAAAACTCATGGTATTCGCCCGGGTAAACTACCAGTAAAGTCGGCACGCCGAGCCGTTTCAGGCTTTGGTACATCTGCTCACCGTTAATCACTGGAACATTCCAATCACTCTCGCCTCCCATAATCAGCGTCGGCGTCTTGATTTTTGTCACTCGATTGAAGGGCGAGAGCTTCTCCCACAATTCGCGGTTCTCCCAAGGCAGCCCCAGTTCGATTTCCCAGTCTCTGGAATACAAATCGTGTCCCCAATTTGTGATGTAAAGAAAATTTCCCGCGCCCGAAATTGCGGCTTTGAACCGGGTAGTCTGCGTAATGATAAAATTGGTCGAGATGCCGCCATATGACCATCCCCCAACGCCAAGCTTGTCAGGATCCGCAATTCCCTGCGCCACCGCATAGTCCACCATTGCCATATCGTCTTCGAAATCCTTGTGGCCCCAGTCGGCGTAAATTGCTTTGCAGAAATCCTGGCCGTACCCAGAGGACCCCCGCGGGTTCGGCGTTAGCACCACGTAGCCGTTCGCCGCAAAAAGCTGCGGATCGAAATTAAATTCGGCGTAGTACGCCCACACCGGCCCGCCGTGCGGACGCAGTATCGCCGGATAGCGCGTCCCTGGTTTATATTCCGGCGGCTCGTAGAGATATCCCGCCACCGTCGTCCCGTCTTTGCTTTTGAAATGCACGTATTCAACGTCGGGAAGCCGAATTTTCGCCATCAACGCATCGTTTGTCGTTGTCAGCCGCTTCAGATCACCGCCGTCCGCGGATAGAAAGTACACTTCAGGGGGGCGCGTCAACTCTCCGATCACGGCAACCGCTGCGCCATCCTTGCCGAGCGAAAACGACTGCACCATCCTTCGTCCGCCGATCGGCCGCGTAATTTCGCCACCCATCGCCGGAACCCGCATCAAATTCTGCGTGCCATCATCATCCGCGATGAAATAAATCCATTTCCCGTCCGCCGAAAAACGCGGCTCGCTCGAGTTCCGGTCGAGTTTAAGTGTTAATACTTTCGCGTCGCCGCCGGCTGCCGGGGCGATTGCAATGTGGAATGTCGCGTATTGAAAAAGTTTTGGTTCCAGCTGGCTCGTAAACGCGATCCATTTGCCGTCCGGCGACCAAGCGGGGGAGCCGTCCGTTCCCGGATTCGTCGTTACCCGAACGAGCGATTTGCCCTGATCCGTATTGTCCGCGGCCACCACCCAAATATCCGTGTTGTAAGTGCGATCGGGGTCCTCGGAATCCGAACGGTTGCTTTCAAACGCAATCGACCTCCCGTCCGGAGACCACGCCGGCGCGCTGTCGTCATAATCACCGGAAGTGATCTGCGTCATTTTCCGGCCGGCGAGCTCAAAAACATAAAGATGTGTGCGCCGCCGGTCCAGGTAGCCGATTTCATCTTCTTTGAAATGCAACCGGTCGATCACCCACGGGTGTGCCTTCGGCTTCGCGTCACTCTTGTCCTTATTTTTCGCGGCCTCGATTTCGCTAATCGACGGGTCCTGCAAAATTAAAACAATTCGGTCTCCAGCGGGAGACCACGAAAAGCTGTTGACGCTCTGGATTGTATCGGTTATTTTTTGCGCTTCTCCGCCTTCGCGATTCAGTATCCAGAGCTCTTCCTTCTTGCTGTCCTCATCCTCCTTTTCGCCTTTGGGCCCGGCGCGCCCGGAAAGGAACGCCAGGTATTTTCCGTCCGGACTCCAGCGCGGATGATCGCAGGAGACTCCTTCGGCCGTCAGTGGAATCGCGGAGCCGCCCGAAGTCGGAACCATCCAAATCCGCGATTCATTCTTGTCTTCCTTTGGATCGTGGGTCTTCACCACATACGCGACCCACTTTCCCTCCGGACTCAGCTGCGCATCTTCGATTTCGAGGATTCGGAAGTAGTCATCTATTGCCAGGTTTCGCGTCGCTGCGGAATTTTCTACTACCCCGGCGCCTGTGCCGGGCACTGTGCCGGAATTTTGTGTCGCGGCAGGACTCTGTGCCCAAACCGCGCATGCAAGGAAAACAACGGCAAATAACGCCATGAATCGAAACCTCATGCCTAGGCCCGCCCCTCAAGGAATTTGTCCTGCATTCTGCCCCGTAGCATACACAAGGCGCCGGCAATCGTTTCACAAAAAAAAAGGCAGGACCATTGGCCCTGCCTTTTTTAAGCCCATATTTGCGGAGATGGGTTTTTTTCGACGCTTCCTCAGAACCGGGCTAAACTTCGATCACCATCAACCAGCTAGCTACCCTTTGACGGATTCATCGTGATTGAAGTCACATGAATCGTGTCGCCGTCGAGCGTTCCCTTCACTGTCACATCGTGCCCCTCGTGTCCGGTAGCCTTGTCTTGCGGTTCCAGCACGTACACTTTCTTATCACCCGTGTTGTAAAGCGCCAGCTTAGCGCCCCTGGCCACGCAACCCTTGGTGCAACCGGCGCCCTGTTCACTTGCGTCCTTGGCGCCACACTTGTCATTCGTAATAATTCCAGACCACGTTCCGGCCGTCCCCGCACTTTGCCCGGCCATCGAGAGGCCGCCGATAAAAAGTATTGCCGCCGCGCACAGCATTAGACGTTTCACCATGATCGCACTCCTTTTCACAAAAAATCATTTCGCTCGACTCGCCCAAATATCGAGGCGGAACGACCCTACTTTGTCACTTGTACTTATTTTTGTCCAGCATTCCAAGCCTGAACAGCCTGAGTGCATTTTGCGCGGCATCTGAACCGCCTCCGGCGATTGACAGATGGCCGCATGCAATTTAGGCTCACTCCCGTGCCCCCTACGAAGACTTCTCCGCCATTCTCCATGCGTCCGAATCCGCATATCTACGAGATCAACACCTGGGCTTGGCTCGAACGGATTTCCGCGCGTCTTGGCCGCACCATCAATCTCTCAAGCATGCCGGATGCCGGATGGGATGCGTTCGCCCGCCTTGGCTTCGACGCGATCTGGCTCATGGGCGTTTGGCAGCGAAGCCCGGTTTCCCGCCAGATCAACCTCGAAAATCCCGCGAATTTCCCCGATTATGACCGCGCTCTTCCCGGCTGGAAGCCCGCGGACATCGTCGGTTCTCCCTATGCCGTTATGCAATACGTTCCAGACCCGCGCATTGGCACTTGGGACTCTCTCGATCGCGTCCGCGAGAAATTGCACGCGCGCAACATGGCGCTGTTCCTCGATTTCGTCGGGAACCACACCGCTCTCGACAACCCTTGGGTGCGCGAACATCCGGAATTTTACGCGCAAGGCTCGAAGCAGGATTTCGAAAACAATGCCTCGCTCTTCTATCAAGCCAAAACGGTACAAGGAACGCGCTACATCGCGCTGGCAAAAGATCCCTACTTCCCTCCCTGGAAAGACGTGGCGCAGCTAAATCATTTCCAGCCGAATATGCGCGCCGCACATCTCGCGCAACTGGCCAACATCGCTAAGCATTGCGACGGAGTTCGCTGCGATATGGCCATGCTCCAGCTGAACGATATCTTCGAAAAAGGCTGGGCGCATCTTTTGGGAAATATCCCGCAGCCGGCAAAAGAGTTTTGGACCGAAGCGCGCGAAGCGGCTCCCAACCTGATTTTGCTCGCCGAGGCATACTGGGGCACCGAGCCGCGGCTCATCGATCTGGGATTCTCGCTGGCCTACGATAAAATTCTTTACGATGCCGTGCGCAACGCAGATGTAGGCGCGGTCCAATCCCGATTATCCGGCATTGGCGATCAACAAACTCACTACGCGCGCTTCCTCGAGAATCACGACGAACCTCGCCGGGCCGAAGTAATTCCTAACGACCACCTGCCCGCCGTAGGAACATTGATGGGAACTCTACCCGGAATGCGCTTCTATCAGCAGGGCGAACTCGAAGGATGCAAAATTCGCCTGCCGATCACTTTGCGCCTGGCTGCGGACGAGCCTTCCGATCCTTACAGTCTCGCGTTCTTCCAGAAAATTCTCAGCCTCACGCGTGAAGATGTTTATCACCACGGGAATTGGAGCGCACTCGAAGTCGCCGCGGAAGGCTACACCTCACCCGCCGGACTTCTCGTGTACGAATGGAGATCGAAGAAAGCCTGGAAAATAATCGCAGTGAATCTGGCGGCAGGCGCTTCGCAAGGACGCGTCCATTTGGGAGAACGCGTTTCTCCCGCGCTGCAGTATGTCTTTAGCGACGAACTAAACAACGTCCGCTACGACCGCGCCGGAGACGAACTCCACAACCTCGGCCTGTTCGTACGCCTGGAAGGCTTTCAAGCCCACATCTTCAGCGTCACTCCAGCGTAACCGTCACCCGGAAAATTGAACTCCCTATTCCGCTATTGCACCTTCAGCACCAGGTTGACGCTGGATTTCGCTCCGTTCGGCGCCGTCGCAGTCACAACCAACGGATACGATCCCGGCGGCGTTGCCTGTCCGCTCGGCGATGTCGGCAAACTGCTGCATGCCGACATTCCGACCGCGATCAGGATCAGCACCCCAAATGAAAGCGCCAATCGCGGACGCCGTTTGATCGTCCACATTGCTCCGCAGAGCGACATGCTCGCCAGCAGCATCGCCAATCCGCCTGCGAAGCCGCCTGGCAACGGTCTGAATCCCGGAACCGCTCCTTTACAGAATGTCTGCACGACGATCGCTACGTTAACCGCCGTTCCGGTCAACACGATTGAACTCGGCACAATGTTGCACGTGATGTCCTGCGACGAACTGGTGCATCCGAGCTGTACCGTCCCGGTCGTGCCTGCCGTTCCGGTTAGCGTCAATCCAAACACCGCGCTGCTTCCGGGCGAAGTAACCACAGTCGAAGGACTTCCCGGAGCAACTGTGATAATCACTGGAGAACTGCTGTTAAACGTCGCGGTCACAGTTACGGCCGCGCTCACTGTCACAGTGCATGTACCCGTTCCCGGGCATCCTGCCACTCCGCTCCAGCCGGCAAACGTCGATCCATTCGCCGCCGTCGCCGTTAGTGTGACTACCTGACCGCTCGTAAAACTCGCCGAACACGTCGTCGGGCAATTGATCCCCGCGGGGCTACTCGTCACCGTGCCCGTTCCCGTGCCCGCCTCGTTTACACTCAAAGTGAAATTGTTCGTACTCTGAGCGAAATTGGCCACAACGGTCGTGGCTGTTGTAATCGTAAACGTGCAAGTGCCCGTCCCTTCGCAGGGTCCCGCGCCCCAACCCGAGAAGGTTGACCCGTCAGAAGCCGTAGCTGTCAACACGACCGTAGTGCCGCTGGCGAAGCTGAATGAACACGTCGCACCACAATTAATGCCGGCCGGAGTGCTCCTCACCGTTCCTGTTCCGTTTCCTCCAAGGGTTATTGTGAGCAGGACGTTGGTACTCGCCCCAATTGTCGCGCTCGCGCTGGCTGTGTTGTTGCCCGGATTCGGATCCGGCAGGTCCGACGTAACGCTCGCGTTGTTCACCAGCGTTCCCGTCGCTCCCGCATTCACGGTGACCACAATCGTCACCGTCGCCGTGCCCGCGTTCGCCACCGTGCCCAAATTGCAGACGACAACCGCCGCCGTAGTGCAAGCCGCCCCTTGTGAGGGCGTAGCTGACACCAGCGTGGCATTCGTCGGCAACGTATCCGACACAGTCGTATTCGTCGCGTCGCTGGGTCCGGCATTTGTCACCGTAAGCGTGTAAGTCTGGTTCGAGCCCGCCGGAACCGGGTTGGCCGACTGAGTCATTGTCAGACCGAGATCCGCCGACTGCACCGCTCCGTTTCTCACCTGGAATTCATATCGGCCCAGCATCGTGGAGCTGAGGTCCGAGTGGATCAGTCCGGGGAATCCCGCGGCGGTGGGTACATCGAGCAGTGCCCCATTCACCAGCGAACCCGGGAGCTGAAAGTTTGTTCCCGCGTCTCCCGTACCGTTTGAATAGCCCACAGCCGCCGAAGAACCACCCAAGCCACATGTACCGCCGCTGGCGCTTCCGGTTTCCCACTGTATCTTGTCGTAATTGAATTCCATGTCGAAGTTCCCGGCCCCGGTGTCGGGACGGGAAATCACGATGAGCTGGAAGCTATTCAGCAGTATTGCCGGAGGACAATCTTCACCATCTGGCTCGGCAAAGTAAGCCACGTTTTCCCAGTTGACTCCAAAAGCTTGCTGGCCGTTCACCGTGTCCACTCCGTAGTGCACCACGTCGGAACCGGGCGTAAGGGTGTACACGTCAGCGAAGAACGGTGCGATGATCGGGACTCCGATATTTCCGGTCAGACCGAAGGGCGTATAGGTCCCAAACGCCTCACCAAAAGTCACGTTCCCGTTGTTGTTCACATACAACTGAGTGTAAGTAGTGCCAAAGAAATTCATCGAGAACGGCAGGTTGACCGCGCTCGTTGAGTCGTCGTCGTTCGGAGGGAAAGAATTCCCGGTGAATCCCGGTAGATGCCGAATCGCCCCGTTTCCCGTCAGGTGACTTACGAAGGGACCTCCCCCGTTTGTTGCGATTGTCAGGTCCGCCGTCCGCGGTCCCAGCACAGTCGTCGAAGGAGTGAACGCAACCCCGATCGGGCAACTCGGATCGGCACCGTCGCCGCACCCATTGCTGGTCACCGAGAAATCCGAAGCGGCATTTCCTACGAACGTTACTCCGGTGACGGATAGTCCTGTATCTGTCGTGTTAAACAGCGTGGCCGTTTGTGCCGGGCTAATCGTCCCCGGTGTTATTCCGTCGTAGAACATCTCGAACGGCAGCACGTAGATCGGTCCAACTCCCGCGCCCGAAAGCAATTCGGTTGTTGGCCCGGCTGAGCTGTCATCGGTAATCACGACCGCCCCCGTATCCGGAGCCTGGAAGCTGGGCGTAAAGGTCACAGTAATCGTGCAAGGCGCAGAACCGGCAGCAAGAGTGGTAGCGCATGTGTTGGTCGTAATCGCGTAATCCGGGTTGGTCACCGAAAAAGCGATGCTTCCCAATGGGCCCGTGCCCGTATTCTGAAGCGTGAACGATAACGCACTCGAATTGCCGGCTTGCACTCCTCCGAACGCCAACGGGTTCGGAGTAACAGTCGCGATTCCGCTGCCGCCTCCCCCGCCCGAAGTCGTGATCGTCGTCGGGTTTGTGGCGTTAGCTGTCGCCGATCCTCCTCCCGACACGCTGACCGAATTCGTCACAGATGCCGCCGCGTTGCTCGCGACATTCACAGTCACCGTAATTGCTGGATAACTCGCGCCCGCAAGCAAGACATCGCCGCGCGTGCAGCTGTTCGTTGCGCATGTCCAGCCTGTTCCCGCCATGGACACCAGCGTCAACCCCGTCGGAATCGTGTCTGTCACGGTTACAGTCCCGGTCGTGGGGCCGCCATTCGCTCCATTCGAAACGGTGACTGTGTACGTCGCTCCCTGTTGTCCTTGCGTGAAGTTCCCGGTATGCGTTTTTGCAATTGCAAGTACTGGTGCGGGTCCGCCTCCCGAACTCGTAAAAGCGGCCGTGACGGTTTCGGCTGCGCTCATTGTCACCGAACAAGTCAGAGCACCCGTCGACGCACAGTTCGTGAAACCAGAAAACGTAAAGTTCGTGCCCGGCGCTGCTGTCAGTATGACTGAGCTATTGCCCGTGAAGTTGGCTGTGCAAGTTGTCGCGCAAGCAGTGATCCCGGCAGGCGAACTGGTGACGCTTCCGGTCCCGGCTGTCACCTGAACAGTAAGCGCCGCAGCGCCCGTTCCCGAGACGTTGATTATCTGCTGGCTTCCAGACGTCGGGCCATTGTCCGAGATCGTAATCGTTCCGGTGTAAGCGATAAACTGTGTTGGCATAAACGCAATCTGGAGCACGCACTGCGCGCCGACCGCCAGCGTCGTAGGCGCCGCAGGGCAGGGATTCGCGGAAAGCGAAAACGCGCCAGAACTGATCGCGATGCTCGTAATCGTTAAGGGTGCGTCTCCGGAGTTAGTCACCGTCACCGGCAGAGTTGCGCTCATATTGATGGGTTGGTTTGAAAACGCCGCGGTGCTACTGGAGAGGGTTACGTTGGGATTGAGGAGTACCAACCTGATCCGGTCGTTATACAAATCGCCCACGTACATGTCGCCGAGATTGTCTACGACGACTCCAGTGGGCGTAGCAAAGCTGGCTGACAACGCTGGACCGCCATCGCCGCTGAATCCGAAGCTCCCATTTCCCGCAAACGTCGTGATAATACCGGTCGTTCCCTCCACGCGCCGGATCCGTTCATTACCCGTGTCGGAGATAAAGAAATTCCCTGCGGCGTTCACAGAAACTCTGTTGGGGATATTCAGCATTGCGCTTGTGGCCAATCCGTTATCACCCGAAAACCCCTGAGCCCCGTTCCCAGCGACGGTTGTAATGATCTGAGTTGTGGCGTCGATTTTGCGGATTCGATTATTGTAGGTGTCGGAGACGTACAGGTTGCCGTTTGAATCGATGTCCAGGCCTAGCGGACAACCTAGCGTGGCGTCAACTGCCGGCCCTCCATCGCCGGTGTAACTTCCCGGACATCCCACGGGTGCGTTCCCATCAGGTCCGTTCCCTGCAACCGTAGTGATAATTTTTGTCGTCGCATCGATGCGACGGATGCGGTTATCTTGAGAATCCGTGAAATAGATATTTCCGTTAGAATCGACGACCGCTGCCCGAGGGTCGAAAAGCGAGGCGCTGGTTGCTGGACCACCATCGCCGCACGGCAACGTCGCAGTCGTGCATTGATTCCCGGTTCCCGCAATCGTCGTGATGATCCCCGCGGCCACCTGGCGAACTCTATTATCACCCCCGTCCCCAATCAGCAGGTTCCCCGAGGCCTCGACTGTGACTGTGCGCGGGATAAAGACCGAGGCCAGGGTCGGAGATCCGCCATCGCCGCAGGCGTCGGTTGGAAACGCACAAGGAATCCCATTTCCCACTACAGTCGATATGGTTTGGTTCGAGGCCGTAACTTCACGGATTCGACTGTTGAACGCGTCCACGATGTATAGATTCCCTAGCGAATCCAGCGCGGGACTCCGTGGTTCGTACAAGCTGGCGCTCGTCGCCGCTCCCCCATCGCCCACTAAGCCGTTCCCGACCACCGTCGAAACTGTCTTCGTGCTCGCCGTGTACAGGCGAACTCGATCACTCCAGAAGTCTCCGATCCAGAGGTTGCCGGTGGCGGAATCAACGAACAGTCCGGAAGGGTTGGTCAGCTCGATCGCGGTTGCAGCTCCGTCGCCGTTAAATCCGAACGTAGTGGTTCCGACGATCGTCTGAATTTCCCCCGCATTTGGGCCAGAAGCGAACACTTCTCGAACGACCGCATTTTCAGAATCGGATATGTAAATGTTTCCTGCACTATCCACTGCCACACCGTCTGGCGCCCTCATCGTTGCCGACGTCGCCGGCCCACCGTCGCCGCTGAAGCCGAAGGTGCCTGTTCCGGCCACGATCGTGAGCGCTTTCGAACTGGCATCCACACGACAAATCACATTGTCGTACTGATCAGCAATGAAAAGATTTCCACTCGTATCGGCGGCAAGTGCTTCCGGGCCATTGAGCAGGGTCGACGTTGCCAAAGCGCCGTTTGTTGGAAATCCCGAACTTTGGGGCGTGCCGGCATAGGTCGTAATCGTTCCACTCGAGCTAACGCGGCGAACGACGCTGTTACCAATGTCTGCGATATAAAGATTTCCGGAACCGTCAATCGCCACGCCTTGGGGGAAATTAAGTTGGGCGCTCGTTGCTGGGCCGTTGTCTCCCGAATAACTGCATACGCCTGGTGTTCCAGCCACTGTGTTGACGACCCCACTCGAAGCAACGATTTCCCGAACCACACAGTTGTTCTGATCGGAGAAGTAAAGATTGCCGGAAGCGTCGAGCGCCGCGCCGGTCGGCTCATCAAAAAATGCGGCAGTCGCAAGAGTACCGTTCGCCGAGAATCCCGCGGCGTCATTCCCGGCGTAAATGGACATGGTGCTGGGAGCCGTTGTGCCGGGAACTACCTTGTGGATAACCCCGTAGTCGTTGACTATATAAAGATTCCCCGAGGCATCTCGCGCGATTGCTTGCGGGCCTTCGATTGTCGCCGCGGTGGGAGAAACGTTGTTCGGGGCGGCGCTCCCAGCGACTGTCGAAATGGTGTTCTGCGCGTGCGCAACGCCCGCAAACAGAACCAGCGCCAATACCGAGAACACGCCAGCGAGACATCGCCGGCGTCGCGTTGCAGCGCCAAATACGTTGGGTGATTTCGGACCTACTGGAAGGCGATTCCGTCGCATCTTGAGACCTCTCACGCGTCTGCGCCCCGCCGGGTGATTTCGAAGACTAGATTCATGCTTCTTTTACGCATGGCAAATGGGAAAAAATTTGACCAAAATTAGTACCGACGTACCTCGCCTAGGAATATTGAAAATACGCACTTACCGCCTATGGTGGTGTTCGTAAGCCACTTAACCAGGAATTGCCGATTCAGGCGCCTTTGCACCCTGCCCTGAAGGGTGCAACTCCGAAACCAAACACACTGGCGTCAGGGGCTCTCGGAAGGCGCTTGCTCACAGAGAAGACCGCATTTACCTGGCACAGCGAAATTCCGCCAACCCTCGGCTACGGCAGGACGTTCAGCTTCAAGTTCACGCTTGAGACTGCTCCGTTCGGTGCCGTCGCCGTCACAACCAACGGATACAGTCCCGGCTTTGTCGCCGTCCCTCCCGGCGATTTTGGCAAATTGCTGCACGCCGACATTCCCACCGCGATCAGGACCAGAACTCCAAACGACAGGGCCCACCTCGGACGCCGTTTGAATGTCCACATTGCGCCGCATAGCGACATGCTCGCTAGCAACAACGCCATCCCGCCCCCGAATCCTCCCGGCAACGTCGGTTCGAAGTTCGGCACAAATCCTTTGCAGAATGTATTCACCACAATTGCAACGTTGATCGCTTTTCCAGTCAGCGTGATGGTACTCGGCACGATGTTGCACGTGATGTTCGGAGAAATGCTCGTGCATCCGAGCGTCACCGTCCCGGTCGTTCCCGGTAACGCAGTGAGCGTCAACCCAAACACCGCGCTACTCCCCGGCGTCGTATTCACCGTCGAAGGACTTCCCGGAGCAATCCCGATCGTCACCGGAGAATTTCCGCTGTTAAACGTAGCAGTCACAGTTTCAGACGTGCTAAGCGTCACAGTGCATGTACCCGTTCCCGGGCATCCCGCTACTCCGCTCCAGCCGGCAAACGTCGATCCATTTCCCGCCGTCGCCGTCAGTACCACTACCGTGCCGCTCGTAAAACTCGCCGAGCATGTCGCCGGGCAATTGATCCCCGCTGGGCTGCTCGTCACCGTGCCCGTTCCCGTCCCCGCTTCATTTACGGTCAAAGTGAAATTGTTCGTGGTCTGAGTGAAGTTAGCCACAACCGTCGTCGCAGCAGTAATCGTAAGCGTGCAAGTGCCCGTCCCTTCGCAGGGTCCTGCGCCCCAGCCCGTGAACGTCGATCCCGTCGAAGCCGTAGCCGTCAACCTAATCGCAGTCCCGCTCGCAAATCCGGCCGAACATGTCGCTCCGCAATTAATTCCGGCTGGACTGCTCGTCACCGTCCCAGTTCCTGTCCCCGCCTTAGTAACAGTCAGGATTACATTGCTGCTCACATTGAAAGTTGCCGTCACCGCTTCAGCCGCACTCATCGTCACCGAGCAAGTGCCCGTCCCAGTGCAACCCTCTCCGCTCCAACCCGCAAACGTCGACCCAGTCGCCGCCGCGGCCGTTAGCACAACTACCTGCCCGCTCGTAAAGCTTGCTGAACATGTCGCTCCACAACTAATCCCGGCAGGACTGCTCGTTACCGTCCCTGTTCCCGTCCCTGCTTTACTCACCGTCAGCGTGAAATTAGTTACCGTCGTGTTGAACGTAGCCGTCACCGCTTCGGCCGCGCTCATCGTGACTGAGCAAGTGCTCGTTCCGGTGCAACCCGCTCCGGACCAACCGATAAAGTTCGATCCGTCCGCAGGAAATGCCGTCAGCACCACGACTGCGCCACTCGTAAAGCTCGCCGAACATGTCGTTCCACAACTAATACCGGCAGGACTGCTCGTTACCGTCCCTGTTCCCGTCCCCGCTTTGTTAACAGTCAAAGTGAAGCTACTTGTAGTCGTGTTGAAAGTGGCCGTCACCCCTTCAGCGGCACTCATGGTCACCGAACACGTACCCGTTCCCGTGCAACCCGCTCCACTCCAACCGGCGAACGTCGAACCAGTCGCCGCCGCAGCCGTTAGCACAACTACCTGCCCGCTCGTAAAGCTCGCCGAACATGTCGCTCCACAACTAATCCCGGCCGGATTACTCGTCACCGTCCCAGTTCCTGTCCCCGCCTTGAGAACAGTCAGAGTCTCGCTACTGCCCGTATTAAAAGATGCCGTTACCGTAACGTCGGACGTTACGATCGGCACCACGCATGTCGGAGGATTCGTCTGGGGACTGGCCGGTACGCAGTTCGCGCTGAACCCTGCGAATGTCGACCCCGCCGCCGCAGTCGCCGTCAGCGTCACACTGCTGTTGTCCGAAAAAGATGCGAGACAGCTGGACGGGCAACTAATGCCGCTCGGCGTGCTCGTTACCGTTCCAGTTCCTGAACCCATATCGGTAACCATCAAATTATTTGTACCGACGAGCTTCTCCCCGAATACCGCTAATCCCACCGCTGAGCCCGACGGCGTAGTAAATGATGTCATCTGGGTACCGCTCGCAATATCGAAGCTGTAGACAGTGCCAGTCGCCGCATCTGCTGTCCAAAATGAAGTGCCGTTAGGATCAAGATTCAACGCGAATAGGGTGCCGGCGGTCGGATTCGGGGTGTAACTCATTATCTGCGCTCCGCTGGCATTTAACTCGACCACCACGGTCGAATCGGCAACCAGTAGATTCCCGTTAGGGAGAACCCGAAACGCATAGGCAGTCACGCCCGGTAGACCGTCCGCGAGATCCGCGTTTTGCGTATTTGTGCTGATGTTAAAGCTCAATACCGATGTTCCCTCCGACGTATAAAGCAAGGTCTGCTGGTCCGGGAGCAGTTCAACCCAGTCGGTGCCGCGGCACTGTCCGGTGACCGTGAACATGTTGAGAAAGCTTCCGGTTGGATCGAACTCAAACGCAGTTACGGATCCCGAGGGACAACCGTATTCGTCGGTTGCAGCACCAACGAATGCATCGCCGGCTTGGTTGAACAAATGGATTCAGGAAACGCGACCCCATCCGCGCTCGTCGGGAAATTGCCAAACGGTCCAACGAAGTTGCCGTTGATGTCAAATTCCACAACCCCCACCGGGGGAGTGTCCACGAGACCAGTAAATGTGGTAACAAACAAATTGCCCGTTTGGTCGAACGCCATTCCTGTCGACAAAGTCTGAGTAGTATTCAATGCCCCTAAGAGAGTACCGTCGGGCTTAAAGACATCTACCAATCCGGTCGCATCCGAGACAAAAACCTCGCCGGGAGCGTACGGGCCGGTAAAAACCGGTGGCGCCTGCTGCGGTCTCGCTTTCCTTACTCCCCAATCAGGATCCCAACCGCTCTTCCCACTTTCTGGAGAAGGCGGAGCAGCAGACTTCGGAGCAGCCTGCGGAGTCGTGGCCTGCTGCGGCGAAGCGCCGGCACCCGGCGTCAGAACGGAACCAAATATCAGAGTTGCACCTAGATAGAAAAAGGCGCGCAGCACTCGCATTCAAAGACTCCTTGTCCGGGGGTCTGATCACCTGCGGGGAAAACGAGGTGCCATTTTCTTACCGACATCCACCGCCGTCAAGCGATAGTTCTAATTGCCATTGAAAACACCCTGCCAGTTCAATATGATTCCGCACCTTGCACTCCGGCTCGATGCGGACTGAATCCGGCGAAAACGCTCCGGCCATTCCCTCTGACGGCTCACACCTCCGCCAGATTGGCTTCCTCCCTCTCCTCGCGCTTTTTTACGGTTACACCGCCGGCGGCCCTTTCGGTTACGAAGGCATCTTCCACGACTCCGGTCCCGGCATGGCCATCGTGTTTCTCGCCTTTGTTCCCTTCTTCTGGAGCATCCCGATTTCTCTCGCTTCCGCCGAGCTCAACAGCATTTTTCCAGTAGAAGGAGGCTTCTACCGCTGGAGCCGCGCTGCCTTCGGTGATTTCTGGGGCTTTCAGTGTGGCTGGTGGAATTGGACCGGCACATTTCTGCTCAACAGTCTCTACGGCGTGCTGGTGATGGATTACCTTAGCGAATATCTCCCCTGGCTCACTGGAAATATAAAATGGGCAGGCGCTTGCCTCGTCCTTTGCCTTCTTGCTTACCTAAACGCGCGCGGCATTCAGATCGCCGGATGGCTTTCCGTAGCTTTGCTGGTCGCGGTTTTCATTCCAGTAGCGTGGCTTTGTCTCGTCTCGCTATTCCATCTGCATTACAACCCCATGCTTCCGTTCGTCCCGCCCGGCCAGCCGTTGGGTGCAGTCTTCGGCAGAGGCTTAGCCCTCGCCATGTGGAATTACGCCGGATACGAGCAGCTCTCCAGCATGACCGGCGAGATGAAAAATCCGCAGAAAACTTTCGTCCGCATCCTCGCCTGGAACACGCCGATGAACATCCTCACTTACATTCTGCCGACGACACTCGCTCTCGCCGTCCTCGGCAATTGGCAGGAGTGGCGAACCGACTACATCGTCACCGCTTCCCGCCTGATCGGCGGCCCGGTCCTCGGCGCAGCCATGCTGATAGCCGCCATGATCGGCACGCTCTCGCTTTCCAATAGCACCATTCTCTACACCACGCGCATCCCCGCCACCATGGCGCAGGACGGCTACTTGCCCGCGTGGCTCGGCAAAATCCATCCGCGTTTCGGCACACCCGTGCGCGCGATTGCTGTGTCCGCTTTGGTGTATTGCGTTCTTGCGAAGTATCCCGTGGAAGACCTGGTGAACATCTACATCTGGACCCGCATCGCCACCACTCTGCTCACTCTTCTCGCCGCGTGGCGCATGCGCCAGAAATTGCCCAACGCGCCGCGCAGTTTCCTGATCCCCGGCGGCGCCGCTGGCATCGCTTATGTCCTGATTTTCCCCGCGATTTTGTGCGCCGTGAAGGTTTACTACAGCGAGCCGCTCGTCCTGCATTGGGCTCCCCTACTGCTCGCGTCCGGTCCCGTCGTGTACGCCATCCTGCGCTGGGGCTTCCACATGAAGCCTGCCGCCGAGCCTGCGGCCTTGCAGTAGCTTGCCATTCCGAGCGCAGGAAGGAATCCGTTCTCTTTTCCTCAAGCGAAGGAATATAGGCTTATTTCGTGGCACCCACTTTTTCCGACACTGTCTTCGCCTGGAGGAAAAGCAGCAGATAATCTTGCCCGCCGGACTTTGAATCGGTCCCGGACATGTTGAACCCGCCGAACGGATGCGCACCTACCAACGCGCCGGTGCATTTTCGGTTCATGTACAGGTTTCCGACGTGAAATTCCTCTTCCGCGCGCTCTATTTTCTTCGGGTTCTGCGAATAGACCGCGCCAGTCAGCCCAAATTCGCTGTCGTTGGCCATCGATAGCGCCTCGTCAAAATCCTTGGCCTTGGTAACCGCCAGCACCGGCCCGAAAATTTCTTCCTGAAAAATTCGCGCCTTTCGGTCAACGTCAGCGATCACCGTTGGCTCGATAAAATATCCGTCGCCGCCCGTGTGTTTTCCACCCGTCATCAAACGCCCTTCTTTCTGCCCTTGGTGGATGTATCCCAGAATCGACGTCATCGCCGCCTTGTTGATCACCGGCCCCATGTAATTGGTCGGGTCCTCTACCGGTCCTACCTTCATTTTCCTCACGCGTTCCACCAGCTTCTCCAGAAATTCGTCGTAAATCTTTTCCGCCACAATCGCGCGCGAACAAGCCGAGCACTTCTGCCCCTGAAATCCAAACGCCGAGAGCGCCACGCCTTCCACCGCCGCATCCACGTCCGCTTCTTCGTCCACAACAATCGCGTCTTTGCCGCCCATTTCCAGCACCGTGCGCTTAATCCATTTCTGCCCCGGCTGCGCCTTTGACGCTTGTTCGCTGATCCGCAATCCGGCTTCCTTCGATCCCGTGAACGCGATGAACCGCGTCTTCGGATGCGTCACCAGTGCTTCGCCCGCAGTTCCGCCCGGCCCGGTGAAAAAGCTCACCACTTCGCGAGGCACTCCCGCTTCGTACAGAATATCGATGAAGATCGCCGCAATCGTCGGCGAATCGCTCGACGGCTTCACGATCGCCGTGTTTCCCGTCACGATCGCCGCTACCGTCATCCCGCCCATGATCGCCGCCGCAAAATTCCACGGCGGGATAATCACGCCTACGCCCAGCGGAATGTACTTCATGAAATTTTTCTCGCCGCGCATCGGGGTCAGCTTTTGCGGCTCGCCCAGACGCATCATTTCGCGCCCGTAGTATTCGCAGAAATCAATCAGCTCAGCGATGTCCGCATCCGCTTCCGGCCAACTCTTCCCCACTTCGTAGCACAGCCAGGCGTCCAGCTCGTATCTGCGCTTGTGCAAAATGTCCGCCGCGCGATACAGACACGCCACTCGCTCGGCCACCGGCACTCGCTTCCATTTCTCAAATGTACGGTCCGCCGCCTCCACCGCCTGATTGGCCATCTCCACGCTGGCCTTCTGAAAAATTCCTATGATCTCTTCCGGATGCGACGGGTTGATGGACTTGATCTTGTCCGTCGTGGTGATCTTTTTCCCGCCGATCACCAGCGGATACTCGCGCCCGAACATCCCCTTCACCTGGCGCAGCGCGTCTTCCATCGCTTTGCGGTTTTCCGGCTTGGTGAAATCGATGAACGCTTCGTTCCGAAACTCCCCGCGCTCCAGCGTTGTCTGCGGCGTCGCCGTTGATGTCATTGCTCACTCCTCCCCAAATAATCTTGCGCTGATTTGTCCACTCATTGTATCGCGCCGCCGACTGTGCCCACAACACCGAGCAGGCTGCAACATCGTTGACTCACCTGCTGGGGCGACCTAAGATGAACTTCGTAAGAATTCCTGCAGTCGGAGGATTTATCAATGCCCTGTCGTCGCCAAGAAAGAAAAAGAATCAAGTTGGCTCTCTGGTGTTGCCTTGCTCTAGCCTTAATTGCATCGAGCTGCGGCCAGCAAACGCCGCCGGACACCCGGGCTGCGGATGAAAGCGCTATTCGCGCTCTGGACGCTCAGTGGGAGAAGGCCGCTGCTGCCAGAGACGTGGACGGCACTGTTTCATACTACAGTGATGACGCCTCTCTGCTGGCTCCCAACGCTCCCATCGCCGGCAACAAGCAGGCCATTCGTGCCGCTTGGGCCTCGCTTCTCGGCCCTGACGTTTCCTTGTCTTGGCAGGCAAACAAAGTCGAGGTCTCGCGTTCCAGCGATCTGGCTTACATTGTGGGCGTCTATCAGTTGGCGATGAAAGACCCCCACGGCAAACCCGCGACGGACCAGGGCAAATTCGTAGAAGTTTGGAAAAAACAGGCGGACGGCAAATGGAAGGTGGTTGCCGACATTTTCAATTCCGACTTGGCGCTGCCGGCGCCCCCGGCACCTGCGGAAAAAAAGGCAAGCCGCCATCGTCACTCGAAAAAAAGGTCCCGCCGAAATTCCGGGTCGAGCGAGAATTAGTTAGCAAGGATCGTGCTGTGTTCGGATCTTGTCCCGCTCTCTGCGCGGACGTTTCTGCGCGGGTCGAGGACCCTTCTCAATGAGGATCTTGAGTTGGCGCAAGAAGGGCACGGAATTCGGGCGTGTCGCGGAAACTGGCGAAGGCGGCCTCGTCCTTGAGCCACGCGGAGAGTGCTGCAGAGTCTTTGCTTTTTTCTTTCGCCCGGCGAAGAGCTTCGAAGGCGCCTTTGCGGTCGTTATCCAAGGCGCGCACGGCCGCTACTTGGCACAGCCCCCATACGGAGTCAGGGTCCGCACCAGACGCCAGTTCAAAATAAGTGCGCGCGTGCGAAATGTCTTTGACGTCAAGACGCTCTTGTCCGGTCTCCATAGCTTGGACGAAAATGCCGCCCAACGCACGCCGGACGACGCGGAGCTCTTGCGGGTTCTTCTCATGTTCCGCGCGATTGCGCAGGTCGGAGATTTGCCGCTCGACTTCGCTGCGCAAGTCGGAGCGCGGGCCTTCCTGACGCAGAGCGGCCAGCCCTGAAGAAATATCCGCGCTCAGCCGCGCTTGCTCTGCGAACTCCTGCTGTTCGCGTTTCGCGCCATCGCGAACGGCCTTTTCTTTTTCCAGCGCAGCGGCGCGCTCGCGAAAGGCGGTAGCGTCTTCCAGGCCTTCAAACGTATCGGCAGCCTGCCGATATTCCTTCCAGCTACCGTACGAATCGCCGGCGGCTTCAAGAGCTTTCGCGCGCTTCTCCGTTTCGCCGGCTTGCTCTTTCACGAAAGCCGTGTCGAGCGGGTTGCGGCGTTGCTTCATCGCGATCAGACGAAACCAGGCTAACGCTTCGTCCATGACGCTCGCGGGCGCCCATTCGTGAGGACCGTCAAATTGGCTGAAGGCATGAGAGTAGTGGAGCGTCCCGAGCTTCGCGTCCAGCTCCACGACTTCGCCATAATTGAAATCAAAAGTGCCTGCGGTACCGAAGACAGAGAAATTTGCACCCGCCACTGGAGGCGAGGAAGGCGCAAAGCCCGCGCTGTTCATGAGCACACCTGCTGCACACTTACAGGCTTGCGCCAGCAAAGATGCAAACCGAGCGCCTCCCGAAAGGCCGACAAAATAGATGCGGTTGCCGTCAATCGAAAGCCGCGCGCGCGTGTCTTGCACCATCGCCTGGGCCGCTTCGGCCGACGCCTTCCAGGGGCCGTTTTGCGAATTGTTCGAGCCGGCCACGATGTAGCCGTAGCGTTCCGCCGCGTCCTTCATCAATTCCACCGGCATCCGTCCGCGAGCGCCGGGATCGAATGCATAGACAACCGGCCACTGTTTTTCACGAGAGTAATGAGAAGGAATGTAAAGCGCATAGCTTTGGCCCGGC
>Ga0302309_10001606_pt1 | contig 20241 bp, 19 predicted proteins | sample III_Palsa_N1_1_FD_200453 | JGI IMG/M metagenome (GOLD analysis project Ga0302309, IMG submission 200453) | Peat permafrost microbial communities from Stordalen Mire near Abisko, Sweden - III_Palsa_N1_1 | ecosystem: Environmental > Terrestrial > Soil > Palsa > Peat permafrost | place: Sweden... | reverse complement strand
CGTTTATTCCCCACGAAAGACCTGGGCACGAATCTCCCGGAACTGATCTACGGGAAGTGCGTTTTTTCCAGCAAGCTGGAAAGGCCGGACTGGTGGAGCATGTGGATGGGCGACTATTTCTCCCAGGTTAAGTATCAGTTGTTCATCATCACCACTGGCCAGGACAGCCTGAGTATGAGCGGGCTGGACGCGCCCAAGAACCTGTACTTCGTGAGCCTGCTGACTTCTTTCCTGGCCGATCCCTACAGTTGGCTGCAGAAGAACCAGAGCACGGGGTACGTGATGGCCCAGCCCGTCAATGAGCAGGCTTATTTTTATAACACTGCCAACCCCGCTAAAAAGATCCTTTACCAATACGATTCCCAGGCTGGTCAATACTTTTTTATTGACGAAAGCGGCCTGGAAGTGCATTGATCCATTCACCATTTAATATGCTCCCATGACCCAAAAATATATCCTCCCTTCTTTCCTCCTCTTTTTCACGCTGGTGATGGTATCAGCCTGTTACAAGGATAAGGGGAACTATGTCTACCATCCTATCGGCCAGCCCGTCATCACCAACCTGGACACCGTGTATAACGTTTTCGTGGGAGACAGCCTGGTGATCGCCCCCAATATTTCCATACCAGGCTCGACGGGCAAGCTGGGCTTTCTGTGGAACATCTCGGACCCGGACAGCACCTTAACAGGGCTCAATTACGCCGGACCCTCCCTGCGCATGATCTTCGGTTTGGGGCCGGAGCGATACAGCACCCGTCTGACGATCATCGACAGCAGCAATATGATGGAGTACTTCCAGGACTTCATCATTAGCGGGCAGACGGCCTTTTCTATGGGCACCACTGTGCTGACCCTGGAAAATGGCATCACGCAGTTATCGTTTATCAAACCCAACGATTCCGTCCAGCCCCGGATCTTCCAGGCCGTCAATCCTTCCCAGGCGCTGCCGCTAAATCCCACACAGATCCTGGCAGTCCCCCAGGCTTACCAACCCAATATCCTCACCTACTGGGTGTTCGGCATGGGCGGCCCCCATACCGGTGTGCAAATTGACGCCAACACCTTCCAGAAAAAAGAAAACCTGGCCGATAATTTCTTCAATGCACCCGATACCGCGCTGATCCCCTACAACATGTTTGTGGATCCGCTGGGCGTCATTTCGGGCAATATCAACGGGACCCTTTATTCAGGGACCACTGAAACCTGGAACGAAGCCCCCACTTACGGAATGTTTGACGATGGCGCCGCGGGCAACTACCGTCTATCCCCCCAGGTCGTATTCAACTATTCTGGTACCTACGGACCGGGGAATTTCATCGGCTTCGACGAGAACCAGAAGCAATTCGTTCGCTTCAATCTCTATGGGGGCATCGTATTTTTCGGACCTGCCTATACCGTACTGGATACGATCGTAGATCCGACAAACCTGGGCATGGATATACAGCATCTCCAGCAGATCAACGGAGGCTTGTGCTACGCCTATTGCAAGGGGGCCAGCGATACCCTTTACGAGATGAAGTTTGACGCGGAATTTAACGGGCCATTCACTTTCCAGACATACTGGTTACGACCTTTCATGCGGCCGGACCTCATCACTGCCTCTACCTTGTGGCAGGCCACTCCCAACGAAATCATCTATTTCACCAACGCGGACAAGATTTATCGGTACAATCCCATCAACCAGCAGATAACGACACTCAGTAACGATTTCGGAGGACAGCCCGTCACGATGATCAAGGTCTCCGCCGACGGAAATACCTTATATGCCGGTGTGAACGGAAGCCTTTATTACCTGAACATCAGCACGGGGAATTACGGGACCATCATCAAACGCATCGACGGGCTGCCAGGAACGGTTATCGACCTGGCCATCAGAAACAGTTAATAAAAACATAATACATTTAAATAATATGAAAAGTAGAACAATCACATTCGCCATAGGCTTGTGCAGCCTGATGGCGTTGACAACTGGCGCCGCGCAGGCGCAGCAGCCAGGGACTTATACAGTGACAGGGCATATACAGGGACTCCCCGACGGACAATTATACCTGGCCTGTGGTTCCTACGCCACCATGAAGGCGGATACAGTGGAAGCACACGGGGGCGATTTTACCTTCACGGGAACGGTGATCGAACCCAGTTACGCCATGTTGTTCACCCATGACTTTGGGGTAAAGGTGGATCTTCTGGTGGACAAGGGTATCGTGAGCATCCGCGGAAGTGTGGATTCCTTCTATGATTATCACGTCAGCGGTCCGGCCGCTACTAACGAATACGCCGACTACAACCAGGCCCAGTTGGACCTGCGTAAGCCTGTGCAGGTCGTTTACGAACAATGGATAGCTGCCTACAAGGCGGGAGACCACGAGGCCGAAAAGGCCGATAAAGCGGCCTATGACTCCGCCTTCGGCAAGCAAGGCGTCGCCGCCAAGGCTCTTCAGCGCCGGTTCATTGCCGGCCACCCCGGCAGCTTCGGCGCTGCCTGGGAACTGATGCACTACGTGGATGGAAATAACCTGGCTGAGGGCCAGCAGCTCTTCGATGCACTGGACGCGCCGGTCCGGCAGTCCATTCAAGGCAAAGAAGTAGCCGCCCGTCTCCAGACCCTGGCCGTCGTAGGGGTAGGCAAAACGGCCCCCGTATTCAGCGAACCGGACCTGAAGGGCAACCCGGTCAGCGTGGCGGATTTCAAAGGCAAATATGTATTGGTGGAATTCTGGGCCAGTTGGTGCGGTCCCTGCAGGGCAGAAAGCCCCAACCTAAAGGCGGAATACGGGAAATATAAGGACAAAGGCTTCAACGTACTTTCGGTATCCCTGGACGACAAAAAAGACAAGTGGGCGGAAGCCGTGACCCACGACAGCCTCCCCTGGACCCAGGTTTCCGACCTGAAAGGTTGGAAGAACAATGCCGCCGCGCTATACGGTGTCCGCGCCGTTCCCGCGAACTTCCTGGTGGGTCCTGAAGGCACGATTGTCGCCCGGGATCTCAGGGGAGAAGCCCTGGGGAAGAAGCTGAAGGAGTTGTTCCCGTCCCCATAGGTTGGGGCGGGCCTTCCGCCTACGGTCTTCAGCGTTCGGTCTTCGGCCTTGGATCTTCGGCTTTCGGCAAAAAGGGCAGGGTGTTGTATCTTTGGTGCATGAGCGTGACTATTTTAGCCATTGAGTCTTCCTGTGACGAGACCAGTGCCTCGGTATGCCGGGACGGCAAGATCCTCACCAATTATATAGCCGGTCAGGCGATCCACGAACAATACGGTGGCGTAGTTCCCGAACTGGCCAGCAGGGCCCACATGCAAAATATCGTACCGGTTGTGGATATTGCCCTGAAGGATGCAGGCGTGACCAAAGCCGAGCTGGATGCCATTGCTTTTACCCAGGCGCCTGGCCTGATCGGTTCCCTGCTCGTGGGCGGTTGTTTTGCCAAGTCCCTGGCCTTGTCTTTACATAAGCCCCTGATCAGTGTTCACCATATGCAGGCCCACGTGCTCGCCAATCTCATTGGGGACAAGGTTCCTTCTTTTCCCTTCCTTTGCCTCACCGTCAGCGGGGGACATACGCAGATCGTGCTCTGCCGCTCCCCTTTGGATATGACCGTGCTGGGGCAGACCCTGGACGATGCGGCGGGGGAAGCCTTTGACAAAAGCGCCAAATTGCTGGGGTTACCCTACCCGGGAGGCCCCTTGATAGACAAATATGCGCGGGAAGGGAACCCGGAGAGGTTCTCCTTTCCCGAACCCCAGATACCGGGCCTGAATTTCAGTTTCAGCGGGCTAAAGACCGCCATCCTCTATTTCCTGCAGGACGGCCGGAGGGCTGATCCTGCCTTTGTGGAACATAACCTGGCGGACATTTGCGCCTCCATCCAGCGAAGGATAGTTACCATCCTGCTCCATAAATTATCCAGGGCCAGCAAAGAGACCGGGATCCGGGAGATCTGTATTGCCGGGGGCGTTTCCGCTAACAGCGGTCTCAGGGAAGGTTTACAGGAATGGGGCATGAAGAAGGGATGGAACACGTATATACCTCGTTTTGAATACTGCACCGACAACGCTGCCATGATCGCCATGACTGCCTGGTATAAATACCAGGCAGGGCTGTTTACAGACCTTAGCGTCAGCCCCAGCGCGAGGGCCGAATGGGATTTGGTGCCTGGTTAGCGCGGGTAGGGGCCTACCAACGAAGGCCCATCACATCTTTTGCATATTTCGTCACATTGAATGTGCCACTTCCGGTGGATGCAGGTAAAATTGCATAAAGTTTACCGGATGAAGATCAGACAACTGGAATTTTGGATTGCCACGCTTCTTGTAACCGTTTCCCTTTCCGCCTCCCTGGCCTGGATGAGCGGAGAAGGTCAGTACGCCGTTGCTGAGGCACGGCAGCGCTTCTGGTCGGCGGGCCTGTCTTTTAATTATGTCACGAATTATTTTCTGCCCAATATCCTTCCTTCCCTGATCTATTATGTGGGATTTTTAGTGGTGATGTTTTGGGCCTTCCCCAAGTATTATGAGCAGAAGAGACTGAACGTATTCATTACTTTCATGCTGATCACCCTGGTAGTCGTCTCTGCTTTTTTCACGCTGAACGTTTTCTTTAAGGAACCGGGCATAGGAGAAGTGTTCACTGAAAGAGAAAGAACACTGGGACGCCTGACCTATTTCCTTAGCAGGGGACTGACCCGGGGAATCCAGTTCATCGCTCTGATGGGCGGGTACCTCTTGGTGAGGGAAATACTCGTTCCCCAGCTAATGGCCCAAAGGATCAGGGACAGCCGCGTGCAGTCTTTCTTTGCCCATTTCCAGATATTCCTGTTTATCTGGATGCCCACTATTGCCGGGGTATTCTTTGTCCGCAGGGACGCCTTCCGGTTCATGCTTTACGTCGCCTTTTGCGCCCTTCCCCTGGCCTTTATATTATACACGTTTAATTATATTGTACTCCTTCCCTATAAAGAACGAAAGGGATATGCCTGGTGGGTGTACCTGCCTATTTATCTAGTCATCTCCCTGGCGATTGTTTTACCCTATGTGTTGCTTTTCGATTCCATCGTCAGCTCCCATTCCCACGACGTAGGGGAAATATTCAGTCTCACCTGGGTGTGGCTGGTCATCCTGGTCACTCCGGCCAGTTGGATCGTGTACCTATACGGCAATAAGGCGACCGGCAGACTGAATCAGCTCCGTTCCGCACTCAGCAGTTCCAATGCCAGCCTGGACTTTTTGAAATCCCAGATCAATCCCCACTTTTTATTCAATGCCCTCAATACGCTCTATGGCACGGCCATCCAGGAGAACAGCGACAAGACCGCCCAGGGCATCCAGAAACTGGGTGACATGATGCGGTTTATGCTCTACGACAACATGCAGGATAGTATTCCCCTGGTGAAAGAGGTCCATTACATGCGTAATTATATTGACCTCCAGAAACTGCGCACCCAGGCCTCCGACAAGATCCGCATCGACACAATGCTGGAAGAGGCGGGCTGTCAACATTCCGTGGCCCCCATGCTGCTCATTCCCTTTGTGGAAAATGCATTCAAACACGGGATCAGCCTTATCAGGCCTTCCTGGATCAAGGTGTCGCTCACTTGTACTCCTGACAGTATCTATTTCGATGTATATAATAGCCTGCATGAATCCATGCAGAAAGATCCCGAACAGGAAAATTCCGGTATCGGTCTGGACAATGTCCGGCAGCGTTTGGCGTTACTATATCCGAAGCGTCATGAACTCACCATTCACCAATCGCAAACCGAATATTTCATCCACTTAACCATTCATTTTCCCCATGCAAAACAATAATTACACCGGACTGGACCGGGGCGTCAGGAATGATCAGGGCGGTATCCGCAATGATCAGGGTGTCTCATCTTCTAACAGGGAGGAGCCGGACGGCTTCTCCCGTTTTCTCTGGTGGCTGGCGACCGTAGACCCTGAAATTATCAAGAACTGCGGTTCCGAAAAGGAGCGCTACCGGATCATCGGTATGTCGGTACTGGTCACCTGGATGTTTGCAACGCTGGCCTGGGGCTATTTCTTTTCCACCATCCTGGACGATGAACTGATTATAGGAGGACTGGCGCTGTTTTTCGGACTGGCCATCCTGGCCATTGATCGTAATCTGATTGCCGCCATGGGCAAGGGAAGCGGAGCGGGTAGCTGGCTCCCCGTGGTTTTCCGGCTAGCCCTGGCCGTGACGATAGGGTTGTTCCTTTCTCAGCCCATAGTCCTGATGTTATTTCAGAAAGATATCCAATCCCAGATAGCCCTTAACAAGGAAAAGAAGATGGAGACCTTCAGGGGCCAGTTGACCGAACTGAACGCCCCCCTGGTAGCCGAATATCAATCCCATATCACTGCGTTGAAAAAACAGGAGCAGGTAGAAGCGGACCAGGTCAATGCCTTAAAGGACAGCTATATTAAGGAAACGGACGGAACCGGTGGTTCAGGCAAGATAGGCGAGGCCGCCGTAGCGAAAGTGAAAAAGACCGCCTTCCTGCAAGGGGAGGCCGACCTGGATCAGCTCCGCAAGGACGCCGATCCCCAGATCGTTTTATACCAGTCAAAACTGGACACCCTGGAATGGGAGAATAAAAAGAAAGAAGGTGTCTATGCCGCCAATCTTTCAGAAGGCTTCCTGGCCCAGGTAGAGGCCCTGAATGACCTGCTGGTAGGGCATGCGCCCTTGCGTACGCGCTATCAACTGATTATCCTCATCATTACCCTGATCGAAGTCATGCCAGTGCTCAGCAAGCTCTTGCTGCCCAAGGGTGAGTACGAATCAAGGGTATTGAAAGGCGCCGAGCTGGGTGTATACAGGGCCGGCTTGGCATCGGATAGGGAAAGGTCCCTGGAAGAATACTATGCGGAGAAAGCCCTTGAAGCCGACAAAGCTTCCATAGACCAGTTCTTCGAGTCCTCTAAATCCGCCAAGGAAGAAATGGGCAGGGCCGTCGTGGAAGGGGCAGGCGGGCGTTCCTACAGCCAATTGTGGCAAAAGTTCAGGAGACAGGTCTTGTCTAAGAAGGAATCATAGGAGCGCACCTGTACCGGTGTCCGGCAAAGGATTATCTGTCATCTTTTTATATAGTATAGCCATGCTTACACATTACTGCAAGGTTGCCCTGCGCAACCTGGCCAGGCAGAAAGTGCTGGCCTCAATTAACGTATTCGGGCTGTCCATAGGCCTGGCCTGCTTTATTTTATTTCTGTTGTATGCCGTACATGAATTCAGCTACGACAGGTTCCATAAAAGGGGCGCCGATATTTACCGCGTGTACGAATGGGGAGAAGGAATGCCGGGACGAGAACCGAGCGGGGAAGCGGGCTTGTCTATGGGCATGGGCCCCGCCCTGGCCCAGGATTTCCCGGATGTAGAGCATTCCATCCGTGTCCGTTCCCGGGATAATAGTTTTGTCAAGGCAGGAGATCATACCTTCCGCCTCTCCGTCTCCTACGCAGATCCCTCTTTCTTTTCCGTCTTTTCTTTCCCGCTCATCAGCGGCCGCGCATCCGATGTGTTACAGGCCCCCAATAGTGTGGTGCTGACAAAAAAGACAGCCCTTCAGTTGTTTGGGAATCAGGACCCGATCGGGAAAATAGTACAGGTCAAAAGAGATACTACCTATACCTCTTTTTTGGTGAGCGGAGTGGCAGAAGACCTTCCTTCGAATTCTATTTTCTCTTTTGGAATGGTGATCAGTTATGGATACGTACTGGCGCATGCTGACAAGCAGGCCCTCACCGACTGGTATGAAACGGCGGGAGACGAAACCTATGTCATGTTACGTCCGGGAAGTACCCTGGCCGCTGACAGGAAGAGAATGGAATCCTTCAGGGCCAGGCATCTTCCTGGAGAAGCCGCCGATCTCATCAAGAATAAACTATGGGATGGAAAAAGTCGCTATCCGATTACCTTCCGCTTTCAACCCCTGCGCAATATACACCTCAACCCTGTAATAGATGGTAGTGGCGATCCCGTAGATCCAAGCCACGTGTGGCTGCTGATAGGAATGGCGGCAAGCGTATTGCTGATCGCCTGTATCAACTTTACCACCCTTTCCATTGGCCGTTCTGCGGGAAGGGCCAAAGAGATCGGCGTCCGCAAAGTGATCGGTAGCAACAGGCGCCAATTGGTGTATCAGTTCCTGGCGGAAGCCTTGATGCTGGCCTTTGTCTCTTTCTTGCTCGCTTTGATCGCGGTGTATCTTTTGCTGCCTTTCATAGACCATCTTACTGGATCGGTCCTTTATTTCAATATCCACCAGTCGCCCGAACTCATCTGGTTGCTGGCGGGACTGGTCTTGCTGACCGGTTTCGTGGCCGGCGCTTATCCCGCACTGGTACTCTCCGGCTTTAAGCCCCTGGAAGTCCTGAAAAGCAAAGTCAAACTGAGCGGCGCCAATTTCTTTACCCGCTCTCTGGTCGTCCTTCAGTTCGTTCTTTCGGCGGGACTCGTGACTTCGACAGTGATCATATTGCAGCAACTGGCCTTTATGCGGTCTATGAAACTGGGATTTCAAAAAGAGAATGTGATCGACGTTGATGCCTCAGGAATAAATACTGCTCGCTTATATCCATTGCTGAAGCAAACCATCTTGTCCAATTCCGGTGTGAAGGGGGTCACCGCCACACAAATTGGTTTGGGAGAAGGGAACGGGTATATGATGAGTGGTTATTCCTATCGCGGACAGGGTGGGGGCGCTATCGAATACCCGGTAGACCCGGGCTACCTTGATGTGCTGGGCATCCAGTTATTAAGCGGCAGAGATTTCAGCAGCCAGGTATCGTCCGATTCCACGCACGCAGTGATCGTCAATCAGACCCTGTTGCAGGAATTTAAAATTTCGCCGGACCAGGCCCTCGGCCAGTCGATATCAAAGCCGGACGATGCCGGCAAGGATATCTCCTACACCATTATCGGTGTTGTCAAAGACTTTAATTTTACTTCCCTCAGTCAAAAAGTAGGACCGCAATTATTTTTCTGGCCCGCACACCTGACCACCAACCATATCTACGTCCGCGTGGCTTCCGGAGATCCCTCTGCCGTCCTGGCGTTCCTTGGGAGTACCTGGAAACAGCATGTGCCGGGGCTTCCGTTTCAATACAGTTTTCTGGACGAAGAGATGAACCGCTATTATAAATCTGAAACCAAATGGGGCCAGCTCATTGGCTGGGCCGGTGGGATATCCATTTGCCTGGCCTGCCTGGGCTTGTTCGGCCTCGCCGCCCTCATTGCCGTGAACCGGAACAAAGAAGTGGGCATCCGCAAAGTATTGGGCGCCTCCGTGTCGTCCATCGTGCAGCTGTTATCCCTTGAATTTTCCCGTCTTGTGCTGGTATCCCTGCTCATCGCCGTTCCCCTGGCCTGGTATTTTACCCACCGGTGGCTACAAGCCTATGCGTATCATATCAGCGTATCCTGGTGGGTCTTTGCCCTGACCGGGACGTTGACCATGATAGTAGCCCTGGCGACCGTCAGCTTTCACGCCGTGAAAGCGGCACTGGGGAATCCCGTGAACAGTTTGAGATCAGAATAGCGAGGCGTCCCCTATATCCCGTAAAAGCTGCCGCATTTTATATACCTTAATACCTGAAATGATCACAGCCATAGCCATAGATGATGAACCGATCGCCCTTGAAGTAGTAAAATCACTTTCGGCCAAGGTTCCCTTCCTCGAACTCAAGGAATGCTTTACCGATGCCTTCCTGGCTTCTGATTATCTTCAGAAGAACAAGGTGGATCTTTTATTGCTCGATATCAAAATGCCCGACATATCTGGCCTGGAGTTTGTGAAGTCCTTGCCCCAACCACCTATGGTTGTATTTACCACTGCTTATGCCGAACACGCCGTGCAGAGCTTTGAATTGGATGCCATAGACTATCTTCTCAAACCCTTTTCTCTGAGCCGCTTCCTGAAGGCTTGCAATAAAGTCAACGATCAGATCCAGTTGCGCAGTAACAAAGAATTCGCGGCCCCCGTCATTTTTATCAAGAGTGGTTACGACCAGGTACGCATTTCATTGCCTGACATCCTGTTCGTAGAGAGCGCCGGGAATTATATGCAGTTCATTACCGCCAGTGGAAAGATTCTTTCCCGCCTCACCATGTCCGAAACCCAGGCTATTCTGCCGGTCCAGCAATTCTACCGGGTCCACCGTTCCTATATCGTCAACCGAAACCGTATTGACCGCATAGAGAAGGGGCAGCTCTGGCTGGGTGATTTCTGTGTTCCTATAGGGGCGGGCTATGCCCAGGTGTTGGATCACATCGTGGGACAGAAATAAGCGCTTCGTGCCGCGCGACGCATCGATCGGCACGGCGGCCCTTGCGCGTGGCCGGGAAACAATTTGTAGGTTTGCACCCGTCGCCATGCCAAATCCTTATTTCCAGTTTAAGCAATTCACCATCTACCAGGACCAGTGCGCCATGAAGGTGAGCACAGACGCCTGTGTATTTGGTGCGTGGATGGCGCGGGTGATCAGGGAGCGGCACAGCGTCGGCCGCATCCTGGACATTGGCACCGGAACGGGCCTGTTATCCCTGATGGTGGCCCAGCAGAACAGCGCCGCCATTACCGCCGTGGAGATCCAGCCGGAATGCGCCGCACAAGCCATGTCCAATATTGCAGCCAGCCCCTGGGACAATAGGATAGAAGCACTCAACGGAGACATCAACGACTTGATATTCGAGGCGCCCTTCGATACTATTATTACCAATCCCCCCTTCTTTTCCGGAGATCTACGAAGCGAAGAAGCTGGACGCAATCTGGCCAGGCATGGAGATACGCTTTCCCTCTCCCAATTGATCCATATTTTCAGGAATAACCTTATCCCGGAAGGCGTGGCGGGAATACTTTTGCCCTTTCACCGCATAGAAGCGTTCCTGGCAGCCGCCCGCGATGCAGGGTTTTATTGCAAGCAAAGGGTATTACTCCGGCAAACGCCTGCACACAGTCATTTTCGGGGCATGCTTCTATTAGGTATCGGCAATGGGGCCACCGTTGAGCGCGAACTGGTAATACGGGACGGTCCCAGCTATACACCGGCGTTCGTCGATTTACTGCAGGATTATTATTTGCATTTGTAAAAATTATAGGCCCGCGTAGTCTTCCATATACCGGAACCCTTCCGTAAGCTGGCCGGCCTTGATCATGGTAGCCCTTTCCATAATATCGCTGTGGAGTTTCCACAGTTCAGGCAGGATGAATTTGATAAACTGTTCTCCGAAGTATTGAGAAGCATCCCGGGGAAGTTCATTGGGCAGATTGCTGATCGTCATTAAGTCCACAGATCCCGCCTGGTAAGGTGCGCATTCCCATCCCGCCTTTTTATCCACGCCGTATACTGGATTTTCTATAGTAGAGTCTCCTATATTACAAGGAATCGAACCCTTCAGGTCGTTGGTAATGTCCGCAATCGTTGTGATCCTGAAATCGGGTTTGCGCATATCTTCCATGGAGAAGAGGGGAGGGATATCCTGGTTCCAGTAAATGCCATTCATCAGAATATCCGTTTGGGAAAGGTAGGGAGCAAACAGGCAATCGTATTCACTTGGGTGCAGGTGGAAACTTTCCCGGCTATACCTTTCCGTGAGCCGGTGCCGGTAAAGGTCCTGACCGTGCAAGTGGACAAATACCGGGTACGCAAAGTTCCTTTGCAGATATTCCTCCGGTTCCACTTCCTTGATGCCCATGAGGTTCATCACTTCCAGGACGCCGGAAGAGACCCGCCCCGTGCCCGTAACGGCAATTTTGACCGGCGGAAGACGTAACTCGAAATAAGTATGGATGAGGGCTTTGAAATGTTTGCTCTTATACACCCGTCCCAGTTCAAAGGCCCCGGTCCTTTTACCGTAAGCCATGACCCCATTGTGCGCGCCCACTACCCCCGCAAAAAATCCGAAACCCAGGATGCGCTGGCCGTCGTCATGGGTAAGGCATTCATAATCGATCAGCGTATTACCACCCTCCAACAGGGCCCGGAAAAGTCCCTGGTTAGAAGGCTGTTTTTTCTTAGTATGGGAAAAGAAACAGTAGGCTTTATCTTCGATGAGTTGGGGTATGGGGACCTCTTTAATGCCCAGCAGCAAATCGCATTCCCCCATATCCTCCTGCACCCGGATACCCGCCATAGCGTATTCCCGGTCACTAAAACACCTAACCGCGCTATTTTGCACCACCATCCGCAGTTCAGGATACTGCTTTTGCAGCCAATGGCATTGCTGTGGCGTAAACGCCACCCTGTTATCCGGCGGTACCTTTCCTTCCCTAATGAGTCCTATAGTGAACATTCCGGCCTGTTTAGTCTATGAAGCAGTCGAACGAGACCCTAAAAATACCAATGTTGGGGGAAAGAAATTTTTATTCAGAATTAAGGAAAGATTTTCTACATTTGCCACCCGCTTTCAAAAGCGGCATTACTCCTACCACAATTGCCCAGATGGCGGAATTGGTAGACGCGCTAGACTCAAAATCTGGTTATCGCAAGGTAGTGCAGGTTCGATTCCTGTTCTGGGCACGATTTCATCTCCATTCTTTAAGACCCGCCTCCACGGCGGGTTTTTTGGTTCGATGGAGACAGAGGCCAATTCTGTAATTTTCCTACTAGTTTTATTATTACAGCCCTATGGGTTCGATTCCTGAAAGGTCTACCGAGCCGCTTTACGAAAATAGAACGTCTTTTATTTCGGTCTCTGTGATCGGGGCCGGGGGAATTAGTGCCTGGGAAGGTCCGGGTCAATGTCATCAGTCCCGGCCCCATCGATACCGGCGTCTTTGCCGATGTGCCCCAAGAATTCAGAAATAAGTTTGTTTCTAAAATACCCATGGGCCGTTTTGGACGGCAAGAAGAAGTCGCCACAGCCGCACTCTTCTTGGCCTCTGATGATTCAGCTTTATTACGGTATCGAACTCTTTATAGATGGAGATACGGCACAGATTTAGTTGCCATCCGATTCTAAGGGCCTTCATTTATTTTTGAGCTCATCCGCTTTTACTTTAAAAGCGCAACCGGATGATCGGAATAAAAAAAAGCCAGCAGTCGCATGCGTTGCCAAACCCGGCTTTCCTTTACCGGTTCATAAGCGACGACTGTTTTGCCGGCCTTGGTAACTATAACCTTGAATGGCTGTTTTAGGACTTGCGTCAGATGATATACAGTCAGACATTCGGCCAGATCCTCATTCCTGCTGCTGGTACTGTAGAGCGATACCAACGGAGTTCTTTCCAGTGCGGCATATAGGCTGGCGGCTAAGCTCACAGGGTAAACTCTCCCTCCACGTCTGAAATGATTCTTTTCGAGTAACGTATCGTTAAAAGCCATCGTCGAGTGGCCGGCCCATACCCTGGAAGTAAAATTTCTTCGAAAACTACTAGGTCTGTCGGATAAGGCGAGCGATCCATCCACCACATGGGTGGTCTCATGCAACAGAATATAGACGATGGCCGGTTCACTCCCGGCCTCGATAGCCACGTGAATGCTACTATCATCTGTAGAAAAACAGGTGTTTTCTTTTTCCGTGATCCATTGCGAGATGGTCTGATGCAAGACTGCCGCGCGAAAGGTGATGTGATAGCGCCGAACGCTATCGGCGGACAGGATGGTTGAGGTGAGGGCCGTATTCGGCATATCATCCAAAAAACTGATACCCTCCAGTCGCTCTTTTAACACGCGCTGTTGTAAAGGAGGCATTTCCTCAAAGGCCGCCGTCACGGCGGCGCCTTCTTCAGGCGTTATTATATGTTCCCTGGGTGACATCCCGGCCTCGCGAAAGGTGGCCAGGACACTTTCCGGTGCCTTTTCCACTCTTGACGATAATGGACTATCAGTACTAAAACCTTGAGTACGGCTGACCAATGGGGTAGCTGCAATGATCGAGAATAACAATAATAGAGAGAAAAATGCCCGAAGGACGTTTTGCAGGCGGACAAGGATCGGTTGGGAAAACATAAGGAATGAAGTTATTAATAAGCGTATTACCAGCGCAACAAAACTTTACCAAATGGCTTTTCCTCGATCAAATATCGCTGCGCGGCCGGCGCCTCTGCGGCATCGAACGTCCGCGCTACCAGCGGCCTAATAGCCCCCTTCTCCAACAACGGCAGAAGCTGCGCCCAGACCTCACGTTGCTCCTCCTGCGTAAACCAGCCGGATAAGCTGACTCCGCGCATCTGAAGCCCTTTCCAGATAAAGTCCGTTAGGTCCGCGGTGAATTGTGTGCCCGCTGAATAGCCGATATTGACAATGACCCCGTTCCGCGCCAGCGAATGGATGGCCTCCCCGGTGAGCGCACCGCCGATGCTGTCCACTGCGATGTCCACTCCCTTACCGCCGGTCATCCGTTGAACGCCCTGGCTAATGGTTTCCTTTTCCAGGTTAATGACATTCGTAAAACCTGCCGCTTCGGCGGTTTTCGCCTTTGTCGTAGATCCTGCAGTGGTAATAACCAGCGATGCGCCATGCGCCTTCGCGAGTTGCACCGTCGCATTGCCCACAGAACCGCCTATCCCGAGGGATAGCACGCTCTTGCCTGCCACAAATCCTGCCTTGTTCAAGGAAGCCTGAGCGGAAAAGAAAGCTACGAAAGTAGCCGCAGCTTCCGCATCTGACACGCCATCGATTACACCGACCAACTCTTCCGGATAGAGCGTCAGGTATTCCTGCCAGGTTCCGTTGGATCGAATTCCCCTAAGCGTGCCCTGCCTGGTGAAACCGGAAATGATGACCCGTTTTCCCACCGGAAATACTGCGTCGCCCTCGATAATAACCCCTACTCCCTCATTCCCGAGGATCATGGGAAGCGGGACCTGCGGGATCAACCCCTTTCGAATGGCGTCATCCACGGGGTTCACCGCCGCCAACAGTACCCGGACTAGCAATTGCCCTTCGTCCGGAACGGGCATGGGCGCCTCCACTAATCTGAGCCGATCGTAGCCGCCATATTCGCTAAATTGTATCGTTTTCATTTTTTTATTTTACCTACCAGTAGGTAGATTATTGCAACAAAAAAAATCATATCCTTACTATCTCCTGCTGAATGGTCTTAAACACCTCGTTTTGCAAGACCTTATCCAATAAAAGTGAAGCGATCAGCGATGACTGTAACATACATGCTTTCGCCTTTGGCGCTTCCGCAAAATCGAACTCTCCATTTTTTTTTCCATTTGTCAATACCTCGATTAGCTTATTCAATAATAGGGTCACCATCGCTTTTAGTTCCCGCTGCATCTCCGGGGAAAGCGTGTCGTAAACCGGACAAAGTGCCCCTACCAGGCAAACACAATGCGCCCTCTGTTTCTGGGTATAGGTGTCGACGATTTTCGCTAGCTGTTGCCTGTAGCTCAGTGTTCGCCAGGCAGCCGAATCGGCAATGAATTTCTCAGTGGCCATTTTGATAACAGCCACTCCCATAACCGATTTAGTAGGAAAATGGTAGTGGATGGAGGCGTTTTTGATCTGCAGAGGTATGGATATATCGGTATAACTAAAGCCGTTGTATCCGACTTCCCGGATCAGGCTATCAGCCTTGTTCAATATCTCGCCTCGGGTGACCTTCATAAAGCAAAGCTATATATTTTACCTATTAGTAGGTAGGTTTTTGGTGAAATTTTTTTCACTCTATTTGAATAACCATTAAAGGAGGATAAAATTATGGCTATATGTGACCGTTCCCACCCAATGGAAAACAGAGCATTACTCCTGGAATGGCTCTGAAATTAGCAAAGGTGTTCAATACGTCAGCTGAGTTTTGGATGCACACACAAGAAAACTTTGAGCTGGCATATGCCCGGAAAAAGACGATGTCAAATCGGTTCGGCTGTTCTGGAAACACCGTCCTACGGTTTAATAAACTCGATAGCAAGCCAGGCTACACGCAGGGATCTGGCTTGTTGTTCATCTGTAGATTCCGCCCAATTGCAGAAATTGTTAAACAATTATTCGGGATTTCCTTGCTGAATCTAATTCTATGTCCAATAATTTCAAGTAAATAGCTCGGCTACAATTCTCAGATCGCCCAAAAACCGGTTCGAAAAGTTTCCTGTTTGGTGCACGAGTTTTTCCAAACTCTTCAAAACCCGCTATCGTGGCGGGTTTTGCATTTCGATTTAGGCCGTGGCCAATTCAGTAAAATCCTTAAGCAGTTTATTGTTACGCCCTTATGGGTTCGAATTCCGAAAGGTCCGCTGAGCTGAAACCCCGCCTTTTGGCAGAACGCTCCAGTGCACACGACCCCTGGGCTACGCTGAGGGGTTTTGCATTTTGATAGGAGACGATTAGGTTTTGTATCTTCGGCCCATGGGTGTCAATGCTACGATTGTTATTGTAAAGCCCCTTGGGGATAGGGAGTTGAATACGGCCGAAATATTGAAAGGATTGCGTTTTCCCGCAGCCGTTGAGCAAGAGGACCTGGATTTCGAGAACACGTTAAGTCGTCTTTGCGATCAGTCATCCGTGGGGGCCACGGCAGCTACTACTTACAAAGGAAAGATTATTTTTGTCGACAATGCCCATAATATCGATATAGAAGCGATTCCGGAGTTTACTGCAGCATACCCTGGAGAAGTGTTGCGAGTTGATCATTCCGATACGGCGGAAGCAGGAGAATTCTCCTTTTGGGTAGAGGGGGCACTGGTACGGAAGGCAACATCTGGGATGGAGCAATGGATGGACGATTTGGAGGAGATGGGAATCACAGACAAGGATATCCTAAATAGCTGCAAACAGGTTGACATAGGCGCCCCGCTGGAATTCGAAAAGGAATCCAGCCATCCAATGACTGTGCTTGCAACTTACGCCCTTGACTATTTTGATTTTTATGACCTGCGATGGACAATTTTTCGGATTATCCGTTAAGTGTGCGAATATCACTAACGCCTCTTAAACCTTCAATTTTCGGCTCCAGGCCAATTGTTAAACATCGACAGAAAACCTATTCAAATAAAGCCTTTAAAAATCAATCACATAGGCGATAAACCAAGCCTAGCTCCGCTAGAAATTGGTTCGAGAAATTTCCTGTTTGGTGCACCAAAATCATAAAACCCGCTCCGGTAGCGGGTTTTATATTATAGGCATTTGAATAAACAAGTATAAACAATTCAAATACAGGTCTTTTACGGTTCGATATCCGAAAGGTTCCTTAATTTTTCAGCCATTATTTTTCCTGTAGCGATCAGAACATCATGGTGATTAATACAGATCAACCAGTCATATTTTTTAGAAGCCAGGTAAAGTTCATCTATGTAACAGCTCTCAAGGATAACCTTCCGAATGGCCTTCACCTTTCCTTGGTAGAACCAGAATTTATCCCTGCTCCCATTAACGAAAAACCAAACTTCTTCTGATGGATCGATCAACCGTTCTAGTATTGTAAAAGGTGGGATTACTATACAGCTTGAAGTCTCCAATTTGAAGTACTCCCAAAGCCAGATAGGTCTGACAGTGGGATGATTAAGCTGGCAGAATGTATGGTAAATGTTCTCTTCGATTTGATGCCATTCCTCATGGATGTCTAACGCTTTGAAATCAGCCGATGAGATATCATGCTCCTTAACTATATTTTCAATCTCAGCCCTCAAATCCTCCCATGTTTTACGTTGCAGCATATAATCCATAGTTTATAGAAGTCTCTTCCGTTTGAATAAAAGCATTTATCAAACGAGCCATAGAAACTACTTTATTTGATTTTCCTGAAAGTCAAGCTGATTCTTCCCTTTTCAGTATCCGATTTCGGTATAGCATGTTGCCAGTTTGCCTGGACCTCTTGCGTCATATAGATTAAACTTCCCAACGATAATTCATAAATGTGAAACTCTTCCGGGTTCGCGATATTTCTGAATTTCAAACTTCTTGTCTCACCAAGAGAAACAATGGCAATCCCGGTACCAGCTTCCAAAATATCAGTCTGGTCTGAATGATAACCCATCTTGGATCTGCCATCGCGATAATAATTGATCAGGCAATTATTAGGTTTAAAGTGGATAGCAGTTTCGATCTTATTGTTTATTTCCTCCAGTTCTGGTATGAATGCCTGGAATGGGTAGTCCATCTGAGAATAATTATATGCTTTCCCGAAACTGGCCGTTTTACGGGTAGCCATTCTCTCATCCCATTTTACAGTGGTAATTAGTAATTGAAATAGTTCAACAGGTGAACTGACAAAACTTTCCATATATGTTATTCCTGGAATCATAAAGTTCAAGCCAAAAGGCTCAAAAACTTTTCAAGGGTTATAACATTTATTGAAGGAAAGGGAACGCTACTAAGCACGTTAAAATGTTTGTCATTCGTCACCAGGTAATGAACATTGCCGGCAAACGCGCAATCCGAGAATTTGTTATCATCTTTATCAATATCAATAAGGAAAAGATGAAAATGGATTTCCGCCTTTTTGACGTTAGGCAATAGTGATAAAGCTCCGATTATTAGCTCAGCAGTCTCTTTAGAAAAAATGTCCGTTATTTTTTCTTCATATTCCAGCAAAATATCATTGGTAACCCATAATTCGTAATCTCCATCGTACAATTTATCGAGAATAACAGAGAAGGGAGAGCGGCGGGAAATGGAACGAAGTATGACATTGGTGTCTAACACCACTTTTAACGCAGGCATTATTTCTTATCCAGTATTTGCTGTAATTTCTCATCAGAATAGCCCTTCTGATCCCATATAACATCGGCTTTGTCCCGGGCTTTGTCTAGCAGGAATTTTGCAATTACCTTTTTAAGCTCAAAAAGATGATTTTCCGGTATTTCAGCGGAAAACAGTTTGAGCAATTCGGCTTGCACATTACTTAAGGGCGGACGGACGGAAAGATTCGCCATAATTCTACTTTTTGCTAGTCGAAATTACAAAATATGCTGCATATCTGAAAAACATGTTAAACGTACATCGAGCAGGCCTTGTTAAACACTTTTGGCCTAGACATCAAGAGATTGAATCCAAAATTTCGGCTCATTATCAAGCAGATAGCTCGATCAATCGATTCAAGTCCGCCAAAAAATGGTTCGAGAAACCTCCTGTTGGGTGCACGATTTCATCGCCATTCTTTAAGACCCGCCACCACGGCGGTTTTTTTTGGTTTGATGCAGACAGAGGCCAATTCTGCAATTTTCCTACTAGTTTTATTATTACAGTCTTATGGGTTCGATTCCTGAAAGGTCTACCGAGCCGCTTTGCGAAAATAGGACGTCTTTTATTTTGGCCTCTGCGATGAAGGGACCATAGGCTACGAATCTTTCTCTGGTTTTTCATAAACCATTTTCTGCTTGATCAGCGTAAGAAGCCAACCATTAAATTTCTCTTTGAGCTGTATAACAAAATCAATTGAGCTTTTCAGCAAAGCTGGCGGTCTGTAACGCCAATAAATTTGTAGAACAATCAATAAACACAGAAAAATGAAAAAGGTATGGTTTATAACTGGAAGTTCCAGGGGACTGGGACGGAAGATAACAGAAGTCGCATTGGGTAACGGCGATTTCGTTGCCGCAACAGCCTTAGGAAAGGACGATTTAAATGATGTCGCTGAGAAGTACAAGGACCAGGTACTCCTCATTGAACTAAATGTAACGGACAAGAGCCAAATCGAAAATGCCATCGAAGAAACAGTTAAACATTTCGGGCGAATTGATGTGCTGGTCAATAACGCGGGGTTCGGAATCACCGGCGCTGCAGAGGCCTACACAGAGGGGGAAGTCAAAAGTCAGTTGGAAGTTAATTTGTATGGAGCGATTGAAATTACCCGCCTGGTTATACCCATTATGAGGAAACAGGGGGACGGTCGGATCCTGCAGATCAGCTCTGTCGGCGGTCGTTTCGGAAACCCCGGATTGTCTATTTATCATGCTGCAAAATTCGGCCTGACGGGTTTCAGCGAAGCCGTTGGAAAAGAAGTCGCACCATTGGGTATAAAAGTGACTTCTGTTGAACCAGGCAGTATGCGCACCGACTGGGGAGGCGCGTCCATGGGATTTGCCAAACACATAGACGGCTACGGCGCCTACGAAACAATTTTGAAGCGTGTAGGAACTGATGAATTGCTTTTTATAAAACAGAAAGAAGCCATTTTGCTCTTGTTGCAGCTTGTTCCGTCATTTAAAAATGTCCTTTTTGACTTTTCCGAGCCAGGGAAAATAGATTTGGAAGGGTTTATGGAGAGGAATTATCATTATAATGTGCAAATGCAACGATTTGCTTATCTCACCGGAAGAAGCCTCGCGACATTCAAGCGGGATTTCGAAAAA
>Ga0302309_10001604_pt1 | contig 20250 bp, 14 predicted proteins | sample III_Palsa_N1_1_FD_200453 | JGI IMG/M metagenome (GOLD analysis project Ga0302309, IMG submission 200453) | Peat permafrost microbial communities from Stordalen Mire near Abisko, Sweden - III_Palsa_N1_1 | ecosystem: Environmental > Terrestrial > Soil > Palsa > Peat permafrost | place: Sweden... | reverse complement strand
TGCGTGCCAATCAAATTAAAAAAATTGCTTTTTCATCAACAGGTTCGGTTTATGGAGAAGCGAAAGTCATTCCAACACCTGAAGATGCGCCATTTCCGGTGCAAACTTCTTTGTATGGTGCTTCAAAATTAGCGGGCGAAGGACTCATTGCCGCGTATTGTGAAGGTTTTGGCATGCAAGGTTATATTTTCCGCTTTGTTTCTATTTTGGGTGAACGCTATACACATGGACATGTGTTTGATTTTTTCAAACAATTACAAAAAAATTCGCAAGAATTAACCATTTTGGGGAATGGACAACAACGCAAGTCATATTTGTATATTCAAGATTGTCTGGACGCAATGTGGTATGCCATTGAACATAGCAAAGAGAAAGTGAATATTTTTAATTTAGGCACCAATGAATATTGTGAAGTGAATGATTCTATTGCTTGCATCACAGAATGTTTACAATTAAATCCAAAGCGTCATTACACGGGCGGTGACCGCGGTTGGATCGGTGATAATCCGTTTATTTTTTTGGATACGCAAAAAATCCGTGCATTGGGTTGGCAGCCAAAGTTGACGATCCGTCAAGGTATTATTAAAACAGTAGAGTTTTTAAAGAATAACCCTTGGGTTTTTGAACATAGGGACGTATAAGATGTATATGAATGTATGTGTGTTGGGATTGTGGCATCAAGGCTCGGTGACAGCGGCTTGTTTGGCTGAAATGGGTCATCATGTGATGGGCTGTGATTTCGATGAGGCGGTGATTGATGCATTAAAGCAAGGTCATGCGCCGATAGCAGAGCCCGGCTTGGATGAGTTAATTCAAAAACATATTGAACACAAAGAATTAAATTTCACGGCTGATCTACAAACAGCGCTTAAAAATATTGATGTTTTATGGGTTGCGTATGACACACCGGTGGATGACGATGATAATGCGGATGTGGAATTTGTGACCACGCGCATTGAACAGGCATTAAAAATCGTTCCTGAAAATACGTTGGTGATCATTTCTTCACAATTGCCTGTAGGAACAACGACACGTTTAATGCAAAACAATGAAAGAAAAAATATTTATTTTGCTTATTCGCCTGAAAATTTAAGATTGGGTCAAGCGATACAAGTATTTTTACAGCCGGATCGCTTTGTAGTGGGTGTGAATGACCCGCTGGCCAAAGAAAAGGCTCATACTTTATTTTATCCATTACGATGTTCGATTGAATGGATGAGCATTGCTTCTGCTGAAATGACGAAGCATGCCTTGAATGCATTTTTGGCGGCATCGGTGACGTTTGCCAATGAAATTGCGCAGTTATGCGAACAATTAGGCGCGGATGCCAAAGAAGTGGAGCGTGGTTTAAAAAGCGATATTCGCATTGGAAAACGTGCTTATTTATCGCCTGGTGCTGCGTTTGCGGGTGGTACATTGGCTCGGGATGTGCAATTTTTAAATGGATTGTCCAAAACGGTATTGAAGAAAGAATTGCCGGTATTGCAGGGTATTTTTAAAAGCAATCAGCTGCATCAACATTGGCACATGAATACATTGCAACGCGTGTTGGGATCAGATTTAAGCGCCTGTACCATTGCGATATGGGGTTTAACGTATAAGCCAGGTACCGATACGTTGCGACGCTCAACCGCCGTGCAGCTGTGTAAAGCATTGGCAGAAAAAGGCGTGCGAATTCAAACTCATGATCCTGTGGTGTCGAATTTGCCAGCCGATTTACAAGACAAAGTCACGCATTTTGAATCGCCACTGGATGCTTTAAAAGGTGCACAAGCGTTATTGGTGATGACGCCATGGCCATTGTATCGCACCATGACAGTGAATGATGTGGTGATACCACATTCTAATTTGATTGTGATTGATTCCAGTCGGGTATTATCTACTGAATTTATGACCGAAAAAAATATACGCTATTTTTCCGTGGGTACAGCAACAGGAGCAGATAAATGGCATCTTCTTTAGCAGGGAAAGCAGCGCTGATTACAGGCGCCAGTCAAGGATTGGGTTTGGCGATTGCCATGAATTTTGTAAAAAATGGTGCTGATCTTTTGATTTGTGCACGCAATGCAGAGGCATTAAATCAAGCGCATGCCCAATTGATGTCTCATGCCAATGGTACGCAACGTATTGTTCCCGTGGTTGCGGATGTTGCGAATACAAAAGATGTGGAAACATTAAAACAAACATTGAATGAAGTTTTTCCAAATTTTTCAATTTTAGTCAATAATGCGGGCGTTTATGGTCCCAAAGGCAAGTTAGAAGACATTGATATGGATGCCTGGATAGAAGCCATTCAAATTAATTTATTGGGTTCCGTTTTTATGACCAAGATGGTTTTGCCTTTTTTAAAAGCAAAAAAACAGGGAAAAATCATACAGCTTTCCGGTGGCGGCGCAACCAATCCCATGCCTTATTTAACCGCGTATGCAACGTCTAAAGCAGCCATCGTACGATTTGTTGAATCGATGTCACTGGAAGTGGCTGAATATGGCATTGATATGAATTTATTGGCGCCTGGCGCGTTGAATACGCGATTATTGGACGATATTTTGACGGCAGGACCAGAGATTGTTGGACAAGCGTTTTATGCCAAGGCGTTGGAGCAACAACAATCAGGTGGTGCATCATTGGACAACGCAGCGCAAGCGGCGTGCTTTTTAGCGTCAAAAGAAAGCGATGGTATTACGGGAAAACTCGTCAGTGCCGTGTGGGATCCTTGGCAAGATTTGCCAAAATATAAAGAGATATTAAAAAAATCGGATATTTATACTTTGCGTCGGATTGTGCCTAAAGATAGAGGCTATGATTGGGAGTAAGCGTCAGTGGATACTCCCAGCAAGATTTGGTAATATTGCAAAAGAGTATCATCATGGATAGCAATGGAGAATAGGGTATGCAAAAGCTCGGTGTGGGAATTATTGGCTGCGGCTTGATCGGCAAGAAGAGAGCACAATCGTTGCCTGACTCCGTGCGTTTATTCGGATGTATGGATAAAGACTTAACACGAGCTGAACAATTGGCTCAACAGTATTCAGATTGTGTTGCATGGGACGATGCTGAAGCGATGGTGCGTCATCCAGACATTGATATTGTTATATTGGCCACGCCTTTGGATGTGACTGCGCAATTGATTATGCAGGCGGTTAAATTGGGTAAACACGTATTGGTGGAAAAACCGGCTGCACGTAATGCGGCTGAATTGGAAACTATTCTAGAACTATTGCCAAAAACGGACGTTTGCGTGCGTGTTGGATTTAATCATCGTTATCATCCGGCGATATTAAAAGCGTGTGAAATGGCGCGCGCAGGTGAGTTAGGCGAGCTAATGTTTGTGCGTGGTCGTTATGGGCATGGCGGTCGAGTGGGATATGATAAAGAATGGCGCGCCAATCCGGTATTATCGGGTGGTGGTGAATTAATTGATCAAGGTGTGCATTTGATTGATTTGGCGCGTGTCATCTTAGGTGATTTTGTCGACGTACAAGGATTTGCCAAAACATTTTATTGGGATATGCCGGTGGATGACAATGGATTTATGTTGTTAAAAACGGCTGCACAGCAAGTCGCTTTTCTGCATGTCAGCTGCACTGAATGGAAAAATCTATTTTGTCTAGAAATTTATGGTAAAAATGGCAAGCTGCAAATCGATGGCTTGGGTGGCAGTTATGGCACAGAACGATTATCGTATTATAAAATGCTGCCAGAAATGGGACCACCAGAAACAACGATCTGGGAATATCCAGGAGGCGATCAATCATGGCGTTTGGAGTTTTTAGATTTTTTAAAAGACATCGAACAAAAACGCCAACCGTCTGCCAGCTTGTATGATGCGCATGCTGCCTTAACCATTGTCGATACGATTTGCAAGGAGAGTGGTTATGATTATTGCGCGTAGTCCTCTTAGGATTAGCATTGGTGGTGGCGGTACGGATTTACCGTCCTATTATCGTGACCATGGTGGATTTTTAATTTCTGCGGCGATTGATCGTTATGTGTACGTCACCGTGACACGGCCTTTTACACCCGGTATTTATTTAAAATACTCTGAGCTAGAAAATGTTGAACAGGTTGATCAAGTCAAACATCGTATTATTCGTGAAGCATTACGTTTAATGGATTTAAAAACACCACAAATTGAAATCACCACTTTGGCAGATATTCCTGCGGGCACAGGACTCGGATCATCGGGTAGCTTTACAACGGCTTTATTAAAAGCGTTGTATGCGCATCGTCGGCAATTATTGCATCCGGCTGATTTGGCTGAGTTGGCGTGTGATTTGGAAATTAATAAATTGGGTGAACCGATCGGCAAACAAGATCAATATATTGCAGCGTACGGCGGCATCACTTGTTTTCATTTTAATGAAGATGACAGCGTCACGGCGAAACCATTGGCAGTGAGTATCGATACCTTATTTGATTTAGAGGATAATTTATTATTATTTTTTACCGGTTTTTCACGCAGTGCCAGTGGTATTTTAAAAGATCAACATGTGCGTACACAAAAAAACGATGATGATATGTTGAACAATTTACATTATGTCAAAGAATTGGGCTTGCGTTGTGAAGCGGCTTTAATTGCAGGACAACCGGCATTGTTTGGTGAATTAATGCATGAACATTGGGAACATAAAAAACGACGTTCCGGTGGCATGAGCAATCCGCAGATTGACGAATGGTACGCATTGGGCTTGGCCAATGGCGCGATTGGCGGTAAATTGGTGGGTGCGGGTGGTGGTGGATTTTTAATGTTTTATGCGTCTGATCGCAATGCATTGCGTCATGCCATGGCCAAAGCGGGTCTAGAAGAAGTGCGTTTTCGTTTTGATTTTGAAGGCACAAAATTGGTGATGTCATGATGTTACCGGTTGCATTGTTGGCGGGTGGTTTGGCCACACGGTTAAGACCATTGACACAAACCTGCCCAAAATCATTGGTGGAGGTGAATGGCGAACCTTTTATTGCCCATCAATTGCGCTTATTAAAAAATAAAGGCGTCAAAAAAGTGGTTATTTGTACCGGTTTTTTGGGTGAAATGATAGAAGAATATGTACAAACAGGTGCGCAGTTTGGTTTGGACGTGACTTATTCCTTTGATGGCGAAATTTTGTTGGGGACCGGCGGTGCGTTAAAAAAAGCGCTACCTTTATTGGGTGACTATTTTCTGGTGTTATATGGTGATTCCTATTTGGATTGTGATTATGAAAAAGTGGTCGATTTTTTTATACACAGTGATAAACAGGGTTTAATGACCGTATTTAAAAATGACAAACAATGGGACACCAGCAATGTTATTTTTAAACACCATGAAGTCATCGTTTATGATAAAAAACAATTGTTACCTGAGATGGATCATATTGATTATGGTTTGGGCGCTTTTTCTGCCAATGCGTTTCAAGCCTATCCACTCAATACTTTTTTTGATTTAGCAGAGGTGTATCAAGATTTATTAAAACAGCAACAGTTGGCCGGTTTTGAAGTGATGGAACGGTTTTATGAAATGGGTTCAAAAGCGGGTTTGGACGCATTGGAACAAAAATTAATGAAGAGGACATAGCATGACATACACAACGCAACATTTAACAGAAGCCAAACAAATTATTGATCAATTAAATGTGCCTATTATCGAAAAAATGGCAAATATTTTAGCTGATTTACGCGAAGCAAAAGGACGTTTGTTTTTTTTAGGCGTGGGTGGCAGTGCGGGAAATTGTTCGCATGCAGTGAATGATTTTCGTAAAATTGTGGGTATTGAAGCCTATGCACCCACAGATAATGTGTCTGAATTAACGGCGCGGACCAATGATGAAGGGTGGGAGAGTGTTTTTGTGGAATGGTTAAAAGTGAGCCATTTAAACGCTAAAGATGTGATATTTGTTTTGTCAGTGGGCGGTGGTAATCTTGAAAAGAACATCAGTCCTAATTTGGTCACTGCTTTAAGGCATGCCAAACAAGTGGAAGCAAAAGTGGTGGGGATTGTGGGACGTGATGGTGGTTATACCGGACAGGTTGCCGATGCGTGCTGCATTATTCCAACGGTGAATGCGGATACCATTACACCGCATTCTGAAGCGTTTCAAGCGGTGGTTTGGCATTTGTTGGTGTCGCATCCATTGTTAAAACAAAAACAAACAAAATGGGAATCGGCGGTCATATAATATGATGCAACCAGCAATTTTTCTAGACAGAGATGGTGTTTTAAACGAGGTGACACTTAAAGCAGGAAAACCTCATCCACCACAAACGCTGGCCGAATTGGTGATTTTGCCTGGTGTAGAAGACGCGCTGAAAAAATTGCATCAGGCAGGGTATTTATTAATGGTGGTGACCAACCAGCCTGATGTAGTGCGCGGAGCGCAATCTAAGCAGGTCATTGAAGCCATGCATGATTATTTAAAGCAATGTTTGCCTTTAGATGCGATTTACACGTGTTATCATGATGATCATGAACATTGTGATTGTCGCAAACCATTGCCAGGGTTATTACAACAAGCGGCAGAAGAGTGGAGTATTGATTTGTCGCAATCGTGGATGGTGGGCGATCGTTGGCGAGATATAGAGGCAGGTCAACGCGCGGGTTGTCGTACGGTGTTTATTGATTATGGCTATGCGGAAAAACAACCGGAACAATCTACGGTAAAAGCCGTATCATTGTCGGCATGGGTTAAAGAATTTATTTAAAAACGAGGGAAAACATATGGATATTGCAACATTAAAAGTGAAGATATTTGCCGATGGCGCGGACAAAGCCGGCATGTTGGATATGTATAAAAAACCATATATTAAAGGTTTAACCACCAATCCTACATTAATGCATCGCGCTGGCTTGACGGATTATCGTGCATTTGCCAAAGATATTTTGCAAGCCATTCCAGATCGGTCTATTTCATTTGAAGTCTTTTCAGATGATTTTGCCGATATGGAACGACAAGCGCGTGAAATTGCAGATTGGGGCGAACACGTTTATGTGAAAATCCCAGTGACCAACACCAAAGGACAACCTGCGTATGAGTTGATTCAACGTTTGTCTTCGGCCGGTGTTAAATTAAATGTCACCGCAATTTTAACCTTGACACAAGTGCAACAAGTAGCGGCGCATTTGGCTGCGCAGGTGCCCAGCTATGTGTCGGTGTTTGCCGGTCGCATTGCCGATACCGGCGTGGATCCTGTGCCATTAATGACACATGCGTTGGCGTTGGTGAAGAAAAATCCAGCGTCCGAATTGATTTGGGCCAGCCCACGTGAATTGCTGAATATTTTCCAGGCCAATGAAATTGGATGTGATATTATTACCGTGACCAATGATATTTTAAAGAAATTGGATCTGGTGGGATATGATTTAGCGCAATACTCATTAGACACAGTGAAGATGTTTTACAATGATGCGCAAAAAGCGGGTTTTACGTTATAACGAATAATTGAGACAAATAAATGAATAAAGTGGCATTAATTACTGGGATCACCGGTCAAGACGGCGCGTATTTAGCGGAATTTTTATTGCAAAAAGGCTATGAAGTGCACGGTATTCGTCGCCGTTCATCTTCTTTTAATACAGAACGTATTGATCCGTTGTGTGAAAAATATCCCACAAAACTGACCTTGCATTATGGCGATTTAACCGATTCCGTGAGTTTATTGCGAGTATTGCAAGCGGTTAAACCGGATGAAGTGTATAATTTAGCCGCGCAAAGCCATGTGGCGGTTTCGTTTGAAGAACCCGAATATACGGCAAATGTTGATGCGGTGGGGGCCTTGAGATTATTAGAAGGGATCTGTAAAGCGGGCTTGTCGGAAAAGTCACGTTTTTATCAAGCGTCCACATCGGAATTATATGGTTTGGTGCAAACCGTACCGCAAACGGAATCCACGCCATTTTATCCGCGCTCTCCTTATGCAGTGGCAAAATTATACGCCTATTGGATCACAGTGAATTACCGTGAGTCTTATGGCATGTATGCATGTAATGGCATTTTGTTTAATCATGAATCGCCTTTGCGTGGACATACCTTTGTCACGCGTAAAATTACCCGTGCGTTGGCCAGAATTTCCTTAGGCTTCCAAGATTGTTTATATTTAGGCAATTTAGATTCTAAACGTGATTGGGGCCATGCCAAAGATTATGTGGAAATGCAATGGTTGATGTTACAACAAGATAAAGCAGAAGACTTTGTGATTGCAACTGGCGAACAATACAGCGTGCGTGAATTTGTTTCTGTTGCCGCAAAACATTTGGGCATGCAATTAACGTGGGAAGGCAGTGGTTTGACTGAAAAAGCCTATGATCATCAAGGTCGTTGTGTGGTTGCTGTCGATCCTAAATACTTCCGTCCTTCTGAAGTGGATAATTTATTGGGTGATGCCAGCAAAGCCAAAGAAAAATTGGGTTGGACGCCAAAAATTAGTTTCAATGCCTTGGTCACTGAAATGATGGAAGCGGATTTACGCTTGGCAGAAAGAGAGCTGTTGCTCAATGAAAACGGCTATCCCGCATATCATTATGATGAATAAATAAACCATGTCATTATCGATAGCCATTATTACCCCTTCGTTAAATCAAGGGGATTTTATTGGGCGCACCATTGACAGTGTGCTCAATCAAAATAGGCCCTTATTTTATGATGTGCGTGATGGTGGCAGCACCGATAATACCTTATCGATATTGCAAAAATATACAAAAGAATTATCGTTACATGTGCAAAAAGACACTGGACAAGCACAAGCCATTAATCGCGGCATACAAGGCACAAACAGCGATATCATTGGCTGGTTAAATTCAGACGACACGTATTTGCCAAATGTATTGTCGATGATTTTACAATATTTTAATGATCATCCGGATGTGGATGTTATCTATGGTCGCGGTGTATTTATTGACGCGGATGATCAAATACTGCGTCCTTATTTAACCAGACCACATAAAGAAAGCTTTTTATATCAAAGCTGCTATATCTGCCAACCCGCCGTTTTTTTTAGACGCCGTTTGGTTGATCAGCATGGATTATTAAATGAACAGTTACACTATTGTATGGATTATGAATATTGGTTGCGGTTGAGTATGGCCGGCGCAAAATTTCATTATTTACCCAAAGTATTGGCTACCTATCGCTTACATGATGCAACAAAAACCATGGCGCAGGGTCAAGCGTTACGCAATGAAGCCATGCAAATGTTAAAACAAAAATTGGGATATGTTCCTGGTGGTTGGTTTTTGGCTTATGCCGTGGGGCAATTACAAGCAGAACAGCGCAATCTCAAACAACATCCGGTAGAATATTTTAAAACATTAAAACAAACGCTGCTACAGATCTCACAGCAATGGCAACAACCCATTGATCAGAAGTGTTTAATAGAGATGACCACACGTTTATATATTCATATAACGGGAAGCATGCGCGCAAAATGGGAAGTGTAACAAAACACAAACCCGCTGTCAGGTGAAAAATCTGACAGCGGGTGCGTGTAAAAGGCGAGAATACGTTAAGCCGTTGCTTTGCCAGCAGAACTGCTGGTTGCGCTTTTAACTTTGGTGTTTAAATGATGTTGTTGTTCGGTGAAGCTGTGCATGCCATCGTCCATCATTTTGCTCATCAGCTTGCTGTAAGCGGTTGATAATTCAACAAAGGTATCTAATGTTTGTTGAGCATAATCAATATACTTGGTGGTTTGAGCATTGGCCAACTCAAGGTTCAAAGGCAACAACTCTTCCGGTTTTTTAACAGAAGCGCAGGTTTGCGAATGCTTTAACAAAGTACCCGTCACTTCATTCATCATATTCAAGTTTTGTCTTGCAACGCGTTCAAACGTGCTACCAGCCAATTCAGCGAATTGTTGTACAGGTTTAGCACTGTGTTTGGTGCAATCGGTAAATATTTTGGTATATTCTGAAAATTGTTCGTAAAGGTCTTTAGCCATGATGATTCTCCGAAAAATTTGTGCAACGCAGCACGGTATGATTTATTATATGCACCGCACCATTTTTTGTCAAGAAGTATTGCGGTTGCTGTTAGTCGTACGCTAATTGTTCGGTTTTAAAATTTAAATGACGTACTTATAATGCAGCGCGCAAACAACGTTTGCGCTTGCAATCAAGGAGAGAATGAAGATTAGCGCCGGTTCTTCCTTTCAATACTAACCATTCCTTCTTTATTAACATCAACCGATAAGTCATTGCGTTTAAGATAGGTTGGCTTAATGGTACCTTCGCTGATGAGGCGATGTTGGAAAAAGGTCTGTTTTTTCTGCGTAATATACGCGGCTCTCAATTTGTTTTTGCAGAAAGTTTCAATTGGTTGCTCTCTCGCACCCACGTTCTGCTCTCCAACTGCTGTAGAGCTTGGGTTAATCGTACAAGTGCCAAATTTATCTGCAAAAAATAATAATAAATCTTTATAGGCATTGGTCAATCCATCCTTTGCTCGCCAACCTTTAAAAAAACGATTGTTTGCTAGACGCGCAAAACAAGTTTCATTATTGACCATATTATTTAGAAATGCGATGGCTTGTTCCTTAAGTTTTTCTTGATATTCAGGCGCATGATGCGCTGGATCAAAATAATGCGCGACTCGTTCAACGTAAGTTTTTTTGTCATATGTTTCTCCATTGGCAGACGTTAGGCCACAGGTAAATACGCTGGTAAGCAGCTTTAAAGGACGGTCTGCTAGCACGCCTGGGTGGTCGTGTTGAATATCAATATATTGCACGCCATTTTTTGTCACATAATAATGCAGGTTACTGCTTGAAGGATGCTCAAGCACCCGTTTTATTTCACCTTGTCGACTAAAGCTAACGGTGCTCTTAAAGCCGTCCGTTTTCACTTGATAGGTAACTGCTTCTGTCAACAATTGATGTTTTACATTCCCTTTTTCAGATGGATTTCTCTCTGCCTCTATCGTATGCGCCATCAAACTTCTGCTGCTTAGCGATACATGCGCCAAATGGCTAACAAATTGCTTATATCGCTGATAACGATTGCTTTGGTCAGTATTAGGCCGATTAGTGCCAATCCGTGTTCTACGATACTTTAATAAATGAGTTGCATCTGCTTGTACAGTTTGTAATAAATAATAAGCATCTTTATCGATTTGCTCATCTGTTAAGCCCGAATTGGAACTATCAAAATAACGATATGCGGCTTCTAAATAAGCATCTTTGAGATTGCCTAGTGTGGCATAACTCGCTGAGCTAAAATTATCAACAGGCACCTTGCTTCTAGCATACGCCATCAATGCATGATTGAGCTGTGTTCCTCTATCCTCTGAAACCTCTTTAATGCTTTCTAATAAAGTATCCCAATGGCCATCTGATGTTACACTGTCAAAATAAGATCCCGTCTTCTTACTCTTATAGCCTGGCACTAAAATTTCTTTACTGACGTTTGGATTGGCAATTTTAACAGTGGTTGTTCTGTTGTGACGTTTTAATAACTGATGTTCATCCGTAATAGATTCTCGTGTGGATGGATAAAATAAGCGCGCAAATCGGAGCAGCTCTGCGGCGCTATCCGTGGGGCCATTTTTTTGATGATCAGACGGCGTTTTTTTCCGGTTTTGCCAGTTTGGATCTCGCTCTACCACTAAACAATTGCATAGATCTTCATTACCTAATTTACTCATAAAATGAGCAATAAAATCTGTCATTTCCTGATTTTTAGTTTTTAAGCCTTCAGGAAAGTCAGTAGATATCGTTTCCGGCAATGGTGTACTGAGTGCAAAATGTGCCATAAACGCTTTGAGATACGCTTGTTTGAATTGCTTGAATTTTTTACTGTCTAAAATAAGCGGATTGTTTCTGTCGCTAGCTTTTGTTCTAAGGGTTGGTTCTGGTGGCGTTGATTGCTGCTCTTTCGTCAAACGCACGCCCAGTGCATTCCAAGCGGCGAGCAAGAATTTTTGGTTAAGTGTTAGATAGTGGATGGACATTGTTTGGTCTGCAGTCAAATATTTGCGCTTGATCTGCTCAACATCCTCTGCAGCAGTGTCTGTTATTGTGACAGGGGCATATGTTACGCGTATATTCATGAGGTCGCCTGAGCTGCTTCGTGAAAACGTCTTTGTTTGACATTGCAAAGTCTCGGCTGTTTCTACACTATTTGTTTTTGTATGCCAAACAAAAACAGCGCCATCCTCAATAATGTCAAGGCCAGTAAATACCTGATCGGCTAGAAATGTATTCAATTCTTTTTCTGAAGTAACAGACTTTGTATGTCTGCTACCATTGGTTTGCCATATTTTGTATCCCTGCCCCCCTTCACTGGCAATGTGGAAAAAATCATTTAAGCTGGCAGGGTAATGTTTTTTATCAAACGCGTTAATGAAATATATTTTTTTTGTTGTGGTAATCACCGTTGGTACTACTGGATCTAGAGCTTGCCCATGATCGTCTTCTTGTTCTTGTTGTCCTGGCAGAATTACTGGTGCGGCGGGTACTAGTACTGCTGCTAGCCCTTGTTGCTGTGGATCTACTGGTTGTTCTGGTTTTGGTGCCAATGGTGATCTTGGTGGTTCATCTTCCTTTTGTTCTCTTTGTAGAACTGGAGCAACGACAGCTGCGACCTCAACCTCCGCATAAAGTGGCGTAGTTGTAAGAGTACCCATCGGACTGAGAGTAAGAACAAAGCCCATATCACCTTTGTTTATATCCATTCCTTGCGAGCTTAAAAGCGCCTCGAGGTCTTCCGACCAATAGTATGACGTAGTATTGTCATCTTCTAGCTGAGCAAAAAGCCCATCTACCTCATCAGGAACAACCAACTCATTTATGGTATCCGACACTTCGCCAATAATAAATTTAATCGTTTTCATAAAAACCTCGCCAAAAATATAGTGTCTATTAAATTCTCATCTTTTTACAATGCTGCAAAGATGAGAATATCGTTTTTTTACCCAAAAGTATCGTTTAATTTTTTTTGGAGGGAGGTGAAGGTGATCTTCTTCTACCCGTAAATTCACCTCTTCGTGCGGCACGACCAGTATGACCTTGTTCCTCGCGAGTTTTTTCCGCTTCCAAAGCATTGCGAGCTTGTGCATCATTTTGTATTGCAAAAATCGTTTGCTCGAATTTGGTAATGGCTTCTGCAACATAAGTTGTCTTAGCTGCAGTCAGGTTTTCTAATGTGCCCTTCCACTTACTTAATTTTGCTATCTTCGTCTCATTAGGCTCTTTTGATGCATATATTTGCATCCTTTCCCGCAATCCAATATCAACCAATGCCTCATAACCCTGACTTCCTTGCAACATGTTCACAGGATAGCTGACTTGTTCTGTAAAGACTTCGCCACCATCACAAGCCATGCGATACGTAATAACAACTGGATCCGTCATATTACCCAAAGTGAATTTAACCAGCGCATCCTCTTCATTACCAGGAATGATAGAAGTATTTTTATAATCCATCATCAATGTTTTCCCTGCTTGCTCTACTTTTATTTCCATCTCAAAAGGACAGCCTGTACCCAATAGATCTTTCATGTTTCTAATCTGATTGCTTACTTGCCCTGCCAGCTGAATAAAGAAGTATTGATCGGTTAAACTGCCCATAAATGCTGTTTCTGCATCAGCAATCAATAGTCCATAAATTTTAGGCTTTACCAATTTCATCTTTTCAAACTGGTCGTAAATACATTTTTTAATTGGTGCTCCATCTTGACCTGAGCCATCGCCTCCATCGGTCAACACCACCATCGTATAGGGTTCATTGCTTGTCGGTATGTTGTCGGTTTTTAACAAATCAACAATACTTTTCAGCTGCGTCCCTCCGCTGAAACTCTCATCAACTGCAGCAGCAGAAAATGTCTGAGCATTTTCTGAAGATCCTAGAATGGCTGCTTGACTATGATAACCAATAACGACATAAGGCGTATCTTCCGGAAGACTGTTAATTAACTCTTCTATTGCTTTTAACACCAAATTTCTTCTTGAAATCCGTGGTTCCGTAGGAACAGGCGCTGCAACTACCGAGCCATCATCACTATTCTCTGCTTCATCGCCAGAATCAGGAGCAGCTGACCGTTGATTTCTACTAAATAAAGAACGGCTGGGTAACCTTTGAGCAGGCGATGCTGCGACAGATGATGGCATACCTCGTCTAGAAACTGGTGCATCTCTAGACAACACTTGCGCTTGCAATGTAACTTCCATATCAGTATTCATACTACCGCTTAAATCAGCAACAAATATAAGTGGTGTCTTAGCCTTACTGCCAAACATCAGCGCGCTTGTTGTTGCTAACGCGCGCAACGCAAACGTATTTTCTTCATGTGCAACAGGATGCGCTTCACTTGTAAAATAAATCTCTGTTTGTTCACCGTCCGCTCGTTGAACCATCGTGGTTTGTTTTGCTGATAAAGGTCTGCTTTCAGCTGCAAGTATTTTGGGAGCGGCGCTCACGACAGACTGTGGTAAAAATATTTCTTTGGCGGAATCAACCATCGTCAACGCATCTTGCTCAGTGGCCACACCATATTTTTTGTTGCCATCTTGCGCTGTTCTAGCAGGGTTAGGATTACTATCAGACGGCTTAGTGGTGTCCAATAAGGCGTTTAGCAGCACGTCACATTCCGTCTCCAATTTAATAGAGCTAGCGACCCCAGTATAAAACACTTTTAATACCATAAATAAATAGTTTTTATGTATAAATAATGTGGGCTGATTGTTATCAGTCCTTTTGAAAAGATAAATGGGAGCGCCCGTTAAATGCGCCAATATTCTTTGCGCTATTTTGCAATGCGCTTGGCTATATGGTTCTTTGTTAAATTCAAAATATAATCCATTCTCATACATTTCTGTCCTAGCACAGTTTTTCCAAAGCAGTTCGACAGAATTCACATCCAGAGCGGTCTTGTGATAATGATGTAATAATCGATGCAATACGATATTCATAAAACGTGCAGGTCGATCTTTAAATACATCCGCATCCGTCAGACCAGGCACTTTTTGTGTGGCCAAGTATCGTTTGCTTTGTACAAAAAATTTTCTTAAATCAGGCCATTCATCTTGTTTTTTGACTTGTAGTTGCGGTTGTTGCCGTGGAGATGTCACAATCGGTAATTGTACAACCGGTGATTGCGCAGGATTACTGGTTGAAGGTTGCGCAGCCTTCTGTTTTTCTGCTTCCTCATCACGCTTATTACAAATAGCATGTTTTTTAGATTGCAATGCTCGCAATGCCTGAACGAGATCATTATTGCCTTGATATTTTTCTGCTATGACGAACTTCTTGTTATCATAAAATCTCAAGTAAATCGTATCCACCCATTCTAATTGCCACTCAATCAATTCCGCCCAATTATCAGGCTCTGGAAGCGTTTCAGTCATTTTGTTTAACTGCTCAGCAATCACACTAAAGTCAAACGTTGTTAACGGCTCTTTTTTTGTTAACAACACATCAATTTTTTCTTGCGCAGTCGTCCATATGATATCGATGGTTCTTTTTTGTAACTGCTTGGAGCTTTGTTCCAGAAGTTTTTTATCCTTTGGAGCAAGTGTTCCTTCTCCCTCACAAATGGCGGCGATAATTGAAGTTAAGTTTTTAACATCTTTGGCTGAGAATTTATTAATTAAGGTCCAGCTTATTAATTTAAATGCCTTTAATAGATCAGAAACACTTTTGCCATCTTTCACTTGCTGTAATGGCAAAGTCAAAGACTTTTGAAAGCGCTTATATTCATCAAGTGTATTACGCAATGCATTGGTTTGTTGAGCCTTTGTTTGTTTTTCTTTCAGCTCAAGCTTACCGATTAACTGCGTCATAGAGTCAAAGTTAGCTTGCGCTTTTTCTCCAACCCCGACCTGCATGGCCGACTTTTCTTTTGTAATATAACCACTGGCCGATTGCAAAGATTGCTCAGCTTTGTCTAGCACTTCTCTCAATTGCTCCGCCTGTCCTTTTTCGCTAGAAAGACATAGATTATTTTTAAGCGCCAATTCCAATATTCTATTGATAAGATTTAAATTCAGATTAATTTTAGTTCTGGGCGTAGCAGAAAGCACAGAACTGAATGTAGTGATAGACGTTGCAACGGGTTTCGTTACCAATTCATCGAGTATTGCAACCGCATCATTGATATCATCAATGGCCTTACTCATTGCCCCCATACAATATAAAACCGCATGCAGTCTATCTTGCGCAGAAGATGCAGAGTTTAAATTGACCATTGCCGCTGCTAATTCGTTTTGTCCATAACGAGTGTACAGCGCGCCGATAAAGGTCTCCATTGAGCCCTCTGAAGTGGTTAAACTTTGATACAACAAATCAGATGCATTCCCTTTTTTTGCTGCACGCAGTACCGAAACGTCAGTACCTTCTTCTGCAATACTCAGCATCGTATCCAGCATCAAATCATTCACCACAATATTGCCAGGTAATATCGAAAAGAAATACGTCTGCCAGATGAGCGCTGCCGTTGTGCCGATTACTCTCTTAGTACCGTCTTCTTTCGTTGTTATCATTAAAGCAGGATTAATACCATTGGTATCTTGTAACAGATATGGTGCCAAACCGTGCGGATAAATGGATGTATCGGCAAAGGCATCCGCTAAGTCCTGATCACTAAATTTAGTTTTTAATTTCTTCAATACATAGGTAGCAAATACTTTGCCTTTAAACTGATAAGCGTCACTTTCAGTGAGATAAATATTTTTATCTCGTTGATGTGACCAGTAAGCATCTAGTACAAGTGGTGAGTTGAATGCATACATCTTCAATATGGATAAAATATTAGGTTGCGTTTTTTCTGTTTTACAATTTTGCAAATAATTGTATATAAAGATGTAGATGTCATAACTACCAAGAACATCATTGTAACATTGGTACATGCGATGAAGCTTATCAAACTGAGTTTCAAGCTGTGCCCTGGAAAATTTAATATTTTTGTGATCCAGATAAGCAAGAAATGCTTTGTAACACTCTTTTGGATTTGCAGCAACTGTAGTAGGACTGTCACTTTTAAAATCCAAATAGATATCAAAAAGGACCTCATTATTCCCCAATGCTATCAATATTTCTTTGACGTTTAGTTTTCTGCCGCTTTTATTGACAGCCTCGTACACAGACTTTTCATCGCCATCTGTATTGAGCTGCGAAAAACATTTATACACTTTTTGTAGCGTCGCTATTTGACCTTCAACCGTGCCTATTTCGTCTTTTATATAAAGAATATTGCGATACACTGCTTCAGCTAAGGTAGTTTGTTTATAGGCCAGCCAAGAATAAAAAAGTGGATGGCAGTTGCGAATGGCTTTTTCTATGCGTTTTTCAACAGCAAAATTCTTTGCTTGGCATAACTCTTTCCACGTGTCAACTGGCATTCTGTGGGGTAACTGCTCAGCAAAGGCCAGCATTGCACTATAACAATCGCCAGTAACATCATAGGCTGTTGGCTGTGTCATTATTTCCAATATGATAGCCGCAATATTACGATCACTGTCATCTCTAACTTCATTCCAATGTGTATATTTCAACGTTTCTTCTGTATCAAACAATTGCAAGAAACGATCTCGTTTTTCTCCTTTGCTCACTTGATGGGCTAAAATCCAGCGCAAGCGTACTTTAGCAGGCATCCATGGACCAAAAATTTTAAACTCTTTTTCTTCCATTATTTCAACACGTTGAGTGACCGTTGTCTTACCGTTAGCCATTCCTTGTAAGAGCAATTGCCAAATATTAGCGGGAATTTTTTGCGGTAACCGTTCAATGAGTTTGCCCAATTCTTTTTCTGTGCCCGCTTCGCCTGCAGCATCATTCCAGCTTTTATAAAGTCCAATTAATAAATGTAATGCATTAGGCATTACAGAAGACATTGCGAAAGCTTTCCATTCTTCCTCTGTTTTAATTTGATTGATCCGCTTTATTAAACTTTCAACGTGTTCTTTTAAGTTGTGTTTATCTTTTTTCAAAAATCCTATTATCGTCGTTCGCAGATCTGCATCGAGTTCCACGGAAAGCATAGGCGCAGAAGGCAGTGGAAAATAGTCGTCCAATAAAGGAGGAGCGGAAGGTTCCACTATCGCCAGTACCTGTACTTGCGCCTGTGCAACTTCTGCTTCACGTTGTCTTTGAAGTTCTTCGCTAGCCTGCTGCCGAAGTTGTTTTAACTGTCCACATAGGCTATTTAGCCTTTGCATTTCAAGAATGAAGTGACGATTAGCGTTGGTTAATATTTTGTTGCGGTAAAATGTTGAATCGTCGGCTTCAGGCATATCAAGCTTAAAGTCAATCGTTTCCCCGTTCTCATTTACGTGCGGATGTTCAAAAGGAAAACCCATATCCGTTACCAGGCGGTTATTGATAAGACGTATAACATCTTCTAAAGTGGGGCGATAAGCAGGGGCTGAAGGATAGATCTCTGATGCCTGCGCAGACGCCGTTTTTTCAGTATATTCTCGTCCTTCTCTGTAACAGTCAATAATGGCAACAATATCCAGCAATAATAAATTAGGGCGACTGCCGTTATTTTTCTTATGCGGGTGTTTTCAAACCTGACAGTGGTTCCATTTCTTAAAATATAGGGACGATGATTGAGTTCCGTGCTGCTAAAAGCGATTCCGTCATTGACCAACAATTCTTTGCAAAATGCGTTAAAGCCTGATGATAATTGTTTATGTAATTCAGTCATTTGCTGTTGAATTGTTGTCATGATAACCATAATCCTCTCGTTCACATAATAACCTTATACACTAAAGTAATTTGGCTTTCTTGTAAAGAGTTTTTCGAAAAAATTAAGCGGTAAAAAATGGTGCGATGCATATAAATCTGTTAAAAAAATCAATCAATACAAACATGAAAGATCTATTGGGTACCAGCTGCCGCTTTGAGATGAAAATAACCGCGGAACAAGTCGGAGAAACGCTGAGTACTGCCTATAAAAACACATCCGTTGTCCCAGAAAATGAAGAAGAAGCAACTTGTTAAATTTACGCTGCAGAGCATCGAAGATCCTGTTACCATCACCTATAGCAGGCGATATATGTGTCGACTGGTGATCACGAGAGGGTAAAACTGGGCAACAAGCGCCTGCTAAAACATTTTAAGTGAGGTTTTTTTATGAAAACAATTATTTTTGTTAAAAAAAATAACGCGGCGAGTATTCAGCCAAAAGACGGGTCTACCGCAGAGATCATTGATGATTTAGTCATTTCTGATGACATGGATATGGAAAAATTTTTTGCAACCATAAAAGATGGCGTCATTACTTTGTGCAATTTGACAGCGGAGATTAGTGTTTTTTTACTTGAGCCACTGGACGAGATACAGAAAGGCGATGACGGTTTTTTGTGTACTCGGGATGATTCTGGACATGTTAAGACTGAGCGCTTTTATTTTGACAACGCGATTTTTATAGAGCATTTCGCGTTGCCAGCATCAGTAGATGATCTGGCGAACCATGACGGGGAGTTATCTGAAGGGGAGATCGAAGAGACAGCATCAACAGTAGGTTCAGAGGGTGGTGAGCAACAGCCGGGAGATAATCCATTCGGTCATCAGAGCCCAAAACAAGGTGGCACAGGAGAAGGTGAGAGTGAAGAAGACCTGCGACATGGCATCGAGAGAGGCGGATTGGATGTGTATAAAGCCTTTAACAAGCAATTTTTATTAGTCGCATGGTGTGCATTGAGCGTAACAATGGATGACGCGTCAAACCCTCCTGAACCAATACTTAGAACATCAGATAATAAAGCGGATAAGAGTAAATTCATCTTAAAATCTAAACAGTTCAAGCAATTTAAACAAGCCTATATTCAAGCCTTCATGGCAAAATTTGCACTTAGTGCGCCATTGCCAGATGCAGATGCATTAAACACTATGTTTCCAAAGGTGAAAGCCAAAGACCGTGAGATGCAATCGTTTATAGAAAGTTTTTTGGCAAGTTTTGGTTGTTCTCCGCATAATTGTTTATTCATTGAGCGAAATCCAAAATGGGAAGGCATAGACGCAGGTCCGACGGCGAGTGGCGCAGAACTACTTCAATTTGCTCGCTTATTTTATCCATCCACTCGAATATCTATTGATGGCGCTGGTCTTTTTATGCGTCACAACAAAACACGATCTGTCAATGTGATGGATCCAATGGTAAGCAAAGAAATTTTGCTACCAGGTGCTGAACATAAAAAGAAGAAAGCGCCTGAGTTTACTGCGGTAACCACTGATTCGGTTTGGAATTCTGTATTAAATAGTCATCGGCAGGGTGATGATAAGGCGGCGATAGCTAAAGAGTTAGATGACGCGTTGATGTATTATGCCAGACGAAAGGTATC
>Ga0302309_10001599_pt1 | contig 20303 bp, 14 predicted proteins | sample III_Palsa_N1_1_FD_200453 | JGI IMG/M metagenome (GOLD analysis project Ga0302309, IMG submission 200453) | Peat permafrost microbial communities from Stordalen Mire near Abisko, Sweden - III_Palsa_N1_1 | ecosystem: Environmental > Terrestrial > Soil > Palsa > Peat permafrost | place: Sweden... | reverse complement strand
GATCCGGGGCCCGTTGGCCATGGGGGAGGGAGCCATCCTGAAAATGGGTACAAAAGTATATGGCGCGACCACGTTGGGCCCTTACAGCGTAGCCGGAGGAGAACTAAAGAACGTCATCATGACGGGTCATAGTAATAAAGGACATGACGGGTACCTGGGAGATGCCCTGCTGGGAGAATGGTGTAACCTGGGGGCGGGAACATCCAACTCCAACGTGCGCAATAACGCTACTGCAGTGCGGGTATGGAACCCGGGCAAAGGCGTCTACGAAATAGCCGGGCCAAAGGCGGGATTGCTGATGGGAGACTATTCCAGGTCGGCCATTCAAACTGCATTTAACACTGGAGCCGTAGTGGGGATTTGCTGCAATATATTCGGAGGAGGGCTTTGTTCCGGTTATGTGCCCGACTTCAGTTGGGGTGCAACCCGCTACGAATGGGAAAAGGTTCTCAGGGATATCGATAATTGGAAAAAACTCAAAGGCCGCACCTTGACAGAAAGGGAAATACAAATTTTACGACATATTTTTGAGCCCTCGATAACAGAATGAACCTTTTTCAAGACCCAATCGAATAACAGCACAGACCCTAATAAAATAACAGCACAAACCGTAATAAAATAACAGAACAAAACCATCCAATGAGAAAACAGATCGCAGCCGCTAACTGGAAAATGAATTTGACCGTAGGACAAGCCGAGAAATTGCTGACCGATTTGCTGTCAGGTGACTGGACTCTTTCTCCCCACCAGGAAGTCCTTTTTGCCGTTCCATCCCCTTACCTGTACCTCGCCCTGAAAGCAGTAAAAGCATCCCACAAATCCAACGTGTTTATCTGTTCCCAGAATTGCTACTCCGAGCAGTCAGGCGCTTATACTGGAGAAACGTCCGCTGAAATGCTGCAGTCCCTGGGTGTAACCCATGTTATTCTGGGCCACTCCGAACGCAGGGAGTATTTCAATGAAACCGACGAAATGCTGGCGAAGAAGGTGGATATCAGCCTCTTGCACGACCTTACCCCCGTTTTTTGTTGCGGTGAGCCCCTTTCCGTAAGGGAAGCCGGGACACAGAACGCCTATGTAGCCAAACAAATAGAAAGAAGCCTCTTTCATCTTTCCTCCGACGCCCTCCAAAAGATCGTCATAGCCTACGAGCCCATTTGGGCCATCGGAACCGGCAAAACCGCCACTTCCGCACAGGCGCAGGAGATGCATGCATTCCTTCGTTCCATACTTGTCAAAAAATACGGTTTGGCTGTAGCTGGAAATATCCCTATCTTATACGGAGGCAGCGTCAAGGCCGCCAACGCCGGCGAGATTTTTGCAGAGACCGACGTGGATGGAGGTCTTGTAGGAGGTGCATCCCTTGTCGCCCGGGAATTTGAGGCGATTATCCGTGCACTGAAATAATGCTAAAATTATCGAGACTACTTATCACATAGTCATTGTCAAAAAGCCCCAATTCATGTTACGCCTTTCTACGGTCAGCATTGTTCTGGACGGGAAAGACATATACCCCCTGGGGAACGACCAGAAACTGGTGATCGACATCGATCATAACAACCCGGTTCTGGTCGTAACAGACGGGTTTCATATCTCCAGGCCCCTGGAGCTTGTATATCATCACCTGCATACCTATTATTTCCGGGTAGAATGTGGAGTCGATGACGTACAGCTCGCCTGTGGCTTTACCATTTCCGCCATGCTTCTTTTCTTAGGATTCGTCACCCACTGGTTGGTCTTTCCCATTGTAAGTTCCATCCCGGTGATCTACGTTGTAGCCATGTATTTCCTGAACCGAAAAGATTTTTTATCCCTACGTGCCACGTGAAGTCGGGGCGAAGGGCTAACACCACAAATGAGCCCTTCGCCCCGACTTCCTCTAACGTCTGCCCTTCGCGGCGGGCTGACGCCCGCCCTGTCCGTCCGCCCACCTCTTCAATGTATCCGATCCCCCCTCACTTCAAGCTCCTTCATGACGCCCGCTTCGTGTTCCAGCCATTGTTGCCACCTGGTCCAGACCCTGTCTTCGGAATTATACCGCATAGCCAGATCGATGAACATACGGTAATGCCCTGCCTCGCTTTCCATAAACCGCCGGTAGAATTGCCGGAGATATTCGTCCGCCAGGCCTTCACTAAGCCGTTTGAAACGCTCGCAACTGCGGGCTTCTATCAAGGCGAAAATCAATAACTGGTCCAGCAAATGTTCCTCCCTGGAACCTCCCTTGGCCAGGAAAGGAATCAGGGCATTGACATAGGCGTCTTTTCTTTGCTTTCCCAAAGCCAGGCCCCTTTTACGCAGTTCTGCAAGGACCAGCCGGAAATGCCCCCATTCCTCCGTGATCATCGGAGAAAGTTCATTGACGAGGGCTTCTTTATCAGAGTTGCGCGTAATCAGGGTAATGGCGCTGGTCGCCGCTTTTTGCTCGCACCAGGCGTGATCCGTCAGAATAGCTTCCAAGGATATACCCGCCAGGTCCACCCAGCGGGGGTCGGTCGGCAAATGAAGCCCCAGGACATTTTTTACGCTTTCTTCCATGGCCGCAAAGGTAATTGTTCGGCGGGAGGAACCTTATCTTTACACCCATGTTACCATCCAGCCTCCAGGAAAAATTGGACATCCGCAAACAGCAGGGAGCCCTGCGCGAACTGCGCCTGAACCTGCTACCTATCGACTTTTGCTCCAACGATTACCTGGGGCTTGCCAGGGAAAAGCGGGTGACCCACGATCCATCCTTAAGCAGCGGAAGTACAGGCTCCCGGTTGCTGGCTGGAAATTATCCCCTCTTAGGAATACTGGAAGGAGAATTGGCCGAATTTCACCGCGCCGAAGCAGGCCTATTATACAACTCGGGATACGACGCCAACGTAGGGCTGCTCAGCAGTGTTCCCCAAAAAGGAGACGTCGTCCTTTACGACGCCCTGGCTCATGCCTCCATCAGGGATGGGATCAGGCTCAGCTTCGCCCAGGCGTTCTCCTTCCGGCACAACGATATGGAGGACCTGGAAAAGAAACTCCGCGCCGCCGCCCACGAAACTGCACCGCCCGCCGACACCGGCAAGCCCGTATCCATCGCCGCCGCCGGCCCTGGCCCTGCCGCTCCCGAAACCACACCGCCGGCCCAGCGTTCCAACATCTTCGTCGTTACCGAAACCCTCTTCTCCATGGACGGGGATTTCTGCCCCTTGGAAAACGTCATCCGCTTATGCCGGCAATATGGCGCCTGGCTCATCGTAGACGAAGCCCATGCCACAGGTGTGGTAGGAGAGCGGGGTGAAGGATTGGTCCAGCAGGAAGGAGCGGAGGCGGATTGTTTTGCCAGGGTCCATACCTTTGGAAAGGCCGTGGGTTGCCACGGCGCCGTAGTACTGGGAAGCGCACTTCTCAGGCAATACCTGATCAATTTCTCCAGGGCCCTGATCTACACGACGGCATTGCCTCCGGCCTCGGCCGGTTTAATACGGCGGGCGTATGGGATTTTCCCCGGTATGAATGCGGAGCGTAAACACCTGGAAACCCTCATCAGCCAGTTTCAATCGTCGGACATTCCCTTCGCAAAATTACCCGGCACATCTCCCATACAAGCGGTCTTAATACCTGGAAACGAACGGGTGCGCAAGGTAGCCGCCTTCCTTCAGGAAGCCGGGCTCGACGTCAGGCCCATTTTGTACCCCACCGTTCCCAGAGATACAGAGCGTCTTCGTGTCGTACTGCATTCATTTAATACGACCGGAGAAGTGAAACAACTCGTGCATTTACTGAATAAGGCAGAAAGCCTCTAAGGTTTTGCTCATGGTTTGCCGATATGTGCGCCGAAACAACTAATTTTCGCCCTTCATCCAATTCTATATGCGTCCATGGCCTTTTATCATCAGCACCTTGCTTGCAGGGGGATTGGTGGTTGTACTTAATACCTCTTTCAGCCCATTGCCTGCACTCGGACCCTTCTTCAGTCCCCAGCAGGGTTTCTGGCAAAATGCAGAACCCGCAGATGTCAACTACAGCATGAACCTGGATTTCCAGGAGCTTTCGGGTACTGTAAAAGTATACCTGGATAATCGCCTGGTTCCCCACGTCTTCGCGCAAAAGGAGAATGACGCCTATTTTGCACAAGGCTACCTGCACGCAAAATTCCGCTTATGGCAAATGGAGTTTCAGACCTATTATGCGGCGGGACGCCTCAGTGAGATCCTGGGCAGGTACAGTGGTTCCACCGATCTTCTGAATAAGGTGGACAGATCCTTCCGCAGGCTGGGCATGGGCTATGCGGCCGAGCAGGCCTTGAAGGCCGTCGAAGCCAATCCCGTCACCAAGGGGCAGTGCGACGCCTACACCGAAGGAGTGAATGCCTATATTTCAACCCTGACCAAAAGTTCGTTGCCCCTGGAGTACAAGCTGCTGGGTTATGCCCCGGAGCCATGGACCAATCTCAAGACCGCCTTGCTGCTCAAGTTGATGACATGGGACCTGGCCGGAAGTGAGAATGATTTTGCCATGACCAATGCACGGAACCTGTTTTCCGCGGCGGATTTTGAATTGTTGTATCCTACCACGCAGGATTCGGTGGACCCCATCCTTCCCAAAGGGACACCCCTCTATGGTACAAGCGATACTCCCGGCGTAAAATTAAGGGTCCCTCTTCACGCCGATTCCACCTATATGATGGCCAAAGGCAGCGCCCTGCCACTTGAAGAGCTGAAACCGGATCGGGACAACGGAAGCAACAACTGGGCAGTCTCCGGCTCCAAAACCAAAAGCGGGTCGCCCATCTTATGTAATGACCCTCACCTGGGGTTAAACCTGCCTTCTCTTTGGTTTGAAATGCAGATCAGTACGCCAGGATTCAACGCCTACGGCGTGTCTTTCCCCGGGGCCCCTGGCATTATAATAGGGTTTAATGATAGTTGCGCTTTTGGATTCACCAATGCCATGCGGGACGTACGCGATTATTATGAGATCCAATTCAAAGATCAGACCCGCAAGGAATATCGATACAATAATGAATGGCTGCCCACCAAATTCCGGGTAGAAGATATCAAGGTCAAAGGGCAGGACGACTTCTTGGACACCGTGGCCTACACTATTTTCGGGCCGGTGATGTACGAACCGGGATATGCCGACCCGTTAAATACAGGAAAATATTATGCCTGCAAATGGACTGCCCAGTCTCCCAGCAACGAGTTACTGGCATTTAATGAGCTGGACCACGCCGCCAATTATAGTGACTATCTTGCCGCCATTCAAAACCTGAGCACCCCCGGGCAAAACTGCATATTCGCCTCCAAAAGCGGGGACATAGCCATCTGGGACCAGGGAGCATTTCCCGCCAAATGGTTCCGGCAGGGCGATTTTGTCATGCCCGGCATAGACTCCACCTATGACTGGCAGGGGATCATCCCCCAAAAGGAAAACCCGCACATGGTAGACCCGGTCAGGGGTTTCGTCAGCAGTGCCAACCAAGTGCCCGTGGAGGTAAAAAGATACCCCTATTACCTTTCAGGGAATTTTCCTCCTTACCGGGGAATGGAGATCAACCGGCGATTGGAACAGATGGAAAACATTACCGCCGCCGACATGATGCAGTTGCAGACCGACAACTATGACCTGTTTGCAGAAATGGCCAGACCCTTGTTTTTAAAGTATATCGATACCACCAACATGGAGCCTGCCGAAAAGAGCTACTATACTTATGTGAGGGATTGGGATTTGAGGAACGATCCTGGCGAAAAGGCCCCCGGCATATTCAATTCCTGGTGGCACAGCCTGAAGACTTCCATTTACGGAGACGAACTGGGCCAGACAAAATATCCTGTGATGGAGCCCTACGACGAGACCCTTCTGGAGGCATTGCTCAAAGATTCCTCCTACAAGTTCGTGGATGATATCCGGACACCTCAGGTAGAGAACCTTAAACAGATCGCCACCCTCGCCTGGAAAAAGATATATCCTTCCATCCAGCAGGCCGACACCTTCGGAAACCTTACCTGGGCCAGTTTTAAGGACACCAAGATCACCCACCTCCTGCATATTAATGAATTGAGCGATCCGCACATACCCATAGGAGGCGGAACCTACAGTATCAATGCGGCAAAAAGTGATCACGGTCCCAGTTGGCGCATGATCGTGGAGTTGACAACGCCAACCAAGGCCTATGCCATATATCCGGGAGGACAAAGCGGGAACCCCGGCAGTCCTTATTACGACAATTTTGTGGACGTCTGGGCCAAAGGGCATTACGATACCCTTTGGGTCATGAGTCCCGGGGAACAAAACGATCCCCGGATCCAATGGAAGATAAATTTTACCAAATCTCAAACAACGGCAAATCATCCCGAATAAGCAAATACCCCTGAATACTATGAAGTGGATTACTTCTCTTTTATTGATCGCATTGCTCAGCCTCGCGGCCGAGCTATACCTGCCTTTCTGGTCCGTCGCCCTGATCAGCTTCGGGGTCGTTGCCGCCATCCCTCAAACTTCATGGAAGGCCTTCCTGTGCGGGTTTGCCGCCCTGTTCCTGCTTTGGTCCTGTCTCGCATTTTATATGGACGCCCAGAATAACCAGATCCTGTCGTCCAGGGTCAGCCTGCTGTTTCTAAAGATCAAATCTCCCATCCTCCTCGTGCTTGTAACAGGATTTCTGGGAGGCATCGTAGGTGGGATGGGCGCCTTGTCCGCCAGTTTTCTCAGGTCACCCGAAACGCAGGGATGATCTCAGTCCATCAGGCCGTTAATGATCTCATTCCAGAATTGAGACCATCTTAACAAATCGATACTTATATTCGAAGAATAGACACCTGCTTATGCGTTTTTTCCTGGTATTTTTTTCTTTTTTTGTTACCTGTTCACTGAATGCACAACTCCTTACCGGTACCGTACGTGACAGTGACGGCAAGCCCCTTCCATTTTCCACCATCCTTCTGAAAGGGACGCCCAGGGGCGTCACCGCCAATGCGGAAGGGCACTACGCGATGCACCTGGATCCCGGCTCTTACATACTCATTGGGGAACACGTGGGATACGCGAAAGCAGAAAAAGCCATTACCATAAAGGGCAATGATACGCTGGATTTTCGTTTGGAAACCCAACAACTCCACCTGAGCGATATTGTGATCCATTCCACCGACGAAGACCCCGCTTATGCCATCATACGCCATGCCATTCACGAAAGGCCGGTCCACCTGAAGGAACTTGAGACCTTCAGTTGTGAAGTGTATTCCAAAGGACAGGCCGTACTGAATGCAGCCCCCCAGCGGTTTATGGGGCAGAAGATCACCCTGGATTCCAGCTATATGGGGAAGAATAATTTCCTATACCTTTCCGAGACCGTAGCCAGGTATGCCGAGGCTCCCCCCGACAAACAAAAAGTCGAAGTCCTGTCATCGAAAGTCAGCGGACAAAGCAATGGCTACGGGATCACCATTCCCTATATCATTTCGTTTTATACAAATGTGATCATCATAGGCAATATGAATCCCAGGGGATTTATATCCCCCATTGCTGCAAATGCCCTGCACTACTACAAGTACAAGCTGGTGGGTACCTTCTTTGAGGATGGGCGAATGATCGACCAGATCCGGGTGACGCCCCGAAGAACCTATGAACCCTGCTTTTCCGGGCTTATCAGCATCGTAGACGGGGAGTGGCGGATACACAGCACCGACGTCAGACTGACCAGGACATCCCAGATGCAGATCCTGGATACCTTTCACATAGAACAATTGTACTCCCCCCTCGATAGCCAGGCCTGGGTCATCCGAAGCCAGGTGGGATATTTTTCATTTAAGCTCCTGGGCTTCGATGCAGAAGGCAGTTTCGCCAATACCTACTCGGATTTCGACCGTCATCCCCAGTTTCCCAAAGGCTATTTCGGGAGCACCCAATTGAAGTATGACAAGGGCTCAAACAAGAAGCCTTCGTCTTATTGGGATACGATCAGGCCGGTTCCCCTGTCCGCGAGAGAGATCACCGATTATCACAAAAAAGACAGCATTGAAAAGATTCAGCTACAACCGAAATACCTGGATTCCGTAGATAGGGTGACCAATCGCATCACGCCCCTGGGCTTACTCCTGACAGGGGTAAATGTGCAGCGCCAAAAGCGGAAGGAAACCTACACCTTTTCCCCCCTGATCTCGGGGATCGGTTTCAATACCGTGGAAGGCTGGTATTTGCATGAGAACTTCAGTTATCGAAAGCAGCTCGGAGAACAGCAAAGCCTGGAACTCAATCCGGACGCACGGTATGGGTTTTCGAACCGCCACTTCAATGCCAGCATGAGGGTCCGGTATACCTTTTCCAGTAAAGAAGTGTCTGCACTGGAGCTAACCGGGGGCAAGACCACCTTTCAATATGATAATGATAACCCCATTTCTACAGACCTCAATTCCGCCTATACCCTTTTCGGCGTCCGCAACTATATGAAGATATACGAGGCTTCTTTCGGGCGGATCAACTATACGAAGCAACTGGGTGAGAGCGGGCTTACTTTTTCCGTGGGGGGGGAATTCCAGGATAGGAACTCCTTGTCCAATACCGACACGACCACCTATTTTGTAAAAGCAAACGGCCGTGGTTTCACCCCCAATTTCCCTACGCCCCTGACCACCGTAAATATGGCTTCGAACCAGGCAACATCTGCTACGCTTTCCATTACCTACCATCCAGGGATGAAATACATCGAATTCCCCGAAAAGGTCGTCCCGCTGGGTTCCAAGTATCCCACCTTGCGGTTTAGCTATACCAAGGGCATTTCGGGGCTCTTCGGAAGCACTGCAGATTACGACAAATGGAAATTCTCCGTGGAAGACGACGTGAACCTGAAGATAGGAGGGCTTTTTAAATTCAACCTGGGCGCGGGCGGGTTCCTAAACAACCGGCAGGTAGCCCTACCGGATTACAATCAGTTTAACGGAGACCAAACCATCTTCGCCACCGGCTACCTGGGCCATTTTCAACTGGCGCCCTATTACCAGTACAGCAATACCGCTCCCTTTTATGCCGCAGGCTTCATCGAGCACCATTTCAACGGCCTGCTGACCAATAAAATACCCTTGTTCCGCCGGCTGAACTGGTACTTGGTCGCCGGGGCCAATGCCTTATACCTCTCGGGGGGAACACGTTATACCGAAGTCTTCGGAGGGCTGGAAAACATATTCAAGATCATCCGTATCGATTATGTAAGCGGATTTGCCCAGCAGGGATCCACGCTGAACGGCATCCGCATCGGCCTGAAATTCGGGCCTAATTGACAAACCGCCCGCCCGCGTCATAGACGATATACCCCCATTTATCGTTACCTTTGCCCCCTGGAAAAGGCAGAAGATGGCGGTATTACACAACAAAGTCTCACAAGAGCTCCTCAAGCAAAAGTTACACGCGGAAACAGAGCCGCGCGTAACTTTTTCTTTTTACCGGTATTTTGACATCCCCGATCCGAAAGCATTCAGGGATGAATTGTACCAGGGATTAGAAGCCCTCCAGGTTTTCGGGAGGATCTATATTGCCCGGGAAGGCGTGAATGGGCAGGCCAGTGTACCTACCAGTCGTTTTGAAGAATGCAGGAACTATATATATTCCATACCCGCCCTGACCGGCATGCGGCTCAACATAGCGGTAGATGATGACGGAAAATCATTCTGGGTATTGAAGATCAAGGTCAGGGAGAAGATTGTAGCGGACGGCATCAGTGATCCCGCCTTTACCCTGGACAGTAAAGGGAAATACGTAGATGCCCGCGAGTTCAACCGCCTGAGTGAAGACCCGGATACGATCATCGTGGACATGCGCAATCATTATGAGTATGAAGTGGGCCATTTCGAAGGGGCCATAGAGATCCCTTCCGATACCTTCAGGGACCAATTACCCATGGCTGTGGACCTGCTGCAGGAACATAAAGACAAGAATATCATCATGTACTGCACAGGAGGCATCCGTTGCGAAAAAGCCAGCGCCTGGATGTTGCATAATGGGTTCAACAGCGTATTTCACTTGGAAGGAGGCATCATAGAATATGCCAACAAGGCAAAAGAGTGGGACATCCCCAGTAAATTCAAGGGCAAGAACTTTGTGTTCGATGACCGCCTGGGAGAAAGGATCTCCGATGAAGTGATCGCCCATTGCCATCAATGCGGCCAGCCCTGCGACGCCCATACCAATTGCAAAAACGATGGGTGTCATCTTTTATTCATCCAATGCCCCGACTGCGCCCAAAAATACGACGGATGCTGCAGTGTAGCCTGTCAGGAGGTTCACGCCCTGCCCGTTGCAGAACAAAAGAAATTCCAACTAGCTAAAGAGGTGGGCAAGCCCCATGTCTTTAACAAATCCAAACAAAGACTGAGGCCAAAACTGGGACAATAAATCCACATTTCCACACATCACATTCGACGCTCCTTTCACAATTACTTTTGTTCCAATGCTTTTAAAAACTGGCACGATCCTTTCAACATGGATCGTATATCAGAGCGTTGCTAACCTATTTGAAACATCTATTACTTTAGAAGCACACCTACCTTTAAAAACACGGGCGATCAACTACATAAAAAAGCCATCCCATTTAAGTATCGGATGGCTTTTCTATGCGCCCTACAAAACGCCGGCGCGCCCGAACGTCCCGCTACGCGTCCTTCAACACTTTCACCGTCGCACCAAATATATCCTCGTCGCTCCAACCCTCCCTCTGAAAAGGGGCCCCAATAACCTTTTCATACAGCTCTATATACCGGCTGCTGATCGTCTCCACCCATTCGTCCGTCATTTCAGGGACCGTCTGTCCCTGTTTCCCCATGAACCCCCCGGCGATCAACCATTCCCTGACAAACTCTTTACTGAGCTGCTTTTGTCTTTCCCCTGCCTGCTGGCGCTGGTCAAACCCCTCCGCGTAAAAATAACGGGAAGAGTCCGGCGTATGCACTTCATCCATCAGGTAAACCGTCTCACCAATCTTACCGAATTCATATTTAGTATCCACGAGGATCAATCCGCGTTTTGCTGCAATCTCTTTCCCCCGGGCAAACAATGCCAGGGCGTACTTTTCCAGGACCGCATAATCTGCGGCGCCGACGATACCCTGAGCGATGATCTCCTCCCGCGAAATGTCTTCATCATGTCCTTCGTCCGCCTTGGTGCTGGGAGTAATGATAGGAGCCGGAAAAAAATCATTCTCCTTCATGGACTCCGGTAAAGTCACCCCGCACAAAGACCGCTTGCCACTCTCATAGGTCCGCCAGGCATGGCCTGTAAGATTACCCCTCACCACCATTTCCACCCGGAATGGTTCGCAGCGCTTCCCGACAGATACATTGGGCGCCGGTACTGACAGGAGCCAGTTGGGACAGATGTCTTTAGTAGCGTCGAGCATATAAGCGGCAATCTGATTCAATACCTGTCCTTTAAAAGGAATAGGGCGGGGGAGGATCACATCAAAGGCCGAGATCCTGTTGGAGGCGATCATTACCAGCAGGTCTTGTCCTATGGTATAGACATCTCTGACCTTGCCTTTGTAATATTTTGTCTGATCGGGGAAAAGGAAAGTAGCCATGCCGCAAATTTAATAATGCCCCTGCATGATTGAATCAAATAAATAAAAAAAAGCCACAACAATTGCGTATTTTTCATGATAAGTCTTTTATCCAAACGCTTGTTTATGAGAAAGTTTGCTTGTATCATCGGGCTTCTGCTATTAGGATTTTTTACACCAAACGGGCTTTGGGCCCAGATATCCACCGTCAGTGGGACCATCCGGAGCGGTGCTTCCGGAGAATTGGTTCCCGCCGTAACGGTGTCGGTCAAAGGCACTTCCGCAGGGACATTCACCAATGACAAAGGATACTTCAGACTCGAAGTAACAGGCCATTTTCCACTCACCCTGGTGATTTCTTCCGTCGGCTTTGCCACGAAAGAGGTAGAAGTCTCCAAGGATGAACCCATCCAGGTATCCCTGGATATAGCCCCGACCCTTGGCCAGGACGTAGTGCTTTCGGCGACCCGCGTCCCGGTCAAGATCCTGGAATCTCCGGTCTCCATCGAGCGCCTGGGCCATACCGATATCCTGGAAACACCGGCTATCAGCTTCTATGATGCCCTTGGACACCTGAACGGAGTGGACGTCGTTAATTCCTCATTGACCTTTGCCTCCCTGGGCACCAGGGGATTCAATAGCAGCGGCAACACGAGGATGAATCAGCTGACGGATGGCATGGACAACCAGGCCCCCGGTTTAAACTTTTCCGTAGGAAATATCGTAGGCCTGACCGAACTGGACGTAGACAACGTAGAACTCCTACCCGGAGCATCGTCCGCATTATATGGATCAGGCGGTATGAACGGAACCCTCCTCATCACCAGTAAAGACCCTTTTAAATACCAGGGATTCAGCGTCCAGATCAAGCAAGGTGTAAACCACCTGGGAGACGCGTCCGTAGGCGCTAAACCCTATTACGACTGGCAGGCCCGCTGGGCCCACGCATTCAACAACCGGTTTGCTTTTAAGTTGTCAGGCGAATACACCGCCGCCGAAGACTGGCACGCCAACGATTCCACCAATTACAGCCAGCAATTAGGCAATACCATTCCCGGCAACCGCTCGTTGTCCTCCTATAACGGCGTCAACGTATACGGGGACGAAGTCAGCTTCAACGTCAACCCATCCATACGGGCAGCCGGCGCCGGCTTCCTGATTCCTGCAGGGGCGGACTCCATCGTATCCCGTACTGGCTACAATGAAAAGGACCTGGTCGATTACCATACCTACAACCTGAAACTGGACGGCGTTTTATCCTACAAGATCACTAATACCACCGTCGCCAGCCTGACCGCCTACTTTGGGGAAGCCAATACTGTCTATACCGGTTCCGACCGGTATGACTTAAAGAACGTGAAGATAGGCCAGTACAAGGCCGAAGTAAAGGGCCGCCATTTCTACGTCAGGGCATATACCACCCAGGAAAATTCCGGTGAGTCATATAACGTGACCGTCATGGCCCAGTTGATCAATGAAAGCTGGTCACCCACCGCCTCCCTATGGGCGCCTACTTATATTCATAACTATGTAGGAGCGCTCGAAGGAGGACTGCCGTATGCACAGGCACAGGCCTTTGCCAGGAGCAAAGCCGATTCCGGCCGGCTCATTCCGGGAACACCCGGCTTTCAGCAGGCGTTCAATACCCTAAAAGGCCTTCCCATTCCCCAGGGCGCCCTGTTTGTAGACCGGACGAATCTGTACGTGGCAGAAGGCATGTATGACTTTGCCGATCAGTTCAAGTGGGCCGATATCACCGTAGGCGCCAGCTACAAGCGCTACGTACTGAACTCTCAGGGAACTTTGTTCGCAGATACCGCGGGTCATATTCCCATCAGTGAAGAAGGCGCTTTTGCCCAAATCCAGAAAAGTTTCCTGAATGACGTGCTGAAGATCACCGTCGCGGGCAGGTATGATAAAAATGAGAATTTCCAGGGACGCTTTACTCCCCGCGTGACAGGATTGATCAAGGTAGCTAAAGACAATTTTATTCGGTTGTCCTATCAAAGCGCCTATCGCTTTCCTTCCACCCAGAACCAGTACATCAACCTGAACACCGGCTCCGCCCGGCTGATCGGGGGATTACCACAGTTCCAAACCTTCTTTGGTTTGAATGGCAACACATTCGATACGGCCACCCTCAACAAATACCTGGCTGGCCAGGGGCCATTGACCCCTTATCAATTCAAAACCTTCAAACCAGAGAGCGTCAACTCTTATGAAATAGGCTATAAGAGCATTATCGCCAAATCATTGCTTATTGACTTCTTTACCTTTTACGCGCAGTACACCAATTTCATCACCACGGCGGTGCTGGTGCAAAATCCAGGGGCAAACCAGAATATATTTGAGATGGCCGTCAACAGCAGCACGAAGGTCAATACTTACGGCAGTGGCCTTAGCCTGAACTACCTTTTGCCCAGCGGCTTCATAGCAGGAGGCAACGTCATGTTCAACAAGATCAACAACGTGCAAAGCGGACTGGTGACATTTTTCAATACACCCGAATGGAAATTCAACCTCACCCTGGCCAATTATACCATTGCCAAATATTACGGATTCAACGTCACCTATCGCTGGCAGGAGAAGGCCGTGTGCCAAAACACCTTTATCAGCGGCACCCTTCCTGCCTTTGGCACAGTAGATGCCCAGATCAGTATGAAAATGCCTAAGATCCGCAGCGTTATTAAGATAGGGGCATCCAATGTCTTAAACAAATACTATCAATCAGCACTCGGCAACCCCCAGATCGGCGGGTTGTATTATGTGAGCTTCGGGTATAATGTATTTTAACAACACGCGCGCTGGCCGTGGGGCCGTATGCGCCGCGCCTGCTCAGTGGCCGCGGGGGATTGCAAAGGGGGGCGATGCCCCCCTTTGCTGCGACGCACTATGGTGGCGACGCATATGGTAGCCGCCAAGTGCGTTAATTTGAGCAGTAGCGCACTTGGCGGCTACACGTTGAACCTGAAATGCATAATATCCCCATCGTCCACGAGGTAATCCTTCCCCTGCACCGCCAGCTTCCCGTTATCCCGGCAAGCCGCTTCCGAGCCATACTTGATAAAGTCGGCGTAGTGGATGACTTCTGCCCGGATAAAGCCCTTTTCAAAGTCCGTGTGAATAACGCCCGCTGCCTGCGGAGCCAGCATACCCCTCGTGATCGTCCAGGCTCTGACTTCCTGTACACCTGCGGTAAAGTAGGTGATTAAGTGCAGCAGGTGGTACGTTGATTTAATGAGTCTTGCCACACCGCTCTCATGGAGCCCCATGTCTTCCAGGAACAACTGCCTGTCTTCAAAGCTTTCCATGACAGCGATTTCGCTCTCGATTTCCGCGCTCACCAGGAGGATTTCCGCGTTTTCATGACTGATGGCTTCCCGGATAGCCGCCGTATGCTTATTTCCCCTAACCACAGACTTCTCGTCCACATTACACACATAAATGACCGGTTTAATGGTCAGTAAAGACAGCTCAGCCAGGTATTTCTCCTTGTCTTCCGGGCTGACTTCAAAGGCCCTGGCGTTCTTACCCGCTTCCAGGTGGGCCTTCAGGGCGGTCAGGAGCGCATAGGCGTTAGAAGCCTCTTTGTCGCCCGCTTTGGCCTGCTTTTCTATTTTAGAGATCTTCCGGTCCACACCGTCCAGGTCCTTTAACTGAAGTTCGATATCAATGATCTCCTTATCGCGCACGGGATTGACGCTGCCATCCACGTGGATCACATTGTCGTCGTCAAAGCAACGCAGCACGTGGATGATGGCGTCCGTGCTCCGGATATTGCCCAGGAACTGGTTACCCAGTCCTTCTCCCTTACTGGCGCCCTTCACCAGGCCCGCAATGTCCACGATCTCCACCGTCGTAGGCACCACCCGGTTGGGTTTGACGAGCTTTTCCAGCTCGATCAGGCGTTCATCCGGCACCGTGATAACCCCCACGTTAGGTTCAATCGTACAGAAAGGAAAATTAGCCGCCTGGGCCTTTGCATTACTCAGCGCATTGAACAGCGTTGATTTACCTACGTTGGGCAAGCCCACGATACCCGCTTGTAAAGCCATATTGATTGTTAATTGCGGCGCAAAAGTAAGGAAAATGTACCTTAGGTCCAGAAAACACTGCTACGCCCATGGCCCTGAATATTGTATGGTTCGCTTTTTTCGCTATTGCATTCCTCATTGCCTGTTTCAAACTCATCGTACTCGGTGATACGGAAATATTCAAAGTCCTGGGAGACGGGATCTTTGACGCAGCAAAGACCTCTGTCACCGACATTGCTTTTCCCCTGGCCGGCGCCATGATATTTTTCCTGGGCCTGCTAAACATAGCCGAACGGGCCGGCATCGTCCAATTCTTGTCCCGGCTGCTCGGTCCCTTTTTCCGGAGATTATTTCCCGGCGTGCCCAAAGACCACCCTGCGACAGGGCATATGGTCATGAATTTCTCCGCCAACCTGCTGGGCCTCGATAACGCAGCCACCCCTTTCGCGCTAAAGGCCATGGACAGCCTCCAGACCTTAAACCCGGAAAAAGATACTGCCACCAACGCCCAGATCATGTTCCTGGTGCTGCATACGTCCGGGTTGACCCTGATCCCCCTGACCATGATCGCTTACCGGTCCGGCATGCACGCCCTGCAACCCACCAGCATATTCATACCCTGTATCGTCACCACCGTAGCTTCCACTTTGCTCAGCATACTGGTTATGGTCTTTGTTCAGCGGCTCCGGGTAGACTGGGTATTGATCCTGGGGTTATTAGGGTTGGTAGCGCTGGTAGCGGGATTATTGTTCTTTGTAAGTCATTTATCCGGCCCCCAGAGAGAGGCCTTTTCCAGGGTCGCCGGCAATGTACTCCTGCTGACGATCATCATGACCTTTATAGGAGCGGGGTTGTATAAAAAGGTGGCCCTGTTCGATGCTTTTGTGGAAGGCGCCAAAGAAGGGTGGGGCGTGATCGTCCGGATATTGCCCTATCTCGTGGGAATGATGGTGGCCGTCAGGGTATTCAGGGACTGCGGGGCCCTCGACTATACCGTCAGCGGCATCACCTGGCTCGTCCGGCAGACGGGACTCAACAGTGACTTTACTCCTGCGCTCCCGGTAGCCATCATGAGGCCGTTCAGCGCTTCAGGCTCCAGGGCCTTGATGCTCACTACCATGCAGACCTACAAACCCGACTCCTTTCAAGGGAACCTGGCCTGCATCATGCAAAACTCCGCCGAGACCACCTTTTATATTATCGCCCTGTATTTTGGCGGGGTAGGCATTAAAAAAGTCCGCTACGCCATCTGGGCGGGCCTTACAGCCGACCTGCTGGGCGTCATCTGCGCCATCGCCGTGGCCTATATCTTTTTTCACTAGCTCAAGTTATACCCCTCGTACTACTACACCCCTCGCACTGCTCCCTTCATTGCACCAACCCTCTCGCACGGGCCCTTACACCTTCTTCACCCCTTTTTGGGCGGGCGTCATCGGCGCCACCCAGGAATTGTCATACGGTTTCATGCAGGCCTGCGATTGCAACTCCTTCAGCGACATTTTATTATCCATATAGCGGGTAAGGGCTTGGAAAGCCGGCTTATTCTCTTTCATTAAAATCATCAGCGCCGCATTACACCCCGCCTTGACCGCAATGGGAACACCTCCCCCCAATTCCGCCCAGTGCCCGCCCAGCAACAAGTTCTTCACAGGCGTCTGATAGTGCGCCACCTTATTCTGCATATTCTGTCTCCCCGGTTTGGCGCCCATCATCGTGCCGTTCTTATTGCCCGTATACCTCCAGTGCGTGACAGGGGTGGCGACTTCATAGAACAGGATATGGGAACACAAGTCAATCCCCAGCGCCTTTTCCACGCGGGAGAACAGGATCTCCGCAATCTCTTTCTTTAAAGCTTTGTAGGCGTCCCCCCGGACATAATTGCCCTGCTCATCCTTACCCGTGAACCAGTTGTCTTTGTAATCCATAGAGGCCGGCATGTATAAGGTAAGCGTCCCATTCCCTGCAGGGGCCAGTGATTTGTCACGGAAAGAAGGGGCGAGGATACTGATCTCGGTTGTACCGGGATCTCCATTGGTATGCGCCTCCAGAGAGCATTCTCCGCCGCTCAGGTGAACGAGCTCTTCGGAGAAGCCCAGGTCCTCACTGGGACAATCCAGGGCAATGGAAATCGTGACGGAGGAACTATACAGCTCTGCTTTTCGAAGCCTTTTTTTAAAGGCCGCAGGGACCGCTCCCTCAGGGAGCATTTTTTCATACAACGTCTCCACGTCACAGGCGGCAATGACATACCGGCTATTCACCTTGTAGGCCACACCCTGGTGTTCAAAGGCCACTCCCTTGCAGGTGCCTTTTTCCAGCAAGATCTCCGTAACCCTTGACTGGCAAAACAAGTCATTACGGTAGTAGCCCACGATATATTTCAGCCAATCCGGAATAACCTGGCTCCCCCCCTTGGGGGGGCTTTGAAAGTCCCCGTAATAAGCCCATCCGATAGGAACAAGGCAAGACAGCAACTCCGTTTCCGCGGCGAATATTTTGTGCAGGCCCTCCTCCTTAAAATACTTGTTCAGGCCCTTCTTTAACCCGGCAGGGCCGTTGAAACGGATATGGGGAATAAAGGGGAGTGCAAATTCCAGCAGCCTCAGTTTATTTCTCATCCTTTCCAGACGTGTCATGGTTTCTTCCGTGCGGAAGATGTTATTGAAGTTCTTAAAAGAATGCCCCAGTCTTTTGGCGGCTTTGAAGAACGCCACCAGCCCCTTTTTTTCGTGAGGATAGGCGGCGATCAGTTCGTCCCTCCATTGATCAGGGTTATTGGTCAGCAAATAATCAAAGGAGTCTCCTTTGTAGCGACGGATACGGGTTTGAGGCACCGCCACCGGATGATCGGTCCCTAAAATATCAAACACCTTCCCCAGGAGGCCATCCGGATTGCATTGATTCAACCAGTGAATGGCCGTATCAAAGAGGAAGTGTTGACGACGGAACCCGGCCAGGTAACCGCCGACGTGAGGCTCCTTTTCCAGCACACATACCGAATACCCCGTCTTGCTGAGCAAGGCCGCAGCCGTTAGACCGCCCACCCCGGCACCAATGACAACGACATCGTAGTAGGGGAGTATTTCCGGTTTTTGCATAATAGCAAATTACATTAATTTACGACGCTATGGACAGAGCGGACACCTGCGTGATCTTACCCACCTATAATAATGCGGGCACCCTGGCCGCGGTGATCGAAAGCGTAGCCGCCTACACGCGAGATATCCTGGTGGTCAATGACGGCTCAACAGATGGAACCGCGGCGATCATAGCATCATTCCCCTATATCAAAAATATCAGTTACCCACACAATACCGGTAAAGGCTATGCGCTCAGGCGCGGATTTGCCCGTGCCATCGAATTGGGTTACCGGTATGCCATCACCATGGACAGCGACGGCCAGCACTTTGCCGGCGACCTTGACCAATTTGTCCGGCAGATCCCTGCCCATCCACGCGCCATCATCATCGGCGCCCGCAACATGGACCAATCCAGCGTTCCGGGAAAAAGCAGCTTTGGGAACCGGTTCTCCAATTTCTGGTTCACCCTCGAAACGGGCATCCGCTGCCCGGATACACAATCCGGTTATCGTCTTTACCCCATCTACGCGCTGGCAGGCACACACTTCCTGACCCGCAAATACGAATTTGAAATCGAAGTGCTCGTCCGCAGCGCCTGGAAAGGCATCCCCGTACTATCGGTGCCCATTAGGGTCTATTACCCCCCGTCCGCAGAAAGAGTGACCCATTTCAGGCCCTTCAAGGACTTCACCCGCATCAGCCTTTTAAATACCGTGCTGGTACTGATCACTTTTTTTTACATTAAACCCCGGGACGCCTTCCGAAGCATTATTTTTGCCTCCAAAACACCACAGGCTTGAGCAGGATATTGGTCACAGGAATGGGAGTCGTCAGCGCCCTGGGCGAAGGCCCGGAGGCAAATCGGAAAGCCCTGGCGGAAGGCGTTTGCGGCATCGGCACCTTAGGGCTTTTCCCCTCCCGGTACGCAGGTGTACTGCCTTGTGGGGAGATCAAAACAACCACCGATCAATTAAAAGAGAAATTAAAAGCCACCGAATCCGGCGTCACCCGCACCATGCTCCTTGCCCTGGACGCCTTTGACCAGGCTGTTACAGATGCGGGATTGACCCCCAGCCGTTTATCCGAATCCGGCACCGCGCTGATCAGTGCCACCACCGTAGGCGGCATGTGCCTGACAGACGAGCTCTATAAAGATGCCCGGAATGCCACCGGAGGATCCGCTTACCTGCGTTCCTATGATTGCGGGTCCGTCGCCCTGTACCTGCAAGCCCGTTATGCATTAGGGGGCGTCATCAACACCATTAACACCGCGTGTTCCTCGTCCGCCAACGCCATCGCATTCGGCGCCCGGTTAATCAAACAGGGACTGGCCACCAGGGTCATCGCAGGCGGCGTCGATAGCCTGGCCAAATTCACCATTAACGGCTTCAACGCCCTCCACATCCTGTCCCCCGAAAAGTGCGCGCCCTTCGACAAAGACCGGCAGGGCCTGAACCTTGGAGAAGGGGCTGCGTTTATCGTCCTGGAAAGCGAGTCCACCTTCACAGGCAAGGGCAAAGTATACGGAGAACTCAGGGGGCACGGAAACGCCGGAGACGCCTTTCATCCGTCTTCCCTGTCTCCCGAAGGAGAAGGCCCTTTCCTTGCCATGCAAAAAGCCCTGTACAGCGCAGACCTTACACCGGATCAGATCGGGTTTATCAATGC
>Ga0302309_10001597_pt1 | contig 20322 bp, 9 predicted proteins | sample III_Palsa_N1_1_FD_200453 | JGI IMG/M metagenome (GOLD analysis project Ga0302309, IMG submission 200453) | Peat permafrost microbial communities from Stordalen Mire near Abisko, Sweden - III_Palsa_N1_1 | ecosystem: Environmental > Terrestrial > Soil > Palsa > Peat permafrost | place: Sweden... | reverse complement strand
ATGGACTTTCTAATAATACGGTTACCAGCATTTATAAAGATCAGAGCGGTTTCATGTGGTTTGGAACGTTTGATGGACTTAATCGCTATGATGGAAACTCTTTTAAAGTCTTCAAAAATAGTTATAATGACGAGGGAACACTTCCAAATGATATTGTTAAATGTATAAGCTCTGATAATGCGGGAAATATTTGGGTTGGTACGCACGCAGGTCTTGGAATACAAAGCAATCGCACACTTAGGTTTTCGAATCTACGTCTAAAATACCCCACAGGTAAAAACGAGATATACAGAAAAACTATTACTTGCATTAACCGGGACAACAAAGGCAATATGTATGTTGGTACAGATTCAAATGGTTTATTGTTAGCATTTGATGGAAACAGCGTATCTAGCGAAATCCCGCTTTTATCTTCCTCTGGAAAAATCACCAATTCCTATCAGGTTGCCGCGATCGCAATAGGCAATGATCAAACTGTGTGGGTTGCCGTTGATAACATTGGCCTTTGCCAATTCGACAAGAAATCTGAAAGGTTGAAAGTTGCTGCCAATGCGCTATCTCAAATCACCTGCATTATTGCTTACAATTCTGATAAGCTTTATGTAGGTACAGTGAGTGGTGTTTACATCTATTCTATACATGACGGGACATATGCAAAAGTTGAGTTGGGTGCTTTCAATAATTGCAGTGCAACCGCCTTTGTGATCGATAAAACTAATGATTTATGGATTGCCACAGACGGCTTGGGTATCATTAAACTTAAAATTTCAGCAAATCAGCCGGCTGTCGTCAACCAAATTACTTCTGATGTATTAAGCAGTAATGCGGTAATTGCTATTTATGAAGATGATTTTTCAACAAAATGGGTAGGCACTAACAGAGGAGGAATTGATATTGTTGATGATAAAACTATTCAATTCAAAACTTACCGTCATGAGCCTTTCCAATCAAATAGCCTGGTCAATGATTTCGTCTTTTCGTTCGGCGAAGATCAGGATAAGAATATATGGATAGGAACTGATGGAGGTGGGTTAAGTATTTGGAACAGGAAGCAACAATTATTTAAAAATTATCCTTTTACATCAAAAAACGAACAAGGTAGCGGTGGAAATAATATAACCAGTATCATCAAAGATGACCAGCAAAATATGTGGTTTTCAACATTTGGTTCTGGAATTCGACGTTATAATTTAAAAACTCAGGTATTCGAGCATATCCCAATTCGGGGAAAGGCAGAAATAAGTGACGTTTGGAAACTGTATAAAGACCATCATGGTGTTATCTGGGCCGTATGCTTTCCGGGAACCGACGAGAGTCGCCTTTTCTCCTTTGCGCCTAATAAAGGTTGTTTTGTTCCTGTTAATTATAATAATTTGAACGAAGATATCCTTTCTATCGTTACTGATGGGAATGACAATTTATGGCTGGGAACTTATAATGGTATTATTCACGTCAACAGGATTAGCGGCATAGATAAAATTATTAATCTCGACTGTGAAGTAAGAAGTCTATTGATCAATAAAGCAGGTATATTATGGTGCGGTACCTACGGTCGGGGCATTTTCTCATATAACCCGGTTTCAGGGAACCTGAAAAATTATACTGTAGCGAATGGCCTGTGTAATAATAAGGTACTGAATATAGAGGAGGATAATAAGGGGAATTTATGGATGAGCACCTATCACGGTTTGTCTAAGCTAAATATAGTAAATCTAAACTTTGACAATTACTATACGGCGGATGGATTGCAATCTAACCAATTTTATTTTAATGCATCAGCTCATTTGAGTTCGGGTGAATTAATGTTTGGCGGAATAAAAGGCTTCAATATTTTTAATCCTGATAGTATTCATCGCTTTTACAATTTTCCAAAGCTTGTTATTACAGGCATACGAATCGCAAATACTAATATAGATGCAACCAGTACTTTCGTAAAAGGAGAGCCGGATTTTTATAACATTGATCATTTAACACTGCCTTATAATAAGGCAATGTTTTCTGTTGATTTTGTCGCTTTACAATATTCACAAGCCGAGAAAATCCAATATGCTTATATGCTTGAGGGTCGGGATAAGATTTGGAACTATATCCTTGATCAGCACAGTCTGAACTACTCCCAACTTAATGAAGGCAATTATATCTTGCGAATTAAAAGCACCAACCAGTCCGGAATATGGAATAACAAAGAGAAATTGATTTATATTACGGTAACCCCGCCCTGGTATCGTACCTGGTGGGCTTACTGCCTTTATTTATTGTTCATCGCCATTTTACTGGGAAGCTATCTTTTTTACTATCGCAGACAAACAAACCTTCAATATCAAATGAAATTGGAGAAAGAATTAAATGAGAACAAAATTTCATTTTTTACCAATATTTCCCATGAACTAAGGACACCTCTTACTTTGATTGTTAACCCGATAAAGGAACTATTGTCCAGTAACGGGCAGGCCATTGATCTTGTTGACATCAGTACAGTCTACAGGAACTCACGCCGCCTGCTAAGTCTTGTAGACCAGCTATTATTATTTAAGAGTTCAGAAAAGGAAATTTCGAAGCTTAACTTAACATGGCTTAATATTAGTGAAATTTGCCAGGAAGTTTTCCTTTGCTTTAAAAACCAGGTAGCAAAAAAAAATATACAGTATAAATTTGAACATAGTGGGCCAATATATGTGTTGGGCGATCGTGAGAAGCTAGACATTGTCTTATTTAACCTCCTTTCAAATGCGATCAAATACACGCCGGAAGGCGGGGAAGTTAGCCTGCGTATTTTGGAACTGGATAACTCCATTGAAATATTTGTAGCAGATACAGGAATAGGTATTCCAAAGGAAACAGGAAATAAGCTATTTAATAAATTTTATCGCCTAAACCAGAGAGTTAGCTCGGAAAGTGGTTTTGGTATCGGCTTGTATCTGGCCGGGCAATATATGGCGATTCATAATGGTGCTCTTTCCTATACAAGTGAATTAGGCATTGGCAGCGAATTTAAAATGGTACTGCCAAAATCAAGTAAGCCACCGATTGATACAAAAGTTATTGATGAGCATAAGTCCAAACGATCTTCGATTGTAAACGAGTTGATTTTAGATTCTGTTGATGATGATTCAATAGTACAACACAGTAACGATAAGGGTGCAAAAAATGTCATTTCTACCATTGAAACGCCAAGACAGACGATACTGCTAATTGAAGACGATATTGATTTTAGGACGTACTTAAAAAGCCTGATGCATGATCATTACGATATCTTTGAAGTGGATAACGCAGAAGCAGGTTTCAACGCTGTTATCGATTACGATCCTGATATTGTGGTTAGCGATGTAGTGTTAAAAGGGATGAGTGGTATTGAGTTTTGCTCAAAAATGAAAGAATCGCCTTCCTTTAGCCATATACCTGTTATCCTGCTTACTGGCAGTTTTTCACCCGAGATCAAGTTAAAAGGTATTGAGTGCGGTGCTGATGATTATATAACGAAACCTTTTGAAAAGGACTTGTTAATCGCTCGTATAAACAGTATTCTCAAAGGGCGAAATTTGCTGAAAAAGTTTTTTATCAATGAGATAACATTGAAACAGCATCAGTTAAAGGTCCCGGCCGAGTACGCTGATTTTGTTTCAAAATGTATTAGCATCATCGAAAAACATCTAGAAGATGATGAGTTTACAACCGCGCAGTTTACAAGTGAGATTGGAATGAGCCGGTCCAAATTATTTAGAAACATCAAATCAATCTCAGGCTTGTCCATTGCAGAATTTATCCGATACATCAGGCTTCGTAAAGCCGGGCAACTGATGATAGAAAGCGATATGCAAATCAAGGAAATTGCCTTCAAAGTCGGCTTCAATGATCAAAAGCACTTTAGGGAGCAGTTTCAGAAGTTGTTTGAGATGAACCCTTCAGCTTTCGTAAAAAAATATAAAAACTCTTTTGCGAATAACCGAACAGCAAACAGGGTCGGGCAAATCATACGGAAATAGATAGCACCCAGCCCCATCTCAATTTTAACAATACCCACTGTTATTTGGCTACTCCGCCCCCTTTAATATTGATCTTTTCCATGTAGTATTGTGTTATCATTCACAAAATAAGGTTACAGGCAATTAATCCAAGCGCTATTGCACAACTAATTCTATGCTTAACATTTCAATGAAAAGGCTCTTTCTAACCTTGATGTTATTTTGTTGTTTCGAAATCGCATATGCGCAAGTAGCAAGGCACGTTGTTAATTTTAATAGTAATTGGGAAGTTTTCCGACTGGACACTGCGCGAAAACTTAAAAAGGTGCTCTCTATCAGGAATAATACATCTTTTTTGTCACAGTTTAATCAGCAGATTTTAACTTCAAAAAATGAACCGGCAGACAGTTCAGTTACGCGGGAAGTGAAGGCAGCGCTAATCGGGTTCCGTATTGAATATCCGAAAATAAGCTCATCGTCCTGGCAAAAAGTATCGCTTCCGCACCCTGCAAGATATGAACGGGAGGAAAATCCCGGTGTAAATCAATTCGAAGGAATTTGTTATTACCGAAAGCAATTTTTGATTCCGAAGAACTATGATGCAAAGCACATTAGTCTACGTTTTGAAGGAGCGATGCAAACAGCTGCGATTTGGATAAATGGGAAATTTGTAAGCTATCATGCGGGCGGATATTTACCATTTATTGTTGACTTGGATAATAACTTGAATTATGGGGGATCGAACGAAATCATTGTCAGGCTGGACAATCGGGATAATGCTAATTTGCCACCCGGAAAGGCTTTGGCCGAGCTTGGATTTTTGTATTGGAGCGGAATCTATCGTAATGTTTCTTTAACCGTGACGAGTCCGGTTTATATTACAGATGCAAACAATGCTAATACTGTCGCCGGAGGCGGTATTTTTGTCCAACCCGAAAATATTTCCGCTAAAAGCGCTGATGTATTTATTAAGACACAAATATTCAACAATACCGATGGTCGTAAACAACTGGTCGTAAAACAAGTATTGTTCGATGAAAAGAACAAAACTATTGATTCATCACAAAGTTCTATTAGTGCTCATGCCGCTGTGGTGGTTAGTTCAAAAATTCACGTTTTAAACCCGAGGCTTTGGAGTCCTGATGATCCCCATTTGTATAGTTTATCGACCCAGGTTTGGAGTGCAGGAAAATTGTTGGATAACATTACCCAAAAGATAGGTATCAGGAAATTATCTTTTACCAGATCAGAAGGATTTAAGCTTAACGACATGCCATTAAAAATAGTGGGTACCAACCGGCATCAGGATTGCCCTTTTGTAGGAAACGCATTGTCCGATGAGATGCAATACAGGGATTTAAAAAGGATTAAAGAAGCCGGTTTTAATTTTGTTCGCTTATCGCATTATCCACAAGCCCCTGCCGTTTACCAATATTGCGATTCGATAGGACTTATGCTGGGCGATCCAATCCCTGGCTGGCAATTTTTCAACCAAAGCGCCATTTTTAAAGACCGGGTATTTTCAGATATCAGAGAAATGATCCGCAGGGACAGAAATCACCCTTCAGTGATCATGTGGGAGGTAAGCTTAAATGAAACTTATCCGGCAGATAGCTTCAGGGTCAAGTCCGCCGAGGTGGCACATGAAGAATATCCGGGAAATAATTTCTTTACAGCAGGGGATACCTATGGGGCAAAAATAACGGCTTGGGACATTCCTTATAACAGTTGGCAAGACCCATTTGGAAGGCCACAGGATGTACAACCGGATAAACCGGGCTTTGTACGAGAATATGGTGATTATGAGTTTGGAGGCTCCTCATCCACAACACGTACCAACCGAAGCAAAGGGGAAAAAGCACTACAGCAAAATGCCTGGAACTTTCAGTGGGAGCATAATCTCCTGATGGGGCCAAAATATTATCCATGGACAGTTGGAGATGCATCATGGGCATTTTTGATGGTTTTGAAAGTTTTACTAAAGGGACTTCAGATTGGGGGGTTATGGACATTTTTAGGGTGCCAAAATTCAGTTATTATTTTTTAAAAAGCCAGTTGGATCCTTATAAGAAAATTTTCGGTGCCAATAATAAACCTATGGTTTATATAGCCAACTGGTGGACCCCAACTTCTAATCCTCAAAAAGTTATCATTTATGCTAACTGCGATGAAGTAGCAATTTATATTAATGGTAAACTTATAAAAAAGCAACTTCCCGATGCCGGGCCGGATACTGATTATGGAGATTACGACAAAGGCGGCAATAGCTTTGATGGGGGTAATGGTAAAAATTTAAGTCACCCGCCTTTTACATTTAACAACGTAAAATGGCAGCCGGGGATATTAAAAGCGATTGGATTTATCAAGGGTAGGGCAGTGGCTCAAGCCCAGATTAATACTCCATTAAGCCCTAATAAGATAACATTATCGGCAGACACAGAAGGCATGCCATTAACAGCTAACGGAGTAGATGCCATTTTTGTGCATGCCAGTTTAGTTGATAAAAATGGAACTGTGATGTGCCTGGATAATCAGTCGCTAATAACTTTTAATATAAGCGGCGCGGGAATAATTATAGGCCCGGAAATAATTAAGGCCCGCGGCGGAATTGCAACAGTTTTGATTCGGGCAAACAGTATCCCGGGAAAAATATTTTTGATTGCTTCCGGCAAGGGAATGACTAAGGCATATTTAACAATAGACAGTAAATAGATCGTACCACGCTCCCCCAAATGCAGACAAAAATCATTACTGTGTATATTTTTTAGAAAATTGATTTTAATGTACGTCTGGCCTTCCGTAAACTAATTCTCAGGAGGATATATAAAATTATCCGGCCGGAATTTGAATAATTGCATAAGTGATCGATTAAAAAACTTTTGTTACAGTTTCAGAAGCTATTCGAAATGGACCCTTTAGCTTTCGTTAGAAATACAAAAAATCTTTTACGAGTAACAATATAGCCAGTAGAACAGAGTAAATGGTACGGAATAAATAGCATTATCTGTTTCTGCCTATACTTTATAGCAATAACCCACCTTTATCTGGCTATTTAGCCCCCCTTCATATTAGTCTTTTCCATGCAGCTTTGTCTTATCGGGCAAAACTAATTCATAACCAATTTGGATTAGTATCAGCTGTAGATCAGCGCTATAATAATACTTCATTCACTTTTATATAAGGTGTAGTAATTAAAAAAGAACAACTAACAAACTAACTAACTAATCAAACACTCATGAGCAAATTCTACAAAAAGGAATTCTATTTAACATGCCTGCTATTGCTAATCTCGGCAATAGGATTCGCCCAGGTAAAAGTTACCGGGGTTGTAAACGGGGCAGACAACGGCCAAACACTGCCGGGAGCATCGGTAACATTAAAAGGCACCGGGACCGGTACTGTGACCGACATTAATGGACATTATATGATTAATGCGCCTAAAGGCGGGGTTTTAGTGTTTTCATTTGTCGGCTATGTCGCACAGGAAATTACGGTTGAGGATAAATCCACGATCAATGTAACACTTCCTTCAAATCCTAAAGGATTAAACGAAGTAGTAGTGGTGGGTTATGGCACCCAGAAGAAAGAGAATCTTACAGGCTCCGTGTCAGTTGTTACCGCTGCACAATTAGAGGACCGGCCTGTAACCGGCGTTATTAACGCCATGGAAGGTACGGTTCCCGGCCTTACTATTATATCCAATAACGGTCAGCCGGGTATGGATGCCGGCAGTATCAATATCAGAGGGCAATCGCTGAATAATACCTCCGCACTGGTAGTTATAGATGGCGTTATTTCAACTACCGGCGACATGAATGCTATTAACGCTGATGATATTGATAATATTTCCGTATTAAAAGATGCAGCATCCGCGTCTATTTATGGAAACAGGGCTGCCGGTGGGGTAATAGTAATAACTACAAAAAAAGGGAAAAAAGGCACAGCCCAAATTACTTACAGCGATTATTTTGGTATAAACAAGCCAGTAGCATTGCCGGATTATGTACCGTCATGGGAGGCGGCTACCATGTATGATGAAGCCAGGGTTAATGAAGGACAAAGTCCGGTTTATACGCCTGCTCAGATACAAACTTTCAAAAATGGATCTGACCCAGTTAACTATCCGAATACAGATTGGTTAAAATATTTGTACAGTGGTAACGGATTTCAACAAAATCATTATCTAGGTGTTAACGGAGGCAGCGATAAAACAACTTACGCGCTTTCTATTGGCTATTTTGATGAAAATGGTATAACTCCCAATACCAATACGCAGCGCTATACGGCGAGGGTAAATCTTAACAGCCAGATAAAAGATAATTTATCTGTATTTGGTTATCTGTCTTATACCTATCAGCCGCTAACGCAGCCGCAAAGTTCGTTAGCTGCAGACCAAAGCTTTAGTCAGGTAATTCGTCAGTTTAATAGGATATCTCCAATCATCCCCGCCTACTATCCAAATGGCGATTACGGACATATATCGGACGGCAGCCCTTTAGCATGGCTTAACTCTCCCTCATTTGATGATCAAAATGCGTATAATTTCCAGGGAACCACAGGTGCCGACTGGGAAATAATTAAAGGGTTACATTTTAAGCCATCATTAAGTTACAAGTTTAATACCAATCAAAGCAATAATTTTGTTTCATCTATCCAGTATTATAATCCTGACGGTAGTACTAGTGGAGTGGCAAATATTGCTAATGCTACGGATACCTATTCAAGCCATACCTATGTTTCGCCACAGGCATTGTTAGAGTATGGAACAAAAATAGGAAATAACAATATTAAAGTATTAGCCGGTGCATCACAAGATTACGATGGTTATTATACTTTGTCGGGTTACAGGCAAGGTTTTTTAAATAATTCCTTAAGTGACCTGAACGTAGCGCCAACCACGGGGGAAACATCAAGTAATGATACTTATAATGATGCGACACGATCTTTTTTTGGCCGGGTTAATTATGATTACAAAGGTAAATATCTTTTAGAAGGTGACATTAGAGACGACGGTTCGTCACGTTTTGCACCAGGACATCAGTGGGGTGTTTTCCCAGGTGTATCTGGAGGCTGGAGAATATCTGAAGAAGATTTTTTTAGCAGTTTGTTACCCGCCATATCAAATTTAAAACTGCGTGCATCATGGGGTAAATTAGGAAATCAGAATCTTGTAGTTGTAAATAACAACATTGATGCTGCGTACTATCCTGCTGTTTCAACCGTAAGTGCAGGTTTAAATTATCCTTACGGAGGTAGCGTTGTTGGTGGCGTGGCCCCAACATCCGGTGTTGATCCCAGCATAGTATGGGAAACAACAACTCAAACCGATGTTGGGTTAGATGCTGACTTTTTAAAGGTATTTAGCTTTACAGCAGATTATTTTTATAAAAAGACAACTGGTATTTTATATCAATCACTGCTACCTGCAACTTATGGTTTAACTGCTCCATATGTAAATGGTTCAACTAATCAAAATGCCGGTTGGGAGCTTGCTTTAACTTATCATGATAAGGCCGGTGATTTTCACTGGAGTGTTACCGGCAACGCCGCATTTGTAGCAAATAAAGTATTACAACTGGGAGATACAAATGCACCGCAAATAAGTGGCGCTTATATAACCGAAGTTGGACAACCACAGGGTTCTTTTTACGGTTATGTTGCTCAAGGCTTGTTTCAAAACGAAGCGCAGGTTAAAGCGCACGCGGACCAATCAGGTATAAGCCCCAATACCGGTCCCGGTGATATTATGTATAAGGATCTTAATGGCGACGGTAAGATAGATGCGAATGACCGGACTGTATTAGGCTCAAACTTCCCTAAAGTTACCTTTGGCTTAAACCTGAATGTGAACTGGAAACAGTTTGACCTTTCAGCCTTTTTCCAGGGTGCAGCAGATGTTCAAAATTATATACAAGGTATAGAGTTGGGCCAAAATGGTATTGCCACCGGTAAGCCTACAACGGCAATGCTGAACAGTTGGACGCCAAGCAATCCAAATGCAACCTTTCCGCGCTTATGGTTAACCTATACGCAAAATGATCCGGCTGATAATGTTTCCTCATTCTGGGTTAAAAATGCAAGTTATCTACGCTTAAAAAATGCGCAATTAGGGTATACACTGCCAGCTGCCTGGGCAAAAAGCATAGGTGTTACAAAACTAAGAATTTATTATAGCGGCCAAAATATCCTAACGTTTACCAGCTTTTATAAATGGGTAGATCCGGAAGCTGCGGCAGGCGAAAGCGGATACGATTTCCCGCAGGTAAAAACCAATTCTTTAGGCTTAAACGTAACTTTTTAAGACTTTCAAAAATTAAAAATCATGAAAAAGATACTTATTCTCAATATATTAACTATATCACTGCTATTTACGGCCTGCAAAAAGGACTTTTTAAACAGGACGCCACAGGATGCTTATAGCAATGCCAGCTTGTGGACTGATGCCAACGATGCTACTGCTGCGCTTGCGGGTGTATACAATGGCCAATACTGGAGCTATGCAGATGATGGAAATGGCTGGGCAGATGCTACATGGACCGTTTATTTGGATTGTGCATCCGATAATGCCTATAGCCAGTATCCATGGGAAGGTTTCCAGGGTTATGGTAATGGTACGGCTACTCCGGCGTCAGTGGGCGTAACCAATGCCTCAGCTTATAATTATACCGCTATTACAAGGTGTAATTTCTTTTTGGCCAATATTGGTCCAACACCTATGGACACTACGTTAAAGGCAAATATGATAGCCCAGGTAAGATTTATACGGGCTTATGAATATTCAATAATGACGCAGCTTTATGGCGATGTTCCGCTGGTTACCACCGTACTTACACCTGCGCAGTCACTTGCCAGCGTTAGAACTCCAAAAGCAACAGTCGTAAAATTTATCCTAAGCGAACTTGCTGCGGCAGCTACGAATCTGACGGCCGCTAATAATTCGGGTGATGGCCATATCACTAAAGGCGCTGCACTTGCCTTAAAAGCAAGAGTTGAACTTTATAATGCCGACTATGCAGACTGTATCACCGATTGCCAGGCGGTAATGAAACTGGGTTATGCGCTGTATCCGAGTTATACTGACCTATTCCGGATGGTATCCCAAAACAGTAATCCTGAAATAATCGCATCTGCGCAATACGTTGAAAATCCGTCAACTAGCTCAAATGGGGTTTTAGGGGTTATGCCGTCAAACTCATCAGGCGGATGGTCATCTATTGATCCTCTTCAGAGTCTTGTTGATTCTTATGAGATGGCTAATGGTAAACTAATAACAGATCCTACATCCGGCTACGACCCCACAAACCCTTATGCAAACCGGGATCCTCGCCTGGCTGCAACCATTTTATATCCCGGAGAGCCCTTTTATCAAGCAAGCGGCACGGTTGGCCAATTATCAAAAACGGTTACTTATTTTGATCCTTTAGATGCTTCCTCTCCGGATTATTACGCAAGTGGTAATAATACATCGCCAACAGGTTATGTGGTCAAAAAATATACATCAAACCTGAGTGATTTTGATAATCTGTTCCAGAGCGGATTAAATATGACGGTTATTCGTTATGCAGAAGTTTTGTTGACCGATGCAGAAGCTAAAATAGAGTCAGGCAAAATAGACGGTACTGTTTACAGCGATATTAACGCGGTAAGGAACAGGGCAGGAATGCCAGCTGTTGATCAATCGGTGTACAATGATCAAACAAGTTTACGTGCGCTGGTACGTAACGAACGCCGCGTTGAGTTTGCATTTGAGGGTTTGCGCTTTTTTGATATCCAACGCTGGCAAATTGGTACGCAGGTGATGCCCGGACCTGTTTATGGTGCTAAAGCCGGTACAGTTGATGCTACCACTGGCAAGTATACCATAACCGGAGCTGCCTTACAAGCTGAAACACGGGTATTCGGTACAAAAAATTATTTGTGGCCAATCCCACAGACTGAAAGAGATATTGACAAACAAATTACCCAAAATACAGGGTATTAAGACTTCAAAAATGACTTTGAAGTCTTAATGACTTTCATAAAAACTTCAAAGTCATTTTTATTACTGATTTTTTAATAATAACAGCAAATAGATTACATCGAATACCTTCTTAAAATAAGTGAATGAAGATTTTATCAATATTTATACCATTTATGATCTTGGTTTCAGGGTTAAAAGCTCAAGCTCCTAAAAGAAACAATAGCATTTTCTGGACAGAAACATTTATGACAGATAAGCTGCCCGATGGCTGGAAAAACGTGGACATGAGCAACACTAACAGCGTAAAATGGATAGTGACCGATCAGCCATATCCAGGTTCGTACCAATACCAGCAGCAGGCACCGCCTATCGCTTCCAAAAGCAGGGGTTATTACCTGCAGTTTCAGCCTGGTTATATGGTGGATGAAGACCAGTCGAGCTGGGCAAAGAAAAAGCAATACCCGGATGCCTGGGTGCAAAGCGGGGCCATTGATTGCTCGGCACGGGCGTCTGTTATTCTTCGCTTTCAGCAAACCTTTCGATACAATGATTTTAATGCGGCGCCGGGCGCTGGCTTATACGTTGGTGTCAGTACCGACGGTAGCAATTGGACGGATTTTGACGTAAAAAAAAATGTGCCAGCGGCAACGGATATGTTTGATCCCATTAACCAGGAAGTAAATATCAGTAAAGTTGCCGCAAATCAGTCGAAGGTCTATATCCGTTTTTACTGGAAAGGTTATTACAGCTGGTACTGGATGATTGACGATATTGAGTTGAGCGAAGCTTATGCACACGACCTAAGCCTGACAAGAGTTACCTCCAATACCGAAAAAAATAATGTTTTCGGCAAGCAGGATAAACTAAGTGTAATGCTCAAAAATAACGGCTCGCAAACGGTTGATAAGGATATAAAAGTTACCTGCGTTTTGGACAATTCCCGCACTTTAACGGCTATAGTACCGGCTGGCACAAAACCACTATTATCGGGCGACGAATACAATGTAGTTTTCCCGGCAACGGATCTGTCTAACAGGTCATCACATATTGTAAAATTCACGCTTGATTATCCGCAGGATGAATTTGCCGAAAACAATACCTTATCCCTTAAAATGAGCGCAAAGCAGGCTTTTATAGGCGATTTAACTTCATTTAAACAGGTGAAAAACGAAATTGACATAGCCTCCAATCAGAATAAACTCAAGGTGATTTTTTACAGTAACGATATCTTCAGGATCTGGATGGCGCCAGATGGCGAGTTTACCAATCCCGCGGGCAATGATATTGTGGAAAGCTACGCGATAGACAATCCAACTGTTATCTCAACAGATAAAGGTGTTTATTATCAAATCAAAAGCAAAAGTTGTGTACTCCGGGTGTACAAAAAGCCGCTTAAATTCGCTATGTACGATGAAACGGATACCAAATTGATATGGGCGGAGACTAAACCCATCAGTTATGGCGATAAAACGGAACAAACACTAACCCGGCAAACAAATGAGTATTTCTATGGCGGCGGTATGCAGAACGGCTATTTCTCGCATCGCGGCACTACTTTGCTTATTGAAAAAGGAAATGGCTGGGATAATGGCGGCAGGCCAAACCCGGCGCCTTTCTATATGTCAACTGCAGGCTACGGCGCGTTTCGCAATACCTTCGACATTGGTAAATACGCGTTTACCGATACCCTTAAACTGTCACATAACGAGAACAGGTTTGACTGCTTCTATTTTTATGGGCCGTCGTTAAAGCAAATCCTGAATGGCTATACCAAAACTACAGGCCGCCCATTCCTGATGCCGCGTTGGGCTTTAAGTATGGGCGATGCCAATTGTTATAACCGTGGTACTGGTGGTTATGCTACCAAAAACTATACCGGTAGCGGAATTAATGGCACAACGCCCGATGTAATTCAGCTGGTGGCCGACCAATATATAAAGAACGATATGCCGCGCGGTTGGATTTTACCAAATGATGGCTACGGCTGTGGCTATGTAAAACTTGATTCCACAGTGATCGAACTGCATAAACGGGGATTTTATACGGGCTTGTGGACGGAAAATGGCGTTGACCGCATAGCAAAAGAAGTAGGGACCTATGGGACCCGTTTATGCAAGCTGGATGTGGCCTGGGTTGGCCCGGGTTATAAATTTGCGCTGGACGCTTGTAAATCGGCTTATAACGGGATCGAAAATAATAGTAACGAGCGTGGTTTCGTTTGGAGCGTTATGGGCTGGGCGGGCACTCAAAAGTATTCTACCGTGTGGAGTGGGGATCAAACCGGAAACTGGGAATATATTCGTTTTCATATTCCGACGGTGATCGGTGCAGGTTTATCGGCACAAAATGCCGCCACAGGTGACGTTGATGGTATTTTTGGAGGCAGCGATTCCACGTATGTGCGCGACCTGCAATGGAAATCCTTTACACCTGTTTTTATGGTGATGAGCGGGTGGGCCAAAAAGGATAAACAGCCTTACGTATATGGTGAGCCCTATACTTCCATCAACCGAAAATACCTTGACCTTAAAATGCGTTTAACGCCTTATATGTACACGTACTGTGCCCAGGCGCACGAAACAGGCGTGCCCACCACCAGGGCTATGGTGCTGGAATATCCTGAGGATAATAATACTAAGGGAACAAAAACTCAATACCAGTTTATGAACGGTGAATGGCTGCTGATAGCCCCGGTTTATAAAAGCGAGGCCAAGCGCGACAGTATTTACCTGCCCAAAGGCACCTGGTATGATTACTGGAACGGACGGGCTTACAATGGCAATGTCTGGTTAAACAACTATCCAGCCCCGCTGGACAAACTACCGGTTTTTGTAAAGGCAGGAGCGATTATTCCTATGTATCCTCAAATGGAGTATGACAGGCAAAGGAAAGCGGATAGCCTGACACTGGACATTTATCCTTATAAAAGTTCCTCATTTGATTTATATGAAGATGATGGTATTTCCCATGATTATCGCAAAGGGGGCTTTGCTAAAACCCTAATAAGCGTGCAGGCTGATAAAAACACGCAGATAAGAATACAGGCAGCGGAAGGTAACTATACAGGCAAATATTTAAAAAGGGTTTACCTGCTGAATATCCATCAATCTGCAAGGCCTGAAAAAGTTATAGTCGCTGGTGAGGAATTGATAGTTTATACATCAGGAAACCAGTTCAACAAGGCAAAAACCGGTTGTTATTTCAATGCAGATGAAAAAAGTGGAACGCTACATATTAAGACCAGTTATCTGACAACTACTGATCCGCAATTAATAAGAATCTTAAACTGATAACTCATGAATTCACTAACCGATATTCTATCTTTATTTGGATTAGAAACAGAGCCTACTGTTCAACCATTTGGAACAGGTTTGATCAATCATACGTTTAAATTATCTTGTAATGGTAAAGAATATATCTTACAGCAAATTAATAGCAATGTTTTTAAATCTCCGGAACGGATCGCTTATAATCTTAGCTTGATTCAAGCTTATTTAAACCAAAACTTTCCTGAATATCTTTTTATCGGACCGCTTCCATCCATTAAGAATGAATTCCTGGTATTAACGGGTGATATAAATTATTACAGGTTATTCCCGTTTGTAAGCGGTTCGGAAACAATAAATTTTGTTAGCAATCCAAAAGAAGCATTTGAGGCTGCAAAACAGTTTGGGAAATTTTCAAAGGTTCTTAAAGATTTTGAATGGACATCGCTCAGATACACGCTGGCCGATTTTCATAACCTGGATTTACGGTTTAAGCAATTTACAGCAAGTGTGGCATCGGCAGATCCTGACAAAGCTCTTTTAGCGGACACTGAGGTTAATGCGGCTTATGACCATTCCCACTTAGTTAAAACCTATAACAACATCATCCTTCATAAAGAGATTCCGCTACGCGTAATTCATCATGACACGAAAATAAGTAATGTACTTTTTGATAGCGAGTCAAACGGGCTCTGTGTAATTGATTTAGATACCGTAATGCCGGGTTATTTCTTTAGTGATGTTGGGGACATGATGAGAACCTACCTATCAGCAGCAAATGAAGAAGAAACCGATACATCAAAGGTATCTATCAGAGAAGAGATTTTTATGGCTATTTGTGAGGGCTATTTGTCGGAAATGGGAGACATATTAACGACAAGAGAAATGCACTATTTTATCTTAGCGGGTGAGCTGATGATCTATATGCAAGCCATCCGTTTCCTTACAGATTTTCTAAATAATGATATTTATTACGGGGCAAAATATCCGGGGCACAACCTCACCAGGGCAAAAAACCAATTCAAATTATTAGAAGAATACATTAGTCATAAGAAGCGATTTACAGAAATAATTGCCGCTCTCACAAATAATAAAATAGCTATAAATGTGTAAATTTTTAAAAATGAAATGTAAATTTTTCAATATTACTCTGCTTCTCCTTTTGATCAGTTATACCGGATTTTCCCAGGCCAAACATACTTTTGAAGTTAACAATGGCAATTTTCTATATGATGGAAAACCCATTCAAATCCATTCCGGTGAAATGCATTTTGCCAGGGTGCCCAGGCCCTATTGGCGGCAAAGGTTAAAAATGATGAAAGCAATGGGCCTTAATGCCGTAGCTACTTATGTGTTTTGGAATTACCAGGAAACGGCACCGGGTGTATGGGATTTCAAAACGGACAGTCGGGATGTGGCAGCGTTTGTAAAAACCGCCCAGGAAGAAGGGCTGTTCGTTATCCTTCGGCCGGGCCCGTATGCCTGCGCGGAATGGGAGTTTGGAGGATATCCCTGGTGGCTACAAAAAAATAAAGATCTTGTTATACGAACAAACAACAAACCCTTTTTGGATTCTTGCAGGGTTTACATCAATAAATTGGCTGAACAGGTTAAAAACCTTCAAATAACCCATGGAGGCCCAATCATAATGGTACAGGCAGAAAATGAATTTGGATCATATGTGGCGCAGCGGAAGGATATTCCCCTTTCTCAGCATAAAGCCTATAGTATGGCAATAAAGCAGGAACTTTTAGACGCAGGGTTTGATGTGCCCCTGTTTACGTCAGACGGGAGCTGGCTTTTAGAAGGTGGTAGTATAGCAGGAGCTTTGCCGGCAGTAAATGGTGAAGATGATACCGCAAAGGTCAAGGAAACTATCAATAAATATCATAGTAATCAAGGGCCATATATGGTAGCAGAATTCTATCCCGGATGGTTCGATTCATGGGGTCAGGATTATAATTCAGTAACGGCAGGAGATGCCACTAAGCAAACCAAAAAGTACTTAAAAGCAGGTATCTCCTTTAATTATTATATGGCACATGGTGGTACTAATTTTGGCTTTACCACAGGGGCGAATTACGACGAAACGCACGGGATAACCCCGGATATAACAAGTTACGATTACGACGCGCCTATAAGTGAAGCAGGCTGGGAAACTCCTAAATATGATTCGTTACGAAATGCCATACAAAGCTTTACACATGAACAATTACCCCCTGTGCCTTCTCCATTTAAAGTGATAGCTATTCCGGTAATAAAATTCAATGAATCTGTTGATCTTTTTTCCCTGACTAAAAATATGGTTCCTGTCCAAAGCGATACGCCGCTCACATTTGAGGACTTAAACCAGGGTTTTGGTTACGTACTATACCGCCGAAAATTTAACCAACCAGTAAGTGGTAAGCTTGTGTTAAATGGACTAAGGGATTATGCGCTGGTTTATGTAAACGGCAAAATGATTGGTGAACTCAACCGAAATACCAATACATTCTCTTTAGATATTAATATCCCTTTTAACAGCACATTGGATATTCTCGTAGAAAATATGGGGCGTATAAATTATGGATCGCAAATTACCAAAAACTTAAAAGGAATTATAAGCCCTGTGATTGTAGACGGTAATGAAATTACCGGTAAATGGCAAATGTTCAAATTTCCTATGTCTCAATCTCCTCAAGTTGCCTCCGGATCAAATAAAGCTTTGATCGGAAACCCGGCGCTCTACCATGCGACATTCATGCTTAACGAAACCGGTGACACTTTTCTTGACATGAATAGTTGGGGTAAAGGTATAGTGTTTATAAACGGCCATAACCTGGGAAGATATTGGGGAATAGGGCCTCAACAAACATTATATGTACCCGGTTGCTGGTTAAATAAAGGCAGAAATGATATAATGGTATTTGAGCAGATAAATCAAACCATACATCTTAACATAAGTGGAATAAAAACCCCGGAATTAAAGCATTTAAATCCGAAAAAATGAAGCGATTGGCTAAGGTGTAAAGGTTAAATTTAATAAGCTATTTGAAGATAATTAAAAATGGAACAAAGCAAAACCAACAAGATAATTCTGGTAACAGGTGCCTGTGGACAGATTGGAACAGAACTTGTGAAATTTCTCCGCCAAGTGAATGGAAGTGAATGTGTGATCGCTTCCGATATAAAACCGGAGACCTACGATCTGCTTAAAGAGGGCCAATACAAATTCCTGGATGTATTGGACATAGTTTCCTTAGAAAAAATCGTAAAAAACTGCGGCGTTACCCATATCTATCATCTGGCAGCAATACTTTCGGCTAATGGAGAACAGCGTCCCCTACAAACTTGGGATGTTAATATGACCAGTTTGTTGAATGTTCTTGAAGTTGCACGTTTGAATAATGTTGAACAAGTATTCTGGCCGAGTTCTATAGCTGTATTCGGCCAGGCCTCACCGAAGAACAATTGCTCACAACTGGCAATACACGACCCATCGACAGTTTATGGTATCAGTAAATCGGCAGGGGAGTACTGGTGCAGGTATTATTACGAACAATATGGCTTAGATATAAGGAGTCTTCGGTATCCCGGCCTGATCAGTCATTCCGCAGAAGCAGGAGGTGGTACAACTGATTATGCCGTAGCCATTTTTCATAAAGCAATTACCGAGGGCGCATATGAATGTTTTCTTAATGAGCATACCAATTTGCCAATGATGTATATGGAGGATGCTTTAAGGGCCACCGTAGAACTAATGGAAGCGTCATTAGAAGGTATAAGCAAAATAACTTCATATAACATAGCCGGCATGAGCTTTACACCTTTTGAACTTGCAACCGAAATCAGCACATACATTGATGATTTTCTAATAACATATAAGCCAGACCATCGCCAGCGAATAGCCGATAGTTGGCCCTATATTATCGACGACAACCAGGCAAAACAAGATTGGGGTTGGACACCGCAGTATAACATATCGACAATGACTGTTGATATGATTGATAAGCTAAACAGAATTTATTCAACACGTGCTAATGAGAATAGGAGTCAACTAAACATCGCTTCAAATAAACTCGAAAGTTCCTGATCGTTATTTTTTGGACATTGCTCTTACTTTTGATACCTCGGGTGCTTTAATAGCGCTTGCCTTATTACCAAAACTACGCCGAACGTACGTTAGCACATCTGCGATTTGTCGATCGGTCAAATCATCATGAGCGCCCATGGTGTTTGAATAAGTTTGTCCATTTATTTCCACATCTTCGTTAAAGCCGTGTAATACGATCTTTATCAAATTTGTTTTATTTCCCAATACGTAAGTTGTGTTAATTAAAGGAGGGTTCATGTTCTGTACACCCCCGGCATCCGCCATATGACAAGGCAGGCAAACATTGGTATATACAACTTTGCCGCGTGCTATAGAAGTTCCCGCCGTTGTTTGGCGTATTGCCTTTTTTTTCGTCTGTGCCTGTAAGGCATTAAATAACAATATAAATGATGCCAGGAATAAACCGGTTATTTTAATGTTCATTATTGTTTTTTATAGGTGATCTTATAAATTGTTCCTTTGTTATCATCGGTTACATATAAAGAACCGTCAGGGCCTTGTGCGAGTCCGCATGGGCGATGTACAGCATGTCCGGATGCTTTTTGTTCTTCTGTTCCGGCAAAACCATCGGCAAATACTTCCCAATCGCCATAAGGTTTTCCATCTTTAAAAGGTTGAAATACTACGCAATAACCGGCCTGCGGTTCTGGTGCCCTGTTCCATGAGCCATGGAAAGCTATGAATGCACCATTTTTATATTTTTCCGGGAATTGGTTACCGGTATAAAATAATAAGCCATCCGGGGCGTAATGGCCAGGGTAGGAGGCCACCGGGTTTATATATTTAGGGTCCGCAAGCTTTTTGCCATCGCCGCCGTATTCAGGACCGAGCATGTTTTTATGCTGTATCCAGTCATAATAAACGTAAGGGTAACCGGCATTATCGCCCTTTTTTAGGGCGAACATGCATTCTGCGGGCAATATGGCTGATTGATGCACGGTATATAAATTCGGAAACAGATCATGCAACTGGTCGCGGCCGTGCTGCATTACAAAAAGCTGATTGTCCTGCTGATTCCAGGCCAGACCAACCACATTCCTT